>JAANMV010001022.1_pt1 | contig 32448 bp, 30 predicted proteins | sample 7279661 | NCBI WGS metagenome assembly JAANMV01 (sample SAMN14094540, study PRJNA606508) | bioreactor metagenome | isolation source: A lab-scale SPAN reactor treating ammonium-rich wastewater day 121 | place: Ireland: Galway | collected 2017-05-16
CCCGTGCCCAGCACCGGCTCGCCGATGAAGGCGGCGATGGTGTCGGCGCCCTCGGCCGCGATCAGCCGTTCCAGTTCCTCGGCGCAATGGGCGCTGAACTGTTCCTCGGTCATGCCGGCGTCCTTGCGGCGATAGTAATAGGGCGCCTCGGTATGGATCACCTGCGCCAGCGGCAGGTCGAATTTCTTGTGGAACAGCTCCAGCCCGGTCAGCGAGCCGGTCATCAGCCCCGAGCCGTGATAGCCCCGCCAGCGCGAGATGATCTTCTTCTTCTGCGGCAGCCCGCGGATGTTGTTGTAATACCAGACCAGCTTGACGTTGGTTTCATTGGCGTCCGAGCCGCCCAGGCCGAAATAGACCCGCGCCATGTGTTTCGGCGCCCGGTCCATGACCATTTTCGCCAGCGTGATCGAGGCTTCCGAACCATGTCCGGCATAGGCATGGTAATAGGCCAGCTCGCGCGCCTGCGCGGCGATGGCCTCGGCGATCTCGGTCCGGCCATAGCCTGCGTTCACGCAATAGAGCCCGGCAAAGCCGTCCAGCAGCCGATTGCCGTCGCGGTCGATGATATGGACGCCTTCCGCGCCCGAGATGATGCGCTGCGGACCTTCACCGCGCGCGAATTGGCCCAGGTTGGTCGAGGGGTGGAACAGGCTTTCGCGGTCCCATCTGGACAGCTCGTCATTGGTCAGCATCACGCTCTCCTTGTCTCTGCCCAGTCGCGGCAGACGTATTTGATCTCGGTGAAGGCCTCGAGCCCGTGGCGGCTGCCCTCGCGGCCCAGGCCCGATTGCTTCATGCCGCCGAAGGGGATCGGCGCGCCCGTGACCTTGGTGCGGTTCACCGCGACCATGCCGAACTCCAGGGCGCGGGACAGGCGATAGATGCGGCGCGGGTCGCGGCTGTGGACATAGGCGACAAGGCCGTATTCGGTGGCGTTGGCGATGCGCACCGCCTCGTCCTCGGTGTCGAAGGGGGCGATGGCGGCGACGGGGCCGAAGGTTTCCTCGCGAAAGATCAGCGCCTCGGCCGGCACGTCGGCCAGAACGGTCGGGCGATAGAACAGCGGCCCCTGCGGATCGCGGCTGCCGCCGGTCAGCAGGCGCGCGCCGCGGGCCAGCGCGTCCGCCACATGCTCCTCCTGCTTCCTGACCGCGCCTTCGTTCATCAGCGGGCCGAGGTCGCGATCCTCGGCCCCCGGGCCCAGCGTCAGCGCGGCGGCGGCGGCGGTGAAGCGGCGGCAGAACTCGTCATAGACCGGCCGCTCGACCAGGAAGCGGTTGGCGCCCAGGCAATCCTGGCCCGAGGTGGCGAACTTGGCCTTGATCGCCTCGTCCACCGCCAGGTCGAGGTCGCAATCGGCAAAGGCGATGAAGGGCGCGTGCCCGCCCAGCTCCAGCACCAGCCGCTTCACCGTCTCGGCGCTTTGGCGATAGAGCAGCTTGCCGACCTGCGTCGAGCCGGTGAAGGAAAGCGCCCGCACCCGCGGATCGGCGCACCAGGCGCCCACGATCTCGGGCGCCTCGCCCGTCACCACGTTGAAGACGCCGGCCGGAAAGCCCGCGCGATCCGCCAGTTCCGCCAGCGCGGTCGCCGACAGCGGCGTCTCGGCCGAGGGATGCACGACCACCGTGCAGCCCGCCGCCAGCGCCGCCGCCGCCTTGCGGGTGATCATGGCGCAGGGAAAGTTCCAGGGCGTGACCAGTGCCGCGACGCCCAGCGGTTCGCGCCACAGCTCCATCTCGGCGGTCGAGAGATGCGAGGTCACGCTTTCGATGTTCGGGCGCTTGGCCTCTTCGGCATAAAACTCGACGAAGCTGGCGGCATAGTCGATCTCGCCGCGCGATTCCGACAGGGGCTTGCCCTGCTCGGCGGTCATGATCCGCGCCAGATCCTCGCGCGCATCGACGATCAGCCGGTGCCAGCGCATCAGCACGGCGGCCCGTTCCTGCGGCAAGAGCGCCGACCAGCCGGCAAAGGCCGCCTGCGCCGCATCGACCGCCGCGCGGGCCTGCGCCGCATCCAGCTGCGCTACCTGCGCCACCGGCTGCCCGGTCGCGGGATCGGTGACGGCAAAGCGCGCCCCGCCCACCCAGGCGCCGTTCACGAAGGCATCCTCGCGCATCAGGGTCTTGTCGGTGATCATGGCTGAACCTCCTCGCCGATGACGGCGACGCAATCGCCGGGTTTCACGATGCCGGGGAAATGCCGCGCCATCATCAGCCCGGCGCGGCGGGCATGGACCGCGACCGGGGCCAGGCCGGTGCGCGTCACGGGAAAGATGCGGGCGACGGGCTGGCCTTGTTCCACGGCATCGCCCAGGTCGGCCAGGAACTCGATCAGCCCGCCATCCTCGGCAAAGGTGAAGCAATCCGCGTCGGGCATGTCGAGCCAGCGCGTCGGCCGGGCCTCGACCTCGCCGCGCATCACCCCGGCCGCCACCAGCAGGTCGCGCAACCCCCGCCTGGCGATCCCGGCGGTGCGGGCGGTGGCGGTGCCGCCGCCGCCCAGTTCGGTGGTGACGAAGGTCTTGCCCATTTCCTCGGCCGCGGTGTCATACATGCCGACCGCGTCGATCTCGAGCATCCTGACCGACCAGGGGGCGCCGAAGGCGCGCACCAGGTCGAAGGCCGCCGCCTCCTGCCGCTTGTCGGGCAGGATATGGGCGGCGCAATAGGGAAGGAAATCCAGTGTCTTGCCGCCGGAATGGAAATCCAGCACCACATCCGCCATCGGCAGCAGCACGCGCTGGAAATAATCCGCGATCTTTTGCGTGACCGAGCCGTCCGGCCGCCCCGGAAAACTGCGGTTCAGGTTGCCGCGGTCGATGGGCGAGGTGCGGGTGCCCGCCGCAAAGGCAGGGTAGTTCATTGCCGGCACGATGATGATGCGGCCGGTGACGTCCTCGGCCCGGATGGTCGCGGCCAGGTCGAAAAGCGCGATCGGCCCCTCGTATTCGTCGCCGTGGTTGGCGCCGGTCAGCAGCGCCGTCGGCCCCTCGCCGTTGTTGACCACGGTGATCGGGGTCATGATCGACCCCCAGGCCGCATCGTCGCGCGAATAGGGCAGGCGCAGGAAGCCGTGCTGCACCCCCGGCGCCGCGAAATCCACCGTCGCCGCGATGGGCGAGGGCGCAAGCTGCATCTGCAACATGGCGCTAGTCCTTCACGAACAGCTGGCGCGGGACATCGGCAAGGCATTCCACGCCGGTCTCGGTGATCAGGATCGACTCGGTGATCTCCAGCCCCATGTCCTCGAGCCAGAGCCCGGTCATGAAATGGAAGGTCATGCCGGGTTGCAGCACGGTGCGGTCGCCGGGGCGCAGCGACATGGTGCGCTCGCCCCAGTCCGGGGGATAGCTGACGCCGATGCCGTAGCCGGTGCGGTTGTCCTTGACGATGCCGTATTTCGCCAGCACGTCGAAGAAACCCTTGGCGATGTCCTCGCAGGTGTTGCCGGGCTTCGCGGCGGCCAGCCCGGCCTCCATCCCCTCCAGCGTGGCCTTTTCGGCGTCCAGGAAGGCTTGCGTCGGCTGGCCCAGGAACACCGTGCGCGACAGCGGCACGTGATAGCGGTGATAGCAGCCGGCGATCTCGAAGAAGGTGCCTTCGCCGGCCTTCATCGGCCTGTCGTCCCAGGTCAGGTGCGGGGCCGAGGCATCGCGCCCCGAGGGCAGCAGCGGCACGATGGCCGGATAGTCGCCGCCGATCCCGTCCACGCCGCGGGTGCCGGCGTCGTAGATTTCTGCGACCAGGTCGCATTTGCGCATCCCGACCTGCACCTTGTCGAGGATGCGGGCGTGCATCGCCTCGACGATGCGGGCGGCGTTGCGCATATAGGCGATCTCCTGCGGCGATTTCACCGCGCGCTGCCAGTTCACCAGCGCCGTGCAATCGCTGAGCGTCGCGTCGGGCAGGTTCCGGGTCAGGCTGGCAAAGGCGGCGGCGGTGAACCAGTAATTGTCCATCTCGACCCCGATGCGCTTCGCGCCCCAGCCGCGGTCCCGCAGGATGCCGGACAGGTAGTCCATCGGGTGCATCTGGGGGTTTTGCACGTAATGGTCGGGATAGCCGATGATGTTTTCGGGCTTCAGATAGGCCGTCAGCTTCGCGCCGTTCGCGTCCTGTCCGCGGCCATACCAGATCGGCTCGCCATCCGGCGGCACCACGACGCATTGATGGACATAGAAGGACCAGCCGTCATAGCCGGTCAGCCAGTTCATGTTCGACGGATCGGTGACGATCAGCAGATCGACCCCCGCCTTGTCCATCGCCCGGCGGGTCTTGGCGAGGCGGTCGGCATATTCCTCGCGGGTGAACTTCAATGCGACGTCTGTCATGGCGGTTTCTCTTACAGGGTGAAGCTGCGGCCGGCCCCGGCCTTGCCCGCGCGGGCAAGCGCCAGGGTGGCGATGGCGGTGTCCTGGATGCCGGTGCCGGTCAGGTCGGCCAGGGTGATCTGTTCGGGGCTGGTCCGGCCGGGGCGCTGCCCTGCCAGGATCTGGCCCAGCTCGGGGAAATCCTGCCCGGCCAGCGGCGCGTGGTGGAGTTCCCCCAGCTCGCGGGTCTGCGACAGGCGGTCTGCGACGTAATGCGCGCGCTCGATCAGGTCCGGCGCGATCTCGTTCTTGTGCTGGGCATCCGAGCCCATGGCGGTGACATGGGTGCCCGGCGCCACATCGGCGGCGGCCAGGATGGGCTTTTCCGCGGGCGTGGTCGTGACCACCAGATCTGCGCCGCATGCAGCCCCGGCCACAGTCGCGGCGGCGATCACCGGAATGCGCAGGGCGACGGCCATCTCGGCCGCGAAGGCTTGCGCCTTGGCGGGATCGCGCGCCCAGACCCGCGCGCCGGCCAGCGGCCGCACCAGCGCCAGCGCCTGCAGCTGCATCCGCGCCTGCATCCCGGCGCCCAGGATCGCCACCGTCGCCGCATCCGGCCGGGCCAGCGCATCGGCGGCCACCGCCCCGGCGGCGGCGGTGCGCACGTCGGTCAGATAGCCGTTGTCCAGCAGCAGCGCCTCGACCAGCCCGGTCGTTGCGGACAGCACCACCATCATGCCGTTGGTCGAGGGCAGGCCAAGCGCCGGGTTGCCGAAGAAGCCGGGCGAGATCTTGATCGCGAAATGCGTGAGGCCGGGGACATAGGCGGTCTTCACATCGACCTCGCCCCGGTGTTCGGGGATGTCCAGGCGCAGGATCGGCGGCATCGCCACCGCCTTGGTCGCCAGCGCCACGAAGGCGTCGCGGATGCAGGCCACGGCCTCGGCATCCAGCGGCACCAGGGCGCGCAGATCGGTCTCGGTCAGGATGGTTACGGGCGGTCTCATGCGGCCTCCGCCATGATGCGCGCGTGCAGCGCGGGGTCGATATTCGCGCCGGAAAGGATGCAGACGGTCGGGCCTTGCGGGACGACCTTGCCCGCCAGCAGCGCGGCGGTCCCGACGCTGGCCGCGCCCTCGACGACATGGCCGGCGCGGCCAAGATGGCGGATGCCCTGGGCGATCTCGGCCTCGGTCAGCAGGATCACGTCGTCCAGCAACGCGCGGCAGAGCGCGAAGGTCACGCGGTTCTGCAAGCCGATGCCGCCGCCCAGGCTGTCGGCCAGGCTGGCGGTTTCCGCGACCTCGACCGGATGGCCGGCGGCAAGGCTCGCGGCCATGGCGGCGCCGTTTTCCATGGTCAGGCCGATGACCCGCGTGCCGGGGGCCAGCGCCTTGATCGCCACCGCGACCCCGGCGGCAAGGCCACCGCCGGACAGCGGCACCAGCACCGCCTCGGCCGTGCCGATTTCCAGGCCGATGGTGCCCTGGCCCGCCACCACCGCCTTGTGGTCGAAGGGCGGGATCTCGGTCATGCCCTCCTGCGCGACGGCGCGGGCGACCTCGGCCATGGCCTCGTCCTGGCTGGCGCCGGCGATGCGGACCTCTGCCCCCAGTTCGCGGATCGCCTGCACCTTGTTTTCCGGCACCAGCCGCGACAGGCAGACGGTGGCCGGCACGTCAAGCGCGCGGGCGGCATGGGCCAGCGCCCGGCCATGGTTGCCGGTCGAGGCGGTGACGACGCCGCGCGCCAGCGCCTCGGGCGGCAGCGACAGGATCGCATTGGTCGCGCCGCGCAGCTTGAAGGCGCCGGTGGTCTGGCGATATTCGCATTTCAGCCAGACCGGCTGGCCCAGCCGCGCCGACAGCGCCTCGTCGCGGACCAGCGGCGTTTCGATCACATGGCCGCGGATGCGTTCGGCGGCGGCGCGGATGTCGTCCAGCGTCACGGTCATGCCAGCCTCATCAACTGGCCCGGAGCCACCGGCCCGGTCACGTCGCAGGCCCGCGCCGCGGCCCAGAGCGTCGCGGAATTGGCCGAGACCACGGGCACGCCGACCGCATCCTCGATCCGGTCGACGATCGCGCAAGCGCGGACGGCGGTGCAGGCGATGAACAGCGCCTGGCTGCCCGGCACCAGCGCGGCGCGCGCCGCCTCGATGATAGTGGCGTGCGAGATCCGCGCCATCTCGCGATCGTCGGTCAGGTTCAGGCAAGAGACGCCCTGCAAGGCAAAGCCGCCGGCCTCGAAGCATTCCGCCATCGGCCGGGTGGTGCGCGAGGTATAGGGCGTCAGCAGGGTGATCCTGTCCGCCCCCAGCGCCCGCATCGCCGCGAAGCCGGCCGAGATCGGCGTGATCGGTTCCGCCGAGGGCTTGCCCAGCCGGATCGCGTCGCGCACCGCCTGGTCGCCGATCACCACCGAGGCCGAAGTGCAGCTGTAGACCACCGCATCCAGATCCTCCTCCGGCAGGATCAGCGCCGCCGCCGCGGTCACGTCCTTGGCCATGGCGGCCAGCGTTTCCGGCGTCACCGGGTTGGCAAAGGGGATGCGGGTGGCATAGACGCCCACGCCATGCGCCGGCAGGGCGGCGAAATCGACCTCGGTCGTGTGGTCGGTCGCCAGCGTCACCAGGCCCAGGCGGCGGGGCAGGGGGCGGTCGTCCAGCGCGACCGGAACGGACAGGACAGTCACCGCGAAATCCTCCCATAGCGGCGTTCCAGCCAGCGCAGCGCCACCACCGAGATCAGGCTGACGACCAGGAACATCACGCCGACCAGCGTCATCGGCTCGACATAGCGATAAGAGCTGTTGGCCACCGACTTGGCCTGGTTCATCAGCTCAAGCACGGTGATGGCCGACAGCAGCGGCGTTTCCTTGAACATGGCCAGCAGATAATTGGCCATCGCCGGGATCATCGGCGGCACCGCCTGCGGCAGCACCACGTGCAGCCAGGTCTGGCGCGTGGTCAGGTTGGTGGCCTTGGCCGCCTCCCATTGCCCGCGCGGCACCGCCTCGATGCCGCCGCGATAGACCTCGGCGGCATAGGTGGCGTAATGCAGGCCCATGCCGATCACGCCCGCAGTCAGTGCCGGCAGGCGCAGCCCCAGGTCGGGCAGGACGTAGAAGATGAAGTAAAGCTGCACCAGCAGCGGCGTGCCGCGGATGAACTCGACCACGAAGCCGGTGGTGCGGGCGACGGCGCGGTTGGCCGAGCGGCGCAGGATGGCGAAGACCAGCCCCAGCACGGCAGCGACCACGGCGCCAAGCGCGGTGGCGACCAGGGTGATCCGAAAGCCGGCCAGCAGGGTCGGCATGATCGACCAGGCGAAATCCCAATCCCATTCCATCTCAGCGCACCCCGTCCAGGCCGCGCGTCACCCGCCGCTCCAGCCGGCGCATGCCGAAGGAAAGCGCCGAGGACATGGCGAAATACAGCAGCAGGATGGTGACGAAGGGCATCAGCGTGCTGCCGGTCTGCGAACGCACCACCTGCGCCTGGAAGGTCATGTCCGACAGCGAGATCAGCGAGACGACCGAGGTGGCCTTCAAAAGCTCGATGGCATTGTTGCCGAAGGTCGGCAGCATCAGGGGCAGCGCCTGTGGCAGGATGACGTGGCGCATGCGCTGGAACCGGGTCAGGTTGACGGCCACGCAGGCTTCGTGCTGGTCGCGCGGCACGGCCAGGATGGCGCCGCGCACCACCTCGGCCCCATAGGCGCCGACGTTCAGCCCCAGGGCCATCACCCCGGCCTGCATCGGCGTCAGTTCCGCGCCGGTCATCGGCAGCACGAAATAGATCCAGAACAGCTGCACGAAGATCGAGGTGCCGCGGAAGAACTCGATATAGGCGGTCGCGAGCCAGCGGACCCAGGCGTGGCGCGAGATGCGGCCGAGCCCGGCGATGAAGGCCACGACCAACGCCAATGCCGAACCCATCAGGGTCAGCTTGACCGTGACCCAGGCCCCCATAAGGATGAGTGTCAGATATCCTGCCCAGTCGCCCATGCGCCGAAGCCTGCCTTTGCCGTTGTCGGGATGGGCGGGGTCGGCCCCCGCCCCGGATATTACTGCGCGGCGCAGAGCGCGTCGCGGGTGGTGGACATGGCCGCGGCCGCCGAGAAGCCGTAGGGCTCGACGATCTGGGCGAATTCGCCCGATTCCTTCAGCTTGGCCAGTTCCACGTCGAAGGCGTCGCGCAGCGCGGTGTCCTTCTTGTTGAAGGCGGCGCCGTCGCAATAGACCGGGGCGCCCTCGACCGGGGCAAAGACTTCCAGGTTGGCGTCGCCCGATTTCGCCAGCAGGTCGTTCAGCGACAGGACCGGCAGCGAATAGGCGTCGATGCGGCCGTCCTGCACCATCTTCAGCCCCGATTGCGGGTCGGGCACCACGACCAGCCGGTCGCGCGGCACGCCGGCATCCAGTGCCAGCTTTTCCTCGGTCCCGCCGCCGGGGGCGCCCATCCTGGCCGAGGCGTCGTTGGCGATGTCGGCATAGGACTTGAAGCCCTTGGGATTGCCCTTGGGCACCAGCAGCGCCTCGGCATCGCACAGGATCGGCTGGGAATAGGCGACCGCGTTGCAGCGTTCGGGCTTCATGAACAGGCCCGCGGTGATCGCATCGACGCGCCCGGCCTGCAGGCTGGGGATCATCGCGCCATATTCGGCGATCGAGGCCTCCAGGTCCTTGATCCCCAGCTTCTCGAACACCGCGCGCGCCACGTCCGGCGCCGCCCCCGAGACCTTGCCGTCCGAGGCGACGGCGGTATAGGGCGGCTCGTTGCCGATGGCGATGCGGACATAGCCCTGCTTTTGCAGGTCTTCCAGCTTGTCGGCCATGGCGGGCAGGGGTGCGGCCAGCAAGGCCACGGCAATCAGGCATTTCTTCATCGTTCTCTCCTGTCGGGTTGGCATCACACGCGCTGTCCGGCGGCGATGATCTTGCGCAGGAAGGACTTCGTGCGGTCCTCTTGCGGCGCGGTGAATAGCTGGGCGGGCGGGCCCTGTTCGACGATGCGGCCCTTGTCGAAGAACAGGACGCGGTCGGCGAAATCACGGGCGAAGCCCATCTCATGCGTGACCAGAAGCATGGTCATGTCGGTCTCGGCGGCCAGGCGCTTCATCACCTCCAGCACTTCCTCGACCAGCTCGGGGTCGAGTGCCGAAGTCACCTCGTCGAACAGCATGATCTGCGGCTGCAAGGCCAGGGCGCGGGCGATGGCGACGCGCTGCTTCTGGCCGCCGGAAAGCTGGCTTGGCATGTAATCCGCCTTGTCGGCCAGCCCCACCATGTCCAGCAGATCGCGCGCCCGCCTGTCGGCCGCGGCGCGGGCCTCGCCCTTGGTCAGCATCGGCGCCAGCGTGATGTTCTGCAAGACCGACTTGTGCGGGAACAGGTTGAAATGCTGGAAGACCATGCCGATATGGCGGCGCATCCTGTGCAGATGCGCCTCGTCCGCCGGCACCTCGGCGCCGTTCCGCTGCATGTGGTAAAGCGGCTCGCCGCAGACCTCGATGCGCCCGCCCGAGATGTCCTCCAGTGTCATCAGGATGCGCAGGATGGTGGTCTTGCCCGAGCCCGAGGGGCCGATCAGCGCCAGCTTTTCGCCCTTCATCACGTCGAAGTTCAGCCCGTCAATGACGGTCAGCGTCCCGAAGGACTTTCGCAGGTTCTGGATGCGAATGATCGGCTGGTCCAAAATCGTCCCCCTTGCTGTCCAGAGGAACTTTGCAGCGAGATTAAATCAGGTCAATATTTAAATAATATCATGACAATTTTCCGGGGCAATCTGCCTGTCAAATCAGCGGCAGCAGGGGTTCCGCGCTGCCGCCCAGGGTTTCGGCCACCAGGGCAAGGCCGCGGCGCAGCTCTTCCGTCCCGGTCGAACCCAGCGCGATTCGCACCGCGTCGCGCCGACCCCGCTCGCTCAGCCGGAAGGCGCGGCCCGAGGCGACGGCGACGCCGCGCTGGCGGGCCTGGGCGACGAATTCCTCTTCGTCGCGGCCGGGGGGCAGTTCCAGCCAGATGTGCAGGCTTTGCGGATGGGCGCGAAAGGGGGCCGCGCCCAGAACCTCGCGCGCGATGCCATGGCGGATGGCCAGCGCCTCGCGCTGCCACAGGATCAGCCGGTCCACGGTGCCGTCGCCGATCCAATGGCTCAGCAATTCGACCATGGCGGGGGTGGCCATCCAGTTCGTCACCAGGTGCCGGTTGGCGGTGGCCGAGGCAAGCCGCGGCGGCGACAGCAGCCAGGCCACCCGCAGCCCCGGCAGCGTGGTCTTGGTGAAGCCGTTGATATGCAGCACCCGCTCGGGCGCCAGCACCGCCATGGGGGGCGGCCGGTCCGGGATCATCGCGTTCAGCATGTCGTTCTCGACGATTAGCAGGTCGTGGCGGCGGGCGATGGCGGCCAGTTCGGCGCGCCGCTCGGCGCTGCTCATGATCGCCATGGGGTTGATCGCGGCCGGCTGCATGTAAAGCGCGTGCAGGCTGCCCTTGCGCGCCAGGTGGTCCAGCGCCTCGGGCACGATGCCATCCTCGTCCACCGGCAGCCCTTCCAGGTGCAGGCCCAGGTATTTGCACAGCGGCATCAGCAGGTGATGGGTCAGCGCGGCGGCGGCCAGCGTGCCGCCCGCGGGCACCGCGCTCATCACCGCGGTGGTGATGGCGGATGTGGCGCCGTCGGTGAGGGTGATGTTTTCGGGCGCCGCCTCGATCCCCTTGCGGCGCAGCCAGTCCGCGGCGATCTGCCGGTGCTGCGGCAGCACCGAGTTCGGCCGGAACGACAACGCCGCCGGGACGGGCAGGTTCTCGGCGACCCAATGCAGCCCCTCGCGAAAGGTCTCGACATGCATCCGCTCGGTGACGGGCTTGAGGATCGACAGGTCCACCAGCTCGCCCAGCCGCTCGGCCAGGTAGGGCGGGGTATTTTCCGAGCCGGGGGGCAGCACGAAGGAACCGCGCCCGACCTCTCCCACCACCAGGCCGCGGCGGATCAGCTCCTCATAGGCGCGCGAGACGGTCTGGACCGACAGGCCCAGATCGTCGGCCAGCCGGCGCTGGGGCGGCAGGCGGGTTCCGGCGGGCAATTGGCCGTCGCGGATCGCCCGCGCATATTGCTCGGCCAGGGAAAGATAGGCCGGGCGATGCAAGGCGCTGGGGTCGGGGGTCCATATTGTCATGAGCGAAGACCAAGGCAATCCTGTCGATAGGCAGGAATGTTATGATTTCACCGCCGCCCCCGCAATCGCTGTCTTGCCCTTCGGGGGGCTGAAAGGGCGGATCGCCGCCCTTCGACCTTCACCGGGAACTCAGGCTGCGGCAAAGGCCGAGCCCATGAAGTTCCGGGATCGCCAAGGCAAATTTCCGCCCGGCAAAAGCGAGGGGCCGCCGCCTGTCCCGGACACCGGCGGTTCGCCAGGCGCAAGATCTGGACATCGCCCTTGGCGCGCGCGTGCCCGATGCGGCGGGATGCAGCCCCGCCGCGACGACGGCGCCGGCTGCGGCGGCACGCAGGACCGCATAGCCATGTTGATGTTGGGCGGACCCTTTCGACCGGCGCCTGGGCCGGGCTGCCGAAGGGCTTGCGGGTGACGACCAAGGGGCGCCCCGTTGCGCGTCTGGCGGGCCAGGCAACAGGCGATATCGTTGCGCAGTCGGCGCGCGCCCGCTGTCGCGGCCCTGCTTGCGGGGCGTTATCGCAACCGGCTTCCTGCGACGGCGGGGCGGGCCGGCTCTTCGGCCTCTCCCGCGCAAAGACGCCCGCAGCAGCCGGCATGATCACCGGGGACATGGTTCGCGTTGTGCCAGGCAAGCGCCACCAACGTCGCCGAGCCGGTCAGGCAATAGGTGACGATGATCCATACCAGCCCCCAGCCCATCCACCAGGCCAGTCCACCGGCCGCAAGGGCCGTCAGAACCGCAAGGATGACGGTCCCCATCGGAAAGCCGCCCGCGTGATCGCTGTCGAATCGGCGGAATTCATCGCGCATGACCTTTTCCATGGGGTGGCTCCTTCAATGCAAATGGGATGGACAGGGCGCCAGGACGCGCAGGCAGAACCCGCAGGACATCACGAAGCGGTCGCGTTCGGGAAAGATGGCGAACAGCATGGCGTCCTCTGGCAGCGGGATGCCGATCCGCTGGGCGGTCGGCGGGCCAAGGCGGGGCTGGTCCTCATTCCCCTCCGGCGCTCCCGGAACCAGGATCGGCCGGCGCCGCGATAGCGCAAGCCCGTGCGTGGGGCAGCCCGGACCCAGGCGGCCCTGCGCGACGCCGAAAAGCAGGCCCTGCGCCTCGAGCGAGCAGCAGCCGAAAATGCCCAGGATCTCGACATGATCGTCGGACAGCGGGTCGTAAAGGACATCTCCGGCGCGCAAGGATTGCACGGGCACCATGGCCCCGCTGCGGCGGATCTGGACGGGGGTGTGTTCTGCAAGCATGTCGGCCTCCGGTTCCGTATCGGCTCTGCGGATCTGTTCCGTGACAGCCACGGTCTGCCGCGCCGCGCCGGTCTCCGCCGCAAGGCGATGCGAGGAGCGTGCCGCAGCCGGTTCGCACCGTGACGCTTTGGTGCAGCCGTTCCAGAACCGCCCCGCGCGGGGCGGTGCTGCCGGCCTTCCTGGTCCAGGCGGCAAGATGCCCCTGCCGCTTCGGTGATTGGGGCCCTGTCGGCGCTGCTCGGCCACCGCCAGGGCCTTGCGGTCGGCGCGACGGTTGTTTCCGTCCCATCCGCCCGCCAGGTCGCCATGGTCCGGGGCGTGGGGCTTGGCCCGCGCCCCGGTCGGCATCAGCCCACCTTGCCCCAGGTGAACGGTTGCTTGCCATTGACGACCAAGCGCTGCACCAGGTGCCGCCCCTGCCGGCCGCGCAACAGCAGCCGGGCTGCGACGGGCACCTCGCGTTCGGGCTCGGCCAGTTCCGGGAAGAGCGTGAAGATCTCTTCCCGAGCCTCCGCCCCCAGCGCCTTCATCGCCTCGGGGCCGGTGAACAGGCTTTCCGTGGGCGCCCCGTTCGAGAAGACCACCTCGTGCCGGTCGAACATGAAGTGCCAGTATTCCACCTCCTGCATGTCCTCGACCACCTCGACGCCTTCCAGCCCGATCAGATGGCGCGCGGCCAGCAGAACCTCGGCCTCGCCGACCATCCGCCGCGCCACGACCGAGCGCAGCAGCACCCGGTGCTGGGGCGAGACGATCAGGTCGCGCTCGGGCAGGTTCTCGCCCAGGGCCTCGGCGCGGATGCGGATCGGGCGCAGCTTGGGCTGCTCGGCCAGTTCCGCGGCCGACAGCACGCGCTTGCCGATCCAGGAAAGCTCCTTGTAGCCGTGGTCCAGCGTCATCACCTTCATGCCCGGTTCCAGCTTCTCGACAGGAACCTCGCCATCCTCGGTCTTGATCAGGGTGCCGCGCAGGAAGCAGACGACGCCGGTGTTCTCGGTGGTCAGCTTGTCGGCCTGGACGGCATTGCCGGTGCCGTCCAGAATGCGCAGCCCGCCGACCGCATCCAGCACACCGTCGCCCTGGTCCGCGCGCAGCCAATGCAGGGCGTTCTTGTAGGTCTGCCCCGGATTGGCGGCGTTCCAGGTGGCCAGCGTGTTCTCGTTGTAGAAGGCGGCAAGATCGACGAATTCGTTGTTGTTGGCCTGCCCGTCGCCCATGCCGGTGTTGGCGTCGAAATCGGTGATCACATCGCCCCCGGCATCGACGACGAAGCGGTCGATGCCCTGGCCGCCGGTCAGCCTATCGGCGCCGGCCCCACCATCCAGCAGGTCGTCGCCGGCCCCGCCATGCAGCGTGTCGTTGCCCCCGCCGCCCAGCAGGATGTCGGTGCCGGCACTGGCTTCCAGGCTGTCGTTGCCCTCGCCGCCCTCCAGGAGGTCGTCGCCGGTGCCGGCAAGCAGCGTATCGTTGCCGGCGCCACCATAAAGCGTGTCGTTTTCCGAGCGGCCGATCAGGTAGTCGTCGCCGTCCCCGCCATCGATGAGGTTGTTGCCATGGCCGGCATCAAGGGAATCGTTGCCCTCGCCGCCGTAAAGCGCGTCGTCGTCGTTGCCGCTGATCAGCGTGTCGTTGCCGGCGCCGCCCACCAGAGCATTGTTGCCCTCGCCGGCCACCAGCGAATCGTCGCCCAGGCCGCCCTCGAGCACGTCGTCGCCCTCGCCGCCAAGCAGGGTATCGTTGCCATCGCCACCAAGCAGCGTGTCGTGGCCCTCGCCGCCTTCCAGATGGTCGTCATCCGCGCCACCATGCAGCGAATCGTCGCCCAGGCCACCGATCAGGGTGTCCTTGCCGCCCCAGCCGATCAGGGTATCGTTGCCCTCGCCGCCCTCCAGAAGGTCATCGCCGTAGCCGCCGTCGAGGGTATCGCTGCCCGCGCCGCCCAGCAGGGTGTCGTCGCTATCGCCGCCGAACAGGGAGTCGTTTCCGTCGCCGCCGTCCAGGACGTCGTTATCGGCGCCACCGTCCAGCGAGTCGTCGCCCAGGCCGCCGACCAGGGTGTCGCTTCCACCCCAGCCGATCAGGGTATCGTTGTCCTCGCCGCCCTCCAGGCTGTCGTCGCCATGGCCGCCGTTGAGCGTATCGCTGCCCGCGCCACCCAGCAGGGTGTCGTTGCCGTATCCACCGCTCAGGGAGTCATCCCCAGCGCCGCCATCGAGCAGGTCGTTCTCATCGCCGCCGGACAGGGTGTCGTTACCCTCGCCGCCGTCCAGGACGTCGTCATCGGCGCCGCCGTCCAGCGAGTCGTCGCCCAGGCCGCCGACCAGGGTGTCGTTGCCGCCCCATCCGATCAGCGTGTCGTTGCCGTCTCCGCCTTCCAGGGCGTCGTTGCCGTAGCCGCCGTGGAGGGAATCGTCCCCGGCGCCGCCATCGAGCACGTCATCGTCGTCTCCGCCAGAGAGGGTGTCGTTTCCGTCGCCACCTTTCAGAATATCCTGATCGGCGCCACCGTCCAGCGAGTCATCGCCCAGGCCGCCTTCCAAGGTGTCGTTGCCACCCCAACCGATCAGCGTGTCGTTTCCGTCGCCGCCCAGCAGCGTATCGTTGCCGTCTCCGCCTTCCAGCGAGTCGTCACCGGCGCCGCCGTCGAGCGAGTCGTCGCCCTCGCCGCCCATGAGGGTGTCGTTGCCGTCGCTGCCCGTCACGGTGTCGTGCCCGGCCCCGCCGTCGAGGCTGTCGTGGCCTACGTCGCCGGTCAGCGAGTCATCGCCCAGCCCGCCGGTCAGCGTGTCGTCGCCGACCCCGCCGCGCACGAGGTCGTCGCCCGCGCCGCCGTCCATCAGGTCGTTGCCCAGCTCGCCATGCATGGTGTCGTTGCCGTCGCCGCCGTGCAGCGTGTCGTCGCCCGCGCCGGCAATCAGCCAGTCGTTGTCGCCGCCGCCTTCCAGCAGGTCGTTGCCGGCCCCGGCCTCCAGCGTATCCCGGCCGTCGCCGCCGCGCAGGGTGTCGTTGTCGTTGCCGCCCATCAGCAGGTCGTTGCCGGCCCCGCCTTCCAGTAGGTTGTCGCCGGCACCGCCCCACAGGTTGTCATCGCCCTCGCCGCCGAGCAGGGTGTCGTTGCCCTCGCCGCCTTCGAGCGAGTCGTTGCCCGTCCCGCCGTCCAGCGAGTCGTTGCCGGCGCTGCCGGTCAGCGTGTCGTTGTCGCCCCAGCCCATCAGGGTGTCGTCGCCGTCACCGCCTTCCAGGATGTCTTTGCCCTCGCCGCCGCTGAGAAGATCGTTCCCGGCGCCGCCGTCGAGGCTGTCGTCGCCGTCACCGCCGATCAGGGTGTCGCCGCCTTCGCCGCCTTCCAGGACGTCGTCGCCCAGGCCGCCGTCCAGCGAGTCGTCGCCCTCGCCGCCCAACAACGTGTCCTTGCCGTCGCCGCCCAGCAGCGTGTCATTGCCGTTGCCGCCGTCAAGCGAGTCGTCGCCTGCGCCGCCGTCCAGCAGGTCATCGCCCTCATCGCCGAGCAGGGTGTCGTTTCCATCGCTGCCGTCCAGCAGGTCGTCGTCCTCGCCGCCGGACAGGACATCCGCGCCGGCGCCGCCGAGCAGCGTGTCCTCGCCGGTCCCGCCGACCAGGATGTCGTCGCCCTCGCCGCCATTCAGCAGGTCGTTGCCCTCGTCACCCCACATGACGTCGCCGTCAAGGCCACCGTCCAGCATGTCGTTGCCGGCGCCACCATACATGAAGTCCTCGCCCTCGCGGCCGAACAGGACGTCATTGCCGGCACCGCCTTCCAGGATGTCGTGGCCCGTGCCGCCGTCGATATTGTCGTCACCTTCACCGCCGTTAACGGAATCGTGGCCCGCACCAGCGTTGATGAAATCGTCCACCCCGTCGGCGTCGTCGATCTCATCGCCCTGGGCGTCGCGATAGCCGGGGACCATGGTGTCGTCGCCGTCGGTGCCGTCCACGATTCCGTCGCCCGGACCGCCCTGCCATTCTTCGGCGCCCTCGGGATCCAGCGATTCCCAATCGTAAAGCAGGTTGTCCTTGCCGATGGCATTGTCGCGCAGCGACACCAGCTCGATGCGCGAGATATTCAGGCCCGCCAACTGGCTGGGCTTCAACTCTCCCGGATCGCCATACTTCCCGTCGCCGCCCTTGATTTCATGCGTGGGCACCGCGAAGACATCGCCGTTTTCAAGCTGATAGACGTTCAGCGCGACATCGTTCAGAACCTGCGCCTGACCATTGTCGTCGATGTAATGGACATTGCCCCAGAACAGCTGTTGCGAGTCGAGTTCGCTGAAGGTGGTGCCGCCCTGGCCGCCCGAGGGGGTGTTGGCGAAGCCTTCGTCATAATAGCCGTCGGGGTAGCTGGCACCGCGGCCATAATCATTCGTCGCCAGCAACCCATCCCGCACCGCCGGATCATGGCGGACCCAAAGCGTGTGCAGCTTGAACTGATTGTCGCCCGGCATGCTGCCGGTGGCGTCATACCCGCCCAGCAGGTTGGCGGCGTTTTCCATGGTCCCGTTGCCCTGCACGGTATCCAGGATCGACTTGTTGCCCAGATAGAAGGTCTTGACCGTGTCGTGGACGGATTCCCAGTCATAGATGAGATTATCCTGACTGGCGTTGCGCAGGGTATGCAGTTCGAAGCCCTGGATTTCGAGACCGCTCAATATGCTCGGGGTGGTTTCGCTCGGATCTCCCTTGACGCCGTTACCGTCGCCGCCGTTGATATCCCCCGACGGAACGACAAAGATGTCGCCGTTCTCGGTCTGATAGGCATTGAAGGAGACATTGGGCAGCACTTTTTCAATGCCATCGATGTCCCGATAGTAAACATTGCCGTAAAAAAGCTGCTGCGAATCCAGCCGGCTGTAGCCGCCGGAAGGCGTATTGGTAAAGCCGTCGTCATGTGTGCCGGTATCGGGCTTTGCCACGGTGGCGCCATAATCATTGGTAGCCAGCAATGCATCCAAAGCTTTTGGGTCGTGGTGGGTCTGAAGGTTGTAATATGTGAAACCCGAACCAAGGTCGTAACGGCCCATGAGATTTGCGGCGCCTTCCATGACGCCATTGCCCTGGATCGTGTCCAGGATCTGCCGGTTTCCGATATAGAAGACGTTGTTGATCCGGTTTGTCATTTCTCATCTCCGGTATGGATCCGGCTCGCGGCAATACGAACAGCGGGCAAGGAGGGGGCGGTCTGTCTGAAAACTCTGAAAAAAATACCAACTTCCGACACGGCAGGGGCTCCAACCAGTTTTCACGATGAAAGCTGGCCGCACTCGGGATGCGTCCAGCCTATGATGAAAACTTGCTAGCGGAGGGGGGGCGGGCTTCCCAGCGCGAAGCCGTGGATCGACATGCCGAATGACTAAAATGTCGCCGATTGCAGTTCGATTGTCATGGAATGACGGTAACGGTAGGTAAAGACTCTTCTGCTACAGTTCATGTGACGTGAAATGGTATATGCTGGTGAAAGATGTCCCGCCTCTTGTCGTCAAACGACGGTGCCGCCAGAGATTCGGGTGCGAATCCCCTTGCGAATCTGGCCAAAACCCCGGCTCAGGTCCCAGCCGAATCTGCCTATAGGTTGAGTGCCGGCACAAATGGGTTAAACAGCCGCCCCATGACTCATGAGAAAACGGGCCGGGTGACGACGGACATGCCGAATGCGGATCGATCGGCACGGAGCATGCGAAACGGCCGGGCGGCCGATTCCCAGATCAATTTCGTCTTGGTGACGGGGCGGAGGCTTTCGCTTACGCCGATTCAGATTTGGCGTCTAATGACAGATCAGCATTTCCTGATCTATTTTGGGATTTCCAGCGTCTTGATCACCTATCTTTACCCGGTGCAGCTCCAGCCATCGCCGCCGTGGTGGGAGTTCGTGATCGTGTTTTCCGCCATGGCCCTGTTCTTTTACTGCATCCTGGTCGGGACATTGCTGCTGATAGAAAAGTGTTGCCGCCGCTGGCCGCGGCTGATCGTGCCGGTGCCGTTGATCACCCTGATCGCCCTGCTGGCGACGCTGGGATTCGCGCGGGTCTACAACCCGATCATGGTCGGCCCGGTCTGGTCCAACTTCAGGCCGCTGACGGAAGAGTTCGTGCTGATCTATTTCGTCATCCTGAACCTGGAAATCCTGTTCTCGATCTTCGTGCTGCCGCATACCAAGGTTTTCATCCAGGCCACCCAGCTCCAGTCCCAACGCGAAGCGCCGGCCGCGGCCGAGCTGCGGGTCGCGGCCGACCCGGCCGAGGCGCCGCCCAGGCCGCCGCAGGTCGTGCTGCAGCCGCCCGCCCCGCAGCCGCCCGAGGCGCCGCAGGCTGCACCGCTGCCGGCGCCGATGACGCGTCACCTGCCGGTGCCGATACTGCGGCAGCCGCCGCGGCCGCCGCAGCCGCCGGTGCCGCCTCCGCCCCGCGCGGTGCGATTCGGCAGCTACAGCTGGCCCATCACCGCCCTGCGGCTGATCCGGGCCGAGGAGCATTACATCCGCGTCGTCACCAAGGAGCAGGAGGTGCTGGTGCGCTATCGCCTGTCGGACGCGGTCACGCAACTGCCCGAGGATGCGGGGATGCGGGTGCATCGCTCTTATTGGCTGAGCTACGACGCCATCGTCGAGCATGCGCCGCTGCCCGACAGCCGGCTGCTGCTGACGCTGTGGAACGGGACCACCGTCACCGTGCCCCGCGCCCACCGCAAGCGGCTGGAGGCGGCCTTTGCGGCGCGGCGGCAGGCGACGGGCCAGGGCTGATGCGGGCGCCCGCGGGCCGGGCCCGGCGCGGGAAGGGGGCGGTTGGCATGGCCCCGTGTTCTCGACTAGGCAGGGGCAGCCGACGCCATTCCTCCGGGAGCTTGCCCTGACCGTGACGACCAACTCCGACGCCCAGCCGCAATTCGGCGACGACGACCCGCGGACCGCCTATAACCGGGTCTTCTTCGCCATCCTGCGCATCCATCGCACCCTGATGCCGCAGATCGAGAAGGCGCTGCGCGAGGTCGGCATCGCCGACCCGATCTGGTACGAGATCCTGCTGGCCACCGAGGAGGCGGGCGAGGCCGGCGTGCAGATGCAGGTGCTGGAGCGGCGGCTGTTCGTGCCGCAATATGCGCTGTCGCGCCATGTCGCCCGGATCGAGAAGGCGGGCCTGATCCGGCGCGCCGCGGCGGGTGGCGCCGGGCGCGGGCAGATCCTTTACATCGCCGAGGCGGGCAGGGGCCTGCCGGCACGGATCTGGCAGATCTACGCCGACAAGATCCAGTCCGCCTTCGCCCCCGCCCTGACCACGGACGAGGCCTATGACCTGGTGCGGGTGCTGAACCGGCTTTACCGCTGACCGGCGGGACGGCCCGTCAGAACCGTTTCGTCGCCACCAGCGAGAGGGTGCGCCCCGGCTCGCGCAGCGGGGTGACGGTGGCATAGTCGCCGCCATAGGTGGCGCGGTCGGCGTAATCCTTGTCGAAGAGATTCGCGACCTCGGCCCGCAGCACCAGCCCCGGCACCGCGGTCGGCGCGTATTCCGCGAACAGGTTCAGCACGGCATAGCCGGGGATGGTGCGGTCGGAATCGCCCTCGATGCGGTCGTATTTCGCCGCCGCCTCGATGCTGCCGCCATAGGTGAAGGGGCTGCCCAGCGGCGTGTGCTGCGCCTCGATGGAAAACACCCGGCCCAGCGGCGCGCCGAAATCCAGCGCCTGGTAGCTGGAGGCCGGGTCGCCGTTCACGCTGACCCGGCTGTCCGACATGCTGGCGCGCAGATAGCCGCCGTCCCAGCCATAGCCCAGGCCCAGGTTGTAGCCCCGGCTTTCGAAGTCGAAATTCTCGATGCCGGCATAGGCCCCGCCGCGGGCGTTGTCGACCTGGGTCAGGAACAGCTCGCCATCCAGCCGCAGGTCGCCGGCCTGATAGTCGAAGCCCAGCGTATAGTTGCGCGCGCGCGCCGGCCGCAGCACGTCGTAGTCCCAGGCGCCGTTGAAGATGTAGTTGTCCTCGATGGCGATGCCGCCGAAGACGGTCGAGGCCCCGGCGCGCAGCACCAGCGTCTCGGTCACGCCATAGGCGACCGAGGCATTGCCGCTGAAGCCGGAGTTCCGGTCCTTCCAGCCGCTGGTGCCGGTAAACTCCTGCCGGTCCCAGCGCAGGCCGAAGGACAGGTCCAGCCGCTCGACCGGCTCCAGCCGGGCCTGGGCGTAAAGCCCGATGTTGCGGGCGTTCTCGTCCAGCGCGCTGGCGGGATCGCTGTAGGTGCTTGAACGGTCGTACCAGTCGATCCCCGCCGTCACGCTGTCGGCGTCGTTCAGGTGGAAGCGGTTCTCCAGCTTGGCCGAGAAGGTGTCGCTGTCGCCTTTGCTGACATAGGGCGGCGCAGCGGTCGGCTGGTCGACATGCACCCGGCTTTCCGAGCGGCCGATGACGAATCGGGGATCCCAGAAGCCCTCGGCCTGGGTGTTTTCATAGGACAGCGACCAGCTGGTTCGGGAGGTGTCGTAGCGGCGCAGCTCGGGGACCGGGCGGCCGCCCTCGATATGGCCGATGTTGGCGCGATAGGGGCGCAGCGCATCGTCGTGCAGCCGCTGGCCGGACAGCTCGATCCGGTGGCCATCGGGCGTCTCGTAGGCCAGCTTCAGCAGCGCGCTTTGCAGGTCGGCGGCCGAGCCGGTGATCCTGTCGCCGCCGCCGGCCTTGTAGTCGTCGCCGGTCGCGGATTTCAGATAGCCCAGCCATTCGAAGCCGCCCGCCTGCCCGGCCAGCGTCGCCGCACGGCCGAAGGTCCGGCCGTTGTCGCCATAGGACAGGCGGATGTTGCCGCCGAAGCTGCGCCCGTCCTCGAGGATGTCGGCGGCGTCCACCGTCTCCATCACCACGGCGCCGGCGACGGCATGCGGGCCGGCATCCGCCGCCGCGACGCCGGCATCGACGCGGACGAATTTCAGCAGGCCGGGGTCGATGGCATTGGCGCTGACATGGTGGAAGGCGCGGTTGTTCTGTTCGACCCCGTCCACCGTCACCGACAGGTTCAGCATGTCCACGCCGTTGATGAAGATCTTTTGCGCCACCGGGATCGCGCCCCCGACCGAGACCGAGGCGATGCCGGTGAACAGATCCTTCAGATCGCCCATCCGCGCCCGTTCCAGCTCGGCCGCAGCGACATATTGGCTGGCGCCGCGGTCGGCGGCGCTGCCGTCGGCATCCAGCGCCTGCAGGGTGATCGGGTCCAGCAGGACCACGGTCTCTGCCGTCTCCTGGGCCGCGGCGGGCAGGGCAAACGCCGCGGTGGCGGCAATGACGAGGCGGGGGGAAAAGGGTGCGGCCATCAGCAAGCTCCGTTCCGGGAAAGGCTGGCTGAGGCCCGCGGCCCTGGCTTTTCCACCGCCGGATAGCGGTTCCGGCTCAAACATGCAACTGCATGTTTAGACTCATCCGTAGAAAAGCGCGATGCGTTGCCCGTCGATCTCGCGCACGGCGATCTGCATCTCGTAAAGCGCGCCCAGCAGGTCGGGGGTGACGATCTGGGCCGGGGTGCCGGCGGCGAAGATGCGGCCTTGCCGCATGGCGACGATGCGGTCGGAATGGCACGAGGCGAAGTTGATGTCGTGCATCACCACGATCACCGTCTTGCCCAGTTCCCGCGCGGCGCTGGCCAGCAGCCGCATCATCGCCTGGGCGTGCTTCATGTCCAGGTTGTTCAGCGGCTCGTCCAGCAGCAGATAGTCGGTGTCCTGCGCCAGCACCATGGCGACGAAGGCACGCTGGCGCTGCCCGCCCGACAGCTGGTCGATGAAGCGGTCGGCCAGCGGCGCCAGCTCCAGATAGTCCAGCGCTCGGTCGATGGCGGCGCGGTCCTGGGGCGTCAGCCGGCCGGCGGAATGCGGGAAGCGGCCGAAGCCCACCAGTTCGCGCACGGTCAGCCGGGCGACGAGGTGGTTTTCCTGCCGCAGGATCGCCAGCCGCCGCGCCAGCACCGGGCCGGGCGCGCGGGTCACGTCCAGCCCGTCCACCGTCACGCTGCCCGAATCCGGTGCGATCAGCCGGGCGATCAGCGACAGCAGCGTGGATTTCCCCGCCCCGTTCGGCCCGATCAGCGAGGTGATCCCGCCCCTTGGCAGGCTCAGCGACACGTCGTGCAGCACGGGTGTCGCGCCATAGCTCTTGCAGAGGTTGCTGATCTCGATCATCGGCGGCCCTTTCCGATCAATAGCGCGATGAAGGTGATGCCGCCGGCGAATTCGACCAGGATGCCAAGCGCGGTGTTGAAGGCAAAGACCCGCTCCAGCACGGTCTGGCCGCCGACCAGCATGATGATGCCGACCAGCGAGGCGGCGGGCAGCAGGTAGCGATGCGCCGATTGCCCGACCGCCAGATGTGCCAGGCTGGCCGCGATCAGGCCGAAGAACAGCACCGGCCCGACCAGCGCCGCCGAGACCGCGACCAGGACCGAAACCGCCGCCAGCACCGAGAGCACCTCGGCCCGCCAGCGGATGCCCAGGTTCACCGCCACCGGCCGGCCAAGCGCGATGACGTCCAGCCGCGCCAGGCGCGGGACCAGCCACAGCGTCACCCCCGCGACCGCAGCGACGGCAATGCCCAGGAGCGTCGGGGGGATGGTGCCGAAGCTGGCGAACAGCATGTCGGACAGCACCATGAACTCGTTCGGGTCCAGCAGGCGCTGGACGAATTCCGCCAGCATGCGCAGGAAGATGCCGAAGACCACGCCGATCAGCAGCAGGCGGTGGAGGCTGCGCTCTTCGCCGCCGAAAAGCCACAGGTAAAGCGCCATCGAGGCCCCGACCATCAGCATGACGTTGAGGCCGAAGACCAGCCGCGGGTCCAGCCCCGCCACCGCGGCCGAGCCGAACAGCGCCACCAGCACGGTGCTGCACAGCACGAAAAGCGAATCGAAGCCCATGATCGCCGGGGTCAGGATGCGGTTCGCCGTCACGGTCTGGAACAGCACGGTCGAGCAGGCGACGGCATGGCCGACCAGCAGCAGGCCCAGCAGTTTCCTGCCGCGAAACGGCAGCACGAAGCCCCAGTTGCCGCGCGCGCCCAGCGTCATGAAGGCCAGGATCGCGCCCAGGGCCAGCAGGCCCAGGACCAGCAGGGCCAGCCTGGCGCGGCGCTCATGCGGCACGGTCGCGGCTCCGCAGGATCAGGACCAGGAAGACGCCGCTGCCCAGCACGCCCAGCACCGTGCCCAGGGGCACCTCGTAGGGCGCGCGGATCACCCGGCCCAGGATGTCGCAGGCCAGGACCAGCGCCGCGCCCGAGACCGCGACCCAGGGCACCGCCCGGCGCATGTTGTCGCCAAGCGCCAGGCTGACGATGTTCGGCACGATCAGCCCCAGGAAGGGGATCATCCCCACCGTCACCACCACGACCGCCGTGACCAGCGCGACGATGGCCAGCCCCAGCGCCACCACCCGCCCATGCGCAAGGCCCAGCGAGCTGGCGATGTCCCGCCCCAGCCCGGCGACGGTAAAGCGGTCTGCGGCCAGCCAGGCAAGGGCGGCCATGGCTGCGCCCAGCCACAAGAGTTCATAGCGGCCGCGCAGCACGCCCGACAGGTCGCCCTGGGTCCAGGCCAGCACGGTCTGGATCAGGTCGAAGCGATAGGCGACAAAGGCGGTGCCGGCATAGATCACCCCGCTCAGCAGGATGCCGACCAGCGGCACCAGCATCGGGTCGCGCAGCGGCACGCGGCGCAGGATGGCCAGGAACAGCGCCGTGCCCGCCATGGCAAAGCCCGCGCCGGCGGCCATCTTGGCGATGACCGGTGCGCCGGGCGCGACCAGCGTCATCACCAGCAGCCCCAGCCCCGCCGATTCCATCGTGCCGGTATTGGCCGGCTCGACGAAGCGGTTGCGGATCACGATCTGCGTCAGCAGCCCGGCGATCGCCATCGAGGCGCCCGACAGCAGCAGGGCCAGCATCCGCGGCAGCCGGCTTTCGACCAGCACCAGCCAGTCGAGCTCCTGCCCCGCCAGGATGCCGCGCAGGCTGACATGGGACATGCCGACGAACAGGCTTGCCAGCGCAAGCCCGGCGGTCAGGGCCACCGCTGCCGCAAGCCGGGACATCTCAGGATCGCGCCGCCAGCGCCTCGGTCAACTGGTCCAGCAGCCGGTTCAGCGCGGTATAGCCGCCGAAGGCGATATAGGCGGCATGCGGGTCCAGATGCACGACATGCCCATCCCGCACCGCCCTGGTCCGCGCCATCAGCGGATTGTCCAGCGCGGCGCGGGCGCCCGCGCCCGCCTCGCCCACGCCGGCATCGCGGTCGATGACGAAGATCCAGTCGGGGTCGCGTTCCAGGATATATTCGAACGAGATCACGTCGCCGCCGTGGAAGCGGTCGTCGATGTCCGGGGCGACGGTGGCAAAGCCCAGCTGGCTGTGGATCCAGCCCACCCGCGACCTGGGCCCATAGGCGCCCAGCTTGCCGCCGTTCGTGACCAGGATCAGCGCGGTCCCGGCCCCCGGCGCGATTTCCTTCAGATGCGCGACCTTGGCGTCCAGCGCCTCGACCATCCGGGCCGCCTGCTCGGGCTTGCCGAAGATCCGGCCCAGCGTCTCGACATTGCCGCGGACCGAGGCGAAGAGGTCGTCGCCCAGGCTCAGGTCCACGGTCGGCAGGATCCGCGACATTTCGGCATAGGCCGGCGCGGTGCGGGTGCCGACGATCATCAGCGCGGCGCCCGAGGCGGCGATGGCCTCGTAATCCGGCTCGAAGATCGTGCCGACCTTGGGCAGGGGGTCGGCATAGTCCTGCAGGTAATCCGGCAGGTTGCTGCCCAGCACGCCGGCCGGCTGTGCGCCCAGGGCATGGGCGATATCCAGCGCGTTGATGTCCAGGATCAGCACCTTTTCGGGCGGCGCCGGCAGGACCGTTTCGCCCTGGGAATGGGCGATGGTCATCGGCTGGGCCCAGGCCGCGGCCCCCAGGACAAGCGCCGTTGCGGTCGCTGGGATCAATCTGCCAAACATGCCTGCCTCCTGCGGATCGTCGGGCGCAGGTAAATGCCCGGCGGGGACGGGGTCAAGCTTTGACCTTGGGTTTTTATCGGGATTGCCGGGCGCGCGGCCGCTAGACCGCGTCCCGGCCCGGCAGGCCGTTGATCCGCATGGCGGCAAAGCGCTCGCGCAGCCAGCGCGCGGCGGGGCCGCTGGGGCGCTGCTTGTGCCAGACCAGTTCCAGCGCCACCGGCCAGTCGGCGCCGTCGAATTGCAGCGGCGGCGTCACCAGCTCGTCGCGGACCGGAGAGTTGTCGATGATATGGTCCGGGACCAGCGCCCAGCCGATGCCCTGCCGGACCATTTGCAGGATCACCCAGTGGCTTTCGACCCACCAGACCTCGGCCGCCGTGCGCAGGCGCTGCTTTTCCGGCCCCTCGCTGCGCACCGCCACCATCAGCTGGCGGTGGCGCTTGAGTTCCTCCCAATCGACCAGCGTGTTCGCCAGCGGGTGGTCCTTGCCGCAGACCAGCTTCAGGGGCACCCAGCCCAGGGTGTGAAAGGCGATCTCGGTCGGCAGGATTTCCTGGCGCCACATCACGCCGATGTCGGCCTTGCCGTCCAGCACCAGCCGGCTGACGTCCTCCATCATCGGGAACAGCAGCTCCAGCTCGACATGCGGGAAATGCGCGGCGAAATCGGCGAAAAGCGTGGCCAGCGGCTGTTCGGGGTAAAGCTCGTCGATGGCGACGGCCAGCCGATGCTCGACATGCGCGGTCAGGCTGGCGGCGACGCCGATCAGGTGTTCGCGGCGGTCCAGCACCACCCTGGCCTCGGCCAGCAGCCGCTCGCCCGCCGGGGTCAGCACCGGGTTGCGCCCCTCGCGGCTGAACAGCGCGACGCCCAGGTCGTCCTCCAGGTTCGAGACCTGGGTGCTGATCGCGGATTGCGCCTTGCGCAGCGCCCGCCCCGCGGCCGAGAACGAGCCGTGCTGCGCGGCGGCGACGAAAGCTTCCAGCTGGTCCAGCGATACGGTCATCGATCCATCTCGTTTTCAGATGGAAGCTAACTTTGCTCTGCTGAGAATCAAGATAGAAACGGCGCAACACGCAACAACGGAAAGATTCGGACCATGACGATGCGCAGTTTCCCCGACCGGGTGCGGCATGCGCTGATGTTCGAGACCATCGGACTGGCCATCATCACCCCGGCGACGGCCTGGCTTTACGGCAAGCCGCTGCTCGACATGGGCGTGGTGGGCGTGGGGGCGGCGACCCTGGCGACGGTCTGGACCTTTGTCTTCAACCTGGGCTTCGACCATGCGATGCGCTGGCTGCACGGCCATACCCGCAAGGCGCTGCATCACCGGCTGCTGCATACCCTGCTGTTCGAGGGCGGCCTGCTGGTCATGCTGCTGCCGCCGATGGCCTGGTACCTGGGCATGACGCTGTGGCAGACGCTGCTGCTCGACCTGTTCATCGTGGCCTTCTACCTGGTCTATAACTTCGTCTTCAACATCGCCTATGACCGGATTTTCCCGCTGCCCGACATGCCGCGCGGGCAGCCGGCCTAGCCGGGATCGCGGGCGATCTCGTCCAGCAGGAAGGCGCGGAACTTGCGGATGCTGGGGCGGTTGCGGCGGCCGGTGGGATAGACCAGCCAATAGCTGCGGCCGTTCTGCGCCACCAGCGGGAAGGGCTGGATCAGCCCGCCGGTCGCCAGCTCGAAGCGAAAGAAGCGCGGCGTCAGCAGCGCGACGCCATAACCCTCCAGTGCCGCCCGCGCCTCGTGCAGGTCGGTCGAAAGCGTCAGGCCGGGCTTGGGCGGGATTTCCCGGAAATCGACGCCGGCCTCGCGCATCCAGACCGCCCAGTTCGGGTCCACCCGGTCCAGCAGCGGCAGCTTCAGCAGGTCGGCCGGTTCGCGCAATTCGTGCTTTTTTGCCAGTTCGGGCGACAGCATGGGCGTGTATTCGATGGGCATCAGGCAATGCGCCTCGAGGCCCGGCCAGCCGCCCTCGCCGGCGCGGATCGCGACCGTGATGTCCTCGCGCCCGAAATCGACCAGGTTGTCGGCGGTCTCCAGCCGCACGGCCAGGTTCGGGTGGTTCATCTGGAACTTGCCCAGCCGCGGCGACAGCCACGCCCCGGCAAAGGTCGGCACGGTCGAGATCGACAGGGTCGAGACCGAATCCGCCGAGGGGTCGGCATAAGCCTCGCGCAGCATGTCGAAGGCGTCGATGGTGGGGCGGGCGAACAGCGCCCCGGTCTCGGTCAGCACGATGCCGCGCGGCTTGCGCAGGAACAGCGGCGTCGCCAGCCGTTCCTCGAGCAGGCGGATCTGGTAGCTGACGGCGGCCTGGGTCATGCCCAGTTCCTCGGCGGCGCGGGTAAAGCTCAGGTGCCGCGCCACCGCCTCAAAGGCGCGCAGGGCGGCGAGAGGGGGGATGGACATAAGGCTGCCTTATGGGTGCTTGCCGAGGCTTTGTTGGTCAAACCGGCGCCAGACTAGCATGATCGCGTCATGGATCAACCATGACCACTGGAAAGGAGGGCTGAAATGTCCGACCATCCTGCATGCGACCGTGAACGCCCTTTCTTGCCGATCCTGTCGCGGCTGTTCGCCATGCTGCGTGGCGATAAGCCCAGCCTATCGCCCTGCCTGGACCGGATGGCGGCGTTGGACAATCCGGCGACGCGCAAGGCGCTGGCCGACCTGCCCGAGCATCTGTTGCGCGACATCGGCGTGGCCGACACGCGCAGCGATGCGGCCGGTCCCTCGCAGGAAGGCGACGCGCTGCGCCGTCATCTGTGGTAAACCAGCCTGTGCCGCGCGCCCCTGATGCACCGGGTGCGCGGCAGTCGCATGCCGGTGCCTGACTTGTCCGCGAGGCGCCGGCGTCAGCCCGTATCGGATCTGCAGCGCGCCAGGGCCAGGACGAAGACCGTCGCCACGCCCGATCCGGCATAGAGCGCCAGGCTGCTGACCAGGCCGCAAATTCCGAACAGGCATCCTGCCAGGGCGGAAAGCGTCGCCACCAGCATCGAAACGATCAGGATGCCCATGCAGAACCGCACCCGCCGCGCAGGTCAGTCGAGGGTGCGGGAATTTTTCGTGCCGGTCGCCGCCTGTCGTTTCTTTCCATACCTGTCTGCACTGATTCGCGTATCTACGAAGCAGACTATATAGACAAAATCCTGACGGTATCCTGATAAAAGCGTCGAAACGCATCAGGGGCGTTTCGACGCAGGGGCAGGCGCGGCCTGCCCGACCCGGATCAGAGGTGGATCGCGGCGAATTTCGTCTCGTCGATGCCCAGGCGGCGCAGGTCGGCTGCGGCGGGACGGCGGTGCGCTTCGGCCGCCGAGGCGACGGCGATGGCGGCCCGCAGGGTCGAAAGGGCCGAGGTGAGGGAATGATAAGCGCGGTGCATTTTTCTGCCTGTCTTCTAGGTTTCATCGAACATGTCGATGACAGACAGATGGGCCTCGCCCGGCCTTTCTGCAACGCGGCAAAACGGCAAGGCGGCCATGACGCCAGCACATGGCGGGCCCGGCCCTTGTCGGGCCGGGCGGCGGGTCAGTCCTCTTCGCCGGCCAGCTGGCTCAGCACCTCGCCCTTGCCGCGGGCGCGCAGGATCAGCGGCACGATCAACGCCAGCGTGGCGATGCCCAGAAGCACCGCGGCGATGGGCGATTGCACCAGCGTCGTCCAGTCGCCCTGGCTGATCGACAGCGCCCGGCGCAGCTGCTGCTCGGCCATCGGGCCCAGGATCAGGCCGACGACGATCGGCGCGATCGGATAGCCGAAAAGCCGCATCACATAGCCCAGCACGCCAAAGCCCAGCAGCATCCCCAGCTCGAAGGCCGAGGGGTTGGCGCCGATGGTGCCCAGCGTCGCGAACAGCAGGATGCCGGCGTAAAGCCAGGGCTTCGGGACCGTCAGCAGCTTCACCCACAGCCCGATCAGCGGCAGGTTCAGCACCAGGAGCATGGCGTTCGCGATCAGCAGGCTGGCGATCAGCCCCCAGACCAGCGTCGGGTTGGTGGCGAACAGCAGCGGGCCAGGTTGCAGCCCGAACTGCTGGAAGCCGGCCAGCATGATTGCCGCCGTGGCCGAGGTCGGCAGGCCCAGCGTCAGCAGCGGCACCAGCGTGCCGGCCGCGCTGGCATTGTTCGCGGCCTCGGGGCCGGCGACGCCCTCGATGGCGCCGTTGCCGAATTCCTCGGGATGCTTGGTCAGCTTCTTCTCGGTGGCATAGGACAGGAAGGTGCCGATCTCGGCCCCGCCCGCCGGCATGGCGCCGATGGGAAAGCCGATGAAGGTGCCGCGCAGCCAGGGCTTCCACGAGCGCGCCCAGTCGCGGCGGCTCATCCAGATCGAGCCCTTGACGGCCGTCACCTCGTCCTCGACCTGCAGGCGCTGGCCGGCGATGAACAGCGCCTCGCCCAGGGCGAACATGGCGACGGCCATGGTCGTCACCTCGATCCCGTCCAGCAGCTCGGGCACGCCGAAGGACAGCCGCGCCTGGCCGGTCAGCTGGTCGATGCCGACGCAGGCCAAGGCCAGTCCCAGGAACAGCGATGTCAGCCCGCGCAGCGCCGAATCGCCGAAGGCGGCCGAGACGGTGACGAAGGCCAGCACCATCAGCGCGAAATATTCGCGCGGGCCGAAGACCAGCGCCACCTTGACGATCCAGGGCGCAAGGAAGGCCAGCAGCAGCGTCGCGATCAGCCCGGCGATGAACGAGCCGATGGCGGCGGTGGCCAGCGCCGGCCCGCCGCGGCCCTTGCGGGCCATTTTGTTGCCTTCCAGCGCGGTGATGATCGAGGCGCTTTCGCCCGGCGTGTTCAGCAGGATCGAGGTGGTCGAGCCGCCATACATGCCGCCGTAATAGATGCCGGCGAACATGATGAGCGAGCCGGCCGGATCCAGCCGGTAGGTCACGGGCAGCAGAAGCGCCACGGTCAGCGCCGGGCCGATGCCGGGCAGCACGCCGACCGCGGTGCCCAGCGTCACGCCGATCAGCGCGTAAAGCAGCATCATCGGGTCGGCGGCGGTGCCGAGCCCCTGCATCAGGAATTCGAATGCGCTCATGGCTCAGCCCCGCGGAAAGACCAGATGCTCAAGCGGCCCGGCGGGCAAATGCAGCATCAGAAGTTGCGAGAAGATCGCCCAGACCACGAAGGCGAAGACGATGCCGATGGGGATCGTCATCGCCAGGTTGCGCTTGCCGAAGGCCCGCGCGGTAAAGGCGAAGAGGATGCCCGTGGCGATGGAAAAGCCCGCGACATGCAGCAGCATCAGCTGCGCGGCCAGGCCCGCGACGATCCACAGGACCGGCACGGCGTTCTGCGGCGGGCGCTGGGGGAAATCGCCGCGCAGCGCCTCGATGGCGGTCCAGGCGGCCAGGCCGATCAGCGCGAAGCCCACGACGCGCGGCACGCTGGCGGGGCCCACGCCGGAATAGCCGCCCAGGTCGGCCAGGCGCGCGCTGTCCCACAGCATCACGCCGCCGACCGCCACCAGCCCGGCGGCGATGATCAGCGCCGCCGTATCACGGCGGCGCGGCGGTTCGTGGCGGTTGCCGCTCATTTCACCAGACCGATGTCCTTGAGGATCGCCTCGGTCGAGGTGACGTCCTGTTCAAGCTGGGCCTCGAAGTCCGGGCCGGCCAGGTAGGTGTCCATCCAGCCCTTGTCCGAAAGCTGCTTTTGCCAGTTTTCCGACTTGGCCATCTTCTCGATGTCGGCGGTGACCTTGGCCTTCTGCTCGTCCGACAGGCCCGGCGCGGCGGCGACCATGCGCCAGTTCTCCAGCGTCACGTCCAGCCCGGCCTCTTGCAGGGTGGGCGCATCGACGCCCTCCAGCCGCTCGGGCGAGGTCACGGCCAGAAGGCGCAGCGTGCCGGCCTGGATCTGGGCCTCGAACTCGCCCAGCGAGGAAATGCCCGCCGTCACCTGGTTGCCCAGGATCGCCGCCAGGGCCTCGCCGCCGCCGGAATAGGCGATGTAGTTGATCTTGGTCGGATCGACGCCGGCCGCCTTGGCGATCAGGCCCACGGCGATATGGTCGGTGCCGCCGGCCGAGCCGCCGGCCCAGCTGACCGCGCCGGGATCGGCCTTCAGCGCCTCGATCAGCCCGGCGATGTCCTGGATGGGCGAGGCGGCGGGGACCACGATCGCCTCGTATTCGCCGGTCAGCCGGGCGATGGGGGTCACGTCCTTGAGTGAGACGGGCGAGTTGTTGGTCAGGATCGCCCCGACCATGACATAGCCGCCGACGATCAGCGTATCGGGGTTGCCCTTGTTCTGGCTGGCGAATTGCGCCAGGCCGATGGTGCCGCCGGCGCCGGGCACGTTCTGCACCTGCACCGATTTCGAGATGCCTTCCTCTTGCATCACGGTCTGCATGGTGCGGGCGGTCTGGTCCCATCCGCCGCCGGGGTTGGCCGGGGCGATGATGGTGTAATCGGCCATGGCCGGGACCGCGACGGCCCCCGCGAACAGGCTGGCGAGAACGAATTGCTTCATGGTCTTCCTCCGCATCGGCCGGACGCATCCGCGCCGGTCCCGTTATCCGCATTTTCTGGGTCTGGCCTGCATCTCTCCCGGAATGCAGGCGTCCTCCGCAAGCCCGCGCGCAGGCGGGCCCCGTGCCTTTCCAGCACAGAAAGCTGTCATGGACCTGACATCGCGGCGAAAATTATTCCCCGGCCAGCGCCTTGTTCC
>JAANMV010001025.1_pt1 | contig 32398 bp, 25 predicted proteins | sample 7279661 | NCBI WGS metagenome assembly JAANMV01 (sample SAMN14094540, study PRJNA606508) | bioreactor metagenome | isolation source: A lab-scale SPAN reactor treating ammonium-rich wastewater day 121 | place: Ireland: Galway | collected 2017-05-16
GCCTGGGATTGGCGTCTACTTCTTCCAGACAGAACCCACCGGCTTTTGATTCGAGGCCGAAGCAAGAAGTGCGAAACACGAGCTTGCAAGGAGGGGATTCAGGGGTGGTTCGCCAACGAGCACGCTACTTTGAGCGGACCACCCCTTGATCCCCTCCTTGAGGAAACGGTGTCAGACACCGTTTCTTCGGGACTTCGGCAGGGCAACGGAAACGGTGTCAGACACCGTTTCCTCCCAGACACGGTTTCTTCCGGGACTTCGGCAGGGCGAGGCTTCTGCCGACCCCGGACACGGGTTAGAATAGTCGCGACCGGAGATGCCCCATGATCCGTCGGTTGGCCGTGCTGGTCCTGGCGTCGGGCGCGATGGTGGTGGCCGGCTGTCGCGGCCAAGGCGGAGCGCCCGCCGCCAAGTCGGCGGACGCCGCGCCGCTGCAGTTTTGGCATACCCAGACACAGGAGAACAACACCGCGCTGGAGGGCATCGTCAAGGAGTTCAACGAGAGCCATCCCGGCCTGCCGGTCCAGGCCACCTACATCGGCAACTACCCGCAATTGTACGAGAAGATTCGCGCCTCGGCGGCGCAGGTCAAGAACCGCGTCTTGCCCGACCTGGCGGTGGCCTACGAGAGCATGATCGCCGACTACATGACCGCCGACATCGTCCGCCCGCTGGACGATCTGGTGGCCGACCCGACCATCGGTCTGAACCAGGAGTCGCTGGACGACTTCCACCCCGCCTACCTGGAGACCAACCGCTTCCAGCAGTTCGGCGGTCAGTTGCTCTCCTTCCCCTTCACCAAAAGCAACCTGATGCTGTTCTACAACGCCACCATGCTGGAGCAGGCGGGAGTCGGCGTGCCGGGCACCTGGGACGAGTTCGAGGCCGCCTGCCGGGCCATCCGCCAGAAGCGCGGGATCACGCCGCTGGCCAGCGCCATCGACCCCTCGACCATGGACGGCATGATCCTCTCCATGGGCGGCACACTGGTTTCGCCGGACGGCCAGGACGCGCTCTTCGACAGCGCCGAGTCGACCGCCGTGTTCGAGCTGCTGGACCGTCTCTACCGCGACAAGCTGGCCTACCAGGTGGTCGAGAAAGGCGACCAGAACAACGACTTTGCCAACGGCAAGTGCGCCTTCTTCTTCCGCTCCTCGACCGCCCGCCCGTTCATCGCCGATCTGGCCGGCGACAAGTTCAAATGGGGCCTGACCGGTCTGCCGGTGAAGGCCGGACGGCAGCCCGTGACGGTCATGTTCGGGGCCAACATCTGCGTCCTCAAGTCCTCGCCCGAACGCGAGCGGCGGGCCTGGGAGTTCATCAACTTCTTCACCTCGACCGACATCACCGCGCGCTGGGCGATGGCCACCGGGTACCTGCCGGTGCGCAAGTCGGCGGCCGCGACGCCCGCCATCGCGGCCTTTTTCGCCGCGGCGCCGCAGAACCGGGCGGCCTTCGACCTCTTGCCGGTGGCGGTGCCCGAGCCGAACGTGGCCGGCTGGCAAGCGGTGCGCGACTGCCTCGAGACGGCCGAGACCTCGGTCGCCACGCAACTGAAGCCGCCGGGACAGGTGGTCATGGACCTCAATGCCTGCGCCGACGCCGCCTTGCGCGCGGCCCGGGAGTAGCCGCTTGAGCACCTCCGACGACCGCTTGACCCACCTCGACGCCGAGGGCGCCGCGCACATGGTCGATGTCGGCGACAAAGAGCCGTCCGATCGCCGGGCGGTGGCCACCGGCGCGGTGCTGATGCAGCCGGCGACGCTGGCCGCCATCGTCGCCGGGAACGCGCCCAAGGGCGACGTTTTCGGGACCGCCCGGCTGGCGGGGATCATGGCCGCCAAACGGACCGCCGAGCTGATCCCCCTCTGCCACCCGCTCCCGCTGGCCTCGGTCGAGCTGCGGCTGGAGGCCGTGCCGAGCGCCGCCGGCGACGACCGTGTGCCGGTGGCGCCGGGCCAGCCCGAGGCGGCGGTGGTGATCACCGCCATCACCCGCGTTCGTGCCGCCACCGGAGTCGAGATGGAGGCGCTGACCGCGGTGGCCGGCGCCGCGCTGACCGTCTACGACATGGCCAAGGCCATCGACCGGGGGATGGTGCTGACGGGCATCCGGCTGCTGTCCAAGACCGGCGGGAAGTCCGATTGGCGGGCGGAGGGCGTGGGTTGAACGAGCACCAGACCGGCCTGGGCGTCGTCGTCGCCGTGCTGCTGGTCGGCATTCTGGTCAGTCAGCAGATGTGGCACTGGCTGCCGGCCTCGTCGGGCGGCCTGCCGCTGTGGCGGATCGTGGCCATCTGTTTCGCCGTCTGGCTGTTCTACCTCGGCTTCACCGCCGGGTCGTCGAAGCGCTGGCTGAAGCTGGCTCGGGCCGAGGTGCGCTGCGGCGCGTGCGGTGAGGTCACCGTTCTGGCCACCTGGCAGTCCAAGGGCCGTTGCCCGGCCTGTGGCCACGACATCTACGAGTACGTCGGCGGCGTCGAGAACCGCTACGCGCAGGTGCTGCCCGGCGCGGTCGAGTTGGCGCCGCCGGCGCCACCGCCCGATCCCAGGACGCCCGTGGCACGGCCCAAGCACCGCCCGCACGGCCGGTTGCTGGACCCGCTCGAACTGGCCCGGACGCGGCTCGGGATGGCCGAGCGGAAGCGGGTTCGCGGGCGGCTGACCCAGGTCCTGGTCGACCGCGACAAGGTCTTCCGCGTGTAGCGAAGGGACCACCACGCGGGGCGGGAACCACCGCGCGGGAGACCTCTCGTGCGTGTCGCGCTCGGCGGTATCGTCCACGAATCGAACACCTTCTGCCCCACCCCGACCGATCTGGCTGCCTTCTCGTCTGGCCGGCTGCTGCGCGGGGAGTCCATCCGCGGCGCGTTCCGCGACGCGCATCACGAGGTCGGCGGCTTCCTCGCCGGCGCGGGCGACCAGGGGCTCGAGGTGGCCCTGACCCTGTTCGCCGGGGCCAACCCCGCCGGCGTGGTGCCGGACGAGACCTTCGAGCTGCTGTGCGCCGAGCTGTGCGACGGTCTGGCCGCCGCCGAGGCCGACGCGGTCTATCTCGCCCTGCACGGGGCGATGGTCAGCGAGTCGCACGGCGACGCCGAGGGCGAGGTGATCGCCCGGGTGCGGCAGCGGGTCGGGCCCGACGTGCCCATCGCCGTCACCCTCGACTGGCACGCCAACATCTCGGCGCGGATGTGCGCCGAAAGCGATGCCCTGGTGGTCTACCGGACCTACCCGCACCTCGACCAGCGGCAGCGCGGGCTGGAGGCGGCCGACCTTCTGGCCCGGACTCTCCGAGGCGAGGTGCATCCGGTCCAGGCCCTCGGCGCGCCGCCGCTGATCCTCAACCTCAAGGCTCAGGAGACCGGCCGCGAGCCGATGCGCCAGGTGATGGAGCTGGCCGCCGCGATGATTGGCCGGCCGGGCGTCTTGTGCGCCAACGTGGCCGGTGGCTTCCCCTACGCCGACATCCCGGAGATGGGCACCACCGCGGTGGTGGTGACCGACGGCGACCAGGCCCTGGCCGACGCCTGCGCGCAGGAGCTGGCCGCGGCGCTGTGGGACCTCCGCGTCGCCGGCCGACTCGCGCTGCCGCCGGCCGACGAAGCCGTCGCGCAGGCCATGGCCAGCGCCGAACGGCCGGTGGTGCTGGTCGACTACGGCGACAACGTGGGCGGCGGGTCGTCGGCCAACGGGCCGTTGCTGTTGCGGGAGCTGCTCGGCCGCGGCGCGCAGGGCGCGGTGGTCACCTTCTGGGCGCCGGAGGCCATGGCACGCTGCGCCGAGGCGGGGATCGGGGCCGAGGTCACGGTCACCGTCGGCGGGCCGGTGGACGACGGCCAGGGACCGCCCTTGACGGTCACGGGCCGGGTCAGGGGCCTGTTCGACGGGCGGCATACCGAGCCCGAGCCGCGCCACGGCGGGGCGCGGTTTCTGGACCAGGGGCCGACCGCGGTGCTCGAGTTGCCCGGCGACAACCTGGTGGTGCTGACCTCCCACCGGGCCTCGCCCAACAGCCTGTGGCAGCTCCGCAGCCTGGGGATCGAGCCGACCCGCCGGAAGATCGTGGTGGTCAAGGCGGCCATCGCCTACAAGGCCGCCTACGAGGCCATCGCCGGCCGGATCATCGAGGTCGATACGCCCGGCTATACGGCGGTCGACCCGGCCCGGTTCACCCACCACCACCGCCGCCGGCCGATGCACCCGTTCGAGGAGGAGGCCGAATTCGACGGGCGGTGACGTTCTGCCTTGACCCTCTGCCCCGCCGCGGCTAGACTCCGGCGGGCACGGAAGCGAGGGACACGATGAAGTTCGGGTTGATTCACTACAACGCGCCGGGCGAAACGCTCGAGGAGTTCCTGGACTACGCTCGGGACGCCGGCTTCGACGGCGTCGAGCTGCAGATCCGCGACATCTGGAACGAGGCCGAAGGTGGCGGCGAGCCGCTCAAGGAAGCCGAGCGCGTGCGCAAGCTGGTCGAGGCCCGCGGGCTGATCGTCGGCGCTTTGTCGGCCGGGAACGATTTCCTGACCAGCGATCTGATGGTGCTCTCGAAGCAGGCCGAGCGGATGGATACGGTCTGTCAGGTGGCCCGCGCGGTGGGCACCAAGGTCTTGCGCTGCGACGGCGGCTGGGAGCGCGCCGGCAAGGAGATCCCGCCGCAGGAGCGCTGGGCCGACGCCATCGCCGACGGGTTCCGCCTCTGCCTGGGCGCCTTCGACCGGCACGACGTGGTGGCCGGGCTGGACAACCACGGCACCACCACCAACAACGCCGAGTTTCAGATGATGGTCCTGGGCATGGTCGGCTCGGCCCGGGTCGGGACCACCATGGACACCATGAACTACCGCTGGATGGGCCACGATATCGCCACCTGCAACCGGTTCTACGAGCTCAGCGCGCGGCGGGCGGTGCACGTTCACCTGAAGGACGGCACCGGCTGCCGAGGCGAGTACAAGGGCTGCGCCCTGGGCGACGGCGAGATCGACCTGCTCCACGCGGTCAAGCAGCTCAAGGCCAACGGTTACGACGGCCTGTGGTGCGCCGAGTACGAAGGCAAGGACGCCGACGGCTACACCCGCTGCCTGGCCTGGATGAAGGAGCACGTGCCGGCGGCGTAGAGGGGCAGTGGGCAGTAGGCAGTAGGCAGTAGGGACGGCGGACGAAGCGGTGCCCGCGTCCGCGCCGTCCACCGTCCGCGTCGCTGTCCAGGTCACAAGACGCCGCGGCAGACTTCCAGCGTCCTTTCGGCCATGGCCGGCCAGGTCAGGGACTGGACTCGGGCGAGCCCGGCCTCCGCGCGCCGGGCTCGTTCGCCTTCGTCGGCCGCCAGGCGGGCCAGGGCGGCGGCCTGCTCCGCCTGGTCGCCCAGGCAGACCGCCTCGCCGCCGATTTCGGCCAGGATCGGGTCGCTCGGCCCGACCGTCGGCGTGCCGCAGGCCAGGTTCTCCAACAACGCCAGCGACGCCGATTCGCCGGCTTCGCCCAGCAGGCAGGCCACCGCGCCGCTGAGCACGGCCGGCATCGCCTTGACCTCGACGCCGCCCACCGACGGCAGACCCGAAGTGCCGTCGTCGCGCTCCAGCACCAGCGGCGCGGTCAGGCCCTGGGTCCGAGCCGCCTGCCACACCGCCACCGCGTCGCCGGCGTCGCCGGCCGGCGGGACGCGGGCGAACACGTACCGCTCCGGCAGCGCCAGCCGCGCGACCGCGTAGCGGACCACCGACTCGCACTGCGGGCGGTACAACGGCTCGACGCCGTAAGGAATCGCGGCCACCCGGTCAGCCGGCAGCCGCACCCGCGCCAGCAACTCCTCGCGGAAATGGCGCCACGGGACGATGACCGCCGCGGCCCGGGCGAGCTGGCGCGGCAGGAGCCACCGCCAGCGCCAGGCGACCACGCGACCGTACCGCTCCGGCGTCCGCCACGGTCCCAGATGGCGGATAGTTGTCACGACAGGCATGCCCGGCGCGGCCGGCAGCAGGCCCTGAACATGGATCAGGTCGGCGCCGACGGCGCGCGCGGCGGAGGGCAGGGCGACCGCCTTCCAGAGGGCGCGGCCGGCGTCCAGCCGGGCGGCTCGGACGTTGTCGGCGACGGGCACCACGGCCGGGTCCGGGTCGCGGTCGCAGAACAGGTGGAAGCGGGTCTCCTGGTCGACATAGGCCAGGGCGTGGACCAGGTTGAGCGTGTAGGCAAACGCCTCGCCGAGCGGGTCGGCCAGCGGCCTGGCGTCGATGGCGACGGTCAGGGGCATCCGGCTACAGCTTCATCGTCGCGCGCAGGTGGTCGGCGCTGCGCTTGAGGGTTTCGGCCAGTGGCCGGGTCGGGGCGCTGTCGGGGAAGGCCGGCTCGAAGACCACCGGGCCATCGTAGCCCACCTCGCGCAGCGCGTCGCCGAGAGCGGCGAAGTCGGCCACGCCTTCGCCGGCGGCCTCGGCCCAGGAGTTGTCCGCGGCGTAGTCGCGGACGTGGCAGAACTCGATCCGGTCGCCGAAGCGATGGATGAAGGCCACCGGGTCGCCCCCGCCGACGGCCAGCCAGGCCAGGTCAGGCCCGAGCGCCAGTTCGTCCGGCCGCAGCCGCTCGACCATCTCGCGCACTTCGCGATAGTCGTCGGCGGCGTCGCGCGAGTAGGTGTGCAGGTTCGGCTTCACCCCGTAGTCGCGGACCACGTCGCCGATGGCACGCAGCGTCTCCGCCTGGGCCGCGTAGTCCTGGTCGGTCTTCGGCCGGCCGGGAATGGGATTGGCGGAGAGGCCAAGATGCCGGCCACCCAACTCCTTGAGCCACGGGGCGATGGCCTGGGCCCACTCGAGCAGCATCCCGCGCTCCTTCGGGTCCCAGAACGGGGCGTTGAGGGAGCTGCCCAGAAAATGCAGCCCGCTGGCGTCGAAGGCGGCCTTGTGGCGCCGGCGGTGGACCGGGTCGAGCAACATGTCGGCCATGTTCTCGAACGCCTCGAAGCCGGCCTCACGAGCTTCCAGGCAGATGGCCCCGATCCGCTCGGCGACGGTGTCGTAGACCTTCGCCCGGTCCTGGCCCGTAGCCTTACGGAGCTCCAACTGGCAGTACACCCAGCAATGCAGTCCCAGCTCCACGAGCGGTCTCCTTGGCGGGCAATGCCCTCTCGCGGTCAGGGCCGGGGCGTGAAGTCCGCGTCGGGCGTCAGCCGGCTGGTGAAGGCGGCCAGCAGCCGCGCCGCGTGGTCGATGTCGTCGAGGTGGCAGACCTCCACCGGCGAGTGCATGTAGCGGTTCGGGATGCTCACCAACCCGGTCGCCACGCCGGCGCGGGAGATCTGGATGGCGTTGGCGTCGGTGCCGGTGCCGCGCGGCGCGGCGCAGATCTGGTAGGGGATGCGCGCCGCCTCGGCGGCCTCGATCAACCGCTCGAAGACCACCGGGTTGATGTTCGGCCCGCGGCAAATCACCGGGCCGGCGCCGACCTTGACCTCACCGCTCTTGGCCGCCTCGACGTCGGGCTGGTCCGTCGCCCAGGTCACGTCGACCGCCAGCCCGACCTCCGGCTTGACCCGGAAGGCGCTGGTGATGGCGCCGCGCAGACCGATCTCCTCCTGAACCGTGCTGACCGAGTAAACCCCGGCCGCCAGGCCCTTCTCGGCGGCCAGCAGCCGGGCCGCCTCGATCACCGCGTAGCAGCCCACCTTGTTGTCCAGCCCCGGTGAGCTGATCATCTGGTTGGCCAGTTCCGTCGGCCGCAGCGCGTAGGTCACCGCGTCGCCGATCCGGACTCGTTCCCTGACCTCGGCGGCGCTGCCGAGTCCGGTGTCGACCCACAGCTTGTGCAGCTCGGGGATCTTCTTCCGGTCCTCGCTGTCCATGAGGTGGACCGGCTTGCGGGCGATCACCCCGGGCAGCTCGCCGGTCCGAGTCCAGACCGACACCGCCTGGCCCAGCACGATCTGCAGGTCGTGGCCACCCACGCCGGAGACGCGCAGGAAGCCGGAGTCCTCGATGTGCTGGACGAGGAAGCCGATCTGATCGCAGTGGCCGGCGAAGATCACTCGGGGAGCGCCGTCGCCGTTGACCACCGCGGTCACGTTGCCGTGGGAATCGGTCTCGACGGCGTCGGCCGACTTGCCGATGTACTGCCGCACGACCTCTTGCACGGCCTCTTCGTACCCGGAGACGCTGGGGGCGTGCAGGAGATCGAACAGAAACTGCTTGGATGCCTTGCGCATGGTCTGGCCACACTCCGCCGGGGAGCTTGACCGGCCAACCGGACTCTCCTCCGGTCACGGGGAGCGGCGCAGACCGAGCAGCAGCAGGAGCAGCTCCTCCTCGGCTTTCGGCATCGCGCCGGAAGTGCCCCGGGCGCCCAGGAGGAGGCCACACAGGACCACCCGGCCCTGGCCGACTCGGGCCTCCACGATCACCGGCGCGCCGCCGTCGGCTTCGGTCAGCAGCGTCACCGCGCCCGGCGCCGGAATAATCCGCACGTGGTCGCGCCAAGCGTGGGACAGCCGCCAGCCGGCGGGCAGCCCGGCCAGCTTGCCGGTGGCCGCGACCAACTGCCGGCGCGACACGCCGTCGCCGCGGCCGACCTCGGGGAACAGCACCGGATGCCAGCGCCGACCCCCCGCTTCGTGGAGCAGGACGGCGGTGCCGCCGTTCTCGACCCACTCCCGGAGCGTCTCGTCGCCGCCGCGGTAGAGCGGTGACACGTCGTGCAGACCGGGCAGCACCACGGCCTGGAGCGCCGCCAGGTGGTCCGGCTCCAGCCGGTACAGCGGCGCCGCGGTCACCGCTCGCCGCCGGCGCAGGGCCGCCAGCACCGGCTCGGAGCCGACGCCGTCGCTCCACACTCCGACTCGCAGCCCGCTGCCCCGGAAGACCGGCGGTTGCCGCCTCCGGCGCAGGGCGTCGACCCGGGCCGGGGTCCAACCCTCGATCACCGGCCCGCGGACCTCGAACGGCACCGGCTTGCCCGCCTCCGGCTCGTAGGTGCCGGAGACCACCAGTTGCGCCCGGCCGGCCGGGCACTCGAATCGGCCGGTGGCCTCGGCGCGCAGACCGCCCAGGCCGACAAACCGCGCGACCTCGGCCAGTTCCTTGGCGCTGCCCGGCCGGACCAGGCGGATCGCGCCGACCACGCCGGCAACCGACTCCCCGGCGGTGGTCGGGCTGGGGCCCAGGACGAACTCGACCGAAACCTGGTCGCCGATGCCGGCGGCGGGCGCGCCCTCGGCCTGGCGGATCACCCGGCCCAGCCGCCACCGGGCCCGCGGCTCGGAAGTCACCGGCTGCGCCGGCTCGGCCGTGGCCCCGTCCTTGAGCGCCGCCAGGCAGTCGCTCAGGTTGGCCGCGTTGTTGCTGAACAGCACGAACCCGCCGGCGCCGGCGTCGCGGACCACCTCGACCTGGTTGACCAGCGCCGCCGGCCGGTCGAGCAGCCACACGCCCAGCCCGACCGCCAGCGGCGTGTGAGGCGCCGCCACGGCGAACTGCGCGGCGGTCTCGTCGGCCAGGGCGGCGGGATCGCGGGTGTAGTCCATCGGGACCACCAGATCGAGCCAGCCCTCGCGCACCCAGCGCGGCCAGTCCTGCTTCACCGCGTACCGATTGGCGGCTGGGTTGCGCCACACCGCCGCGGAGAGCACCACCCGCGGGTCGCGGTCGCGCAGCTCGGCGGCGGCCCGGCGGACCAGCCGCGAGACGTTGTCCCGCAGCCAGGACTCGTACCGCGGCTTGAGCGCCCCGTAGGCGACGTCGTCGGGCCAGCGCTCGACCGCCTGACCCAGCACCCGCTCGAACTCCCGGCGCGAGGTGGGCGAGTAGTCGAACTCGAAGCTCGGCTCCTCGCCGTACCGGGCGTAGTCCAGCATCACCCCGTCGACGTCGTAGCGGTCGACGATCTCGCGCAGGACCGCCAGCTCGAGCGCCTCGTTGCGCGGGTCGCCGGGGTTGGCGTAAAGCGCTTCGTGGCCGGCCAGGTCGACGCTCAGCCGGCCGGCCTCGCTTAGCTGCCGGCGGAACTCCTCAGGCGCGCTGCCCATGTGGTAGCAGACGCGCCAGGCGTGGAACTGGAGCCCGTACCGGTGACAGGCGCGCAGCGCGGCGTCGACTTCGTCGGCCTGCCCGGCCCAGGTATCGCGCGGTAGCTGGCGGCTGGGGTAGACTGCCATCCCGCCCCGCGCGACCCGGTAGAAGATGGCGTTGAGACCGGCGCTCTTGGCCTCCCAGGCCAGTTTGGTCCAGTTCAGCGGCCGGCCGGCGAAGACCCACAACCCGCGCAGCTCGTGCGGCCGCGAGGGCACCAGCCGGTACGACAGCGCGGCGGCCTGGTTGGCGACGCGGCGGTAGAGGGCCAGACGGGTGGCCGGTCCCCGGGTCACCTCGGGCGCGGGCAGCGCCGCCGCGCGGACCGCCAGCGCGAGCACCTCGGGCTCGAGCCGGCCGAGGCGTTCGGGCGAGACGTCGCCCCGGTCGCGCAACCGCTCCCAGCGGTCGACCGCCTGCCGGCACGCCTCCTGCGCCTGCTGCCAGGCGTGGTCCAGCACCGGCGCCCAGACCGCCGGATCGGTGCGCGCCGCCAGGCTGACCAGGAACAGCCCCTTGTGGTACAGGTCGCCCGCCGTCAGGACGTGGGCCACGTAGACGCCGGCCGGCCCGAGAGTGATGGCGGCGGGAGTCTCCCGTGGCGGACTCCCCCACTCGCCGATCACCTCGGTCCCGGGCAGCGGGCTCAGCTCGAAAGCGGTCCAGGAGTCCTGCACCAGCTCGGCCGGCAGCGCCGGAAGCCGTTGACGCGCTCCTTGGGTGAACCGGATGGCGCGGTACTGGCCGGTGTACGCCGGTGCCCGCAGCGGTCCGCGGCGGATGCCCAGCAACGCGTCGAATCGGCCGCTGCCGGTGGTGAAGAACGCGGCCAGCCGCCCGCCGCGGTTGACAAAGGCGGTCAGCGTGTTGACGAGCGCGTCGTCGGCGCGGTTGTAGGGTAGGACCGCCAGTCGGGCGGAGGCCAACTGATCGGGCGTCAGCCGCCGGTCGGAGATCACCTCCGCCTGGGCGCCGACCGCCGCCAGCGCCGCTGCGACGCGCGCGGCCGAAGCGTTGGCGCGCGACTGCAACGCCGCGTCGGCGACGGCGACGGAGTCGCCGCGAAGGACGACGATGGGCGCGCCGTCCGGCGCGCCGAGCAGAGCCATCGAGAGCAGGATGGTGACCATGGTGATCGAGCCGCCCCTCTCATAAGTAGGTCACCCGTCGCGCCAGGTCAAGCGTGGCCGGGTTTGACAGCCGATTCCGGCCGCACTATAGTGCCATCAGCTCGGAAAGGAGGTGATCCGGACGATGTCAAGTGACCAACGTACGGAGCGAGGTGGCTGTCCGACCTAGCGACCCATCCGACTGAGATTCGCGACGGGTGTTCCCTCGTTCCGAGTCACCGTCTCGGTCGGGCGGTGTCGGAGCGGGAGCCAGGTCGAATACCCGACAGTTGCCGCCGAGGCCCGGGCTCGTCCCGGGCCTCGGTTCGTTGCGGCCGGACCAATGACACCCAGGTGACGAAATGGCTCCGGACAAGGCGCCGGCGGCCGCCAAGAGTGATTTGCCATGGATCTCTCGCGTGATCTGGCCCTGATTTCGGTGGCGGTGGCCGGTCTGTGGCTGGGGGCCGGCTGGCTGGTGGATTCCGCCTGCCGCATCGCCAGGCGGCTCGGCGTCTCGGAGTTGGTGGTCGGTCTGACCGTGGTCGCCATCGGCACCTCGGCTCCGGAGTTCGCCGTGTCCATCGACGCGGCGTTGCGGGGCAGCAGCGACATCTCCCTCGGCAACGTCATCGGCTCCAACGTGTTCAACACCGGCGTCATCCTCGGCTTGGCCGCCGTCATGTCGCCACTGGCGGTTGACCGGCCGCTGGTCTACCGCGATGGCCCCTTGGTGCTCGTGGCCACGGTGCTGGTCGGTCTGGCGGCGTCGGACGGGCACGTGTCGCGGCCCGAGGGTCTCGCGCTGGCCACCGGCCTGGCGACGTACCTTGCTGTGCTGATCGCGCGCCGAGGCCCGGCGCCTGTCGAAGCATTGAGCGGCCCGTTCCGGTGGTACGACCCATTGGTTCTGGTGCTCGGCCTGGGCGTGGTGGTTGGCAGCGCTGACGCCCTGGTCACCGCGGCCAGCGACCTGGCCCGCCGGTTCGGCATGTCCGAGTGGGTGATCGGCATGACCATCGTGGCGGCGGGGACCTCGCTGCCCGAGCTGGCCACCTCGGTGGTGGCGGCGGCCAAGGGACGCGGGGACGTGTCGGTCGGCAACATCATCGGCAGCAACCTGTTCAACCTGCTGGGCGTGCTCGGTTTGTCCGCCACTATCCACCCCCTCAGCGCCGGCCACGGAGTCCAGGTCGGTCTGATCGTGCTGCTCGGCCTGAGCCTCCTGGCGCTGGCGCTGATGCGAAGCAACTGGCAGGTCAGTCGACGCGAAGGCTGGGTTCTCCTGGCTTCGGCGGCGGTCTGCTATTGGCTTGACGCCGTGCTGTAGAGCCCCTCCTGCCGCCAAGGCCCTGTCCCGGAAGGTCCTACCGCGGCCGGAGAGAATCGCCCGGCGGTTGGGAGACGGGTGATGACCGGTCGGGAACGGATCGCCGCCGCCTTCGCACACCGGGAGCCGGACCGGCTGCCCGTCTTCGAACAGGCCTTCGCCTCGGACGTGGCCTCGGCGCTGCTGGGCCGGGAAGCCTACACCGGGGCGACCATGCTCCAGTACCAGGAGGCCGCCGCCTGGATGCGCGGCGACGAGGCCCACGACGAGTTCGCCGCGCGGCTCTACCAGGACACCCTCGATCTGGCCGACCTGCTGGGCTTCGACATGCTCGCCTCGCCGTGGCGCAATGCCCAGCGGCCGAGCCTTCAGATCGGGGACTACGACTTCATTTACGGCGATCCCGAGGGGGCGCACAGCCTCTACCGGTACCACCCCGAGGCCAAGACCTTCTACCGCGTCGACCGCGAGCCGTGGGGGCAGGACGTCGATGTCGACGCCCTGGAGACCACGGTCGCGGCGGCCGAACGAGCGGCCGAGAACGCCACCGTGCCCGAGATTCCCGACGACGACTGGCGGCTCCGGCTCCGCCGCGACCGACCCGACCTGGAGGTGATCGCCCCGGCCTGGCTGGCCATCCCGCTCCAGCCCGCCTGGCTGATGGCCTGCCAGTTGCGGCCGGATCTGGTCGCCCGGTACCTGGACGCCCAGGCCGAAACCAACGCGGTCCAGGCCCGGGCCTGGACGGCGCTCGGCTACACCATCGGCTGGGGCGGCGGCGACATGGCCGACAACCACGGCCCGATGTACGGCCCGCGCGTCTTCCGCGAGCTGGTCCTGCCGCGCGTCCAGCGCTACGTCGCCCGGCTGCACGATGTGGGCATGCTGTATGTCTACCGCACCGACGGCAATCTGTGGTGCATCGCCGACGAGTTCTTCGCCCAGTCCGGGATCGACGGGTACGGCGAGATCGACTACGACGCGGGGATGTCCATCGCCAGGTTGAAGCCGCTTTACGGCGACACGGTGACATTCTGGGGCGACGTGCCCTGCGGCAGTCTGCTCCACCGCGGCACGCCGGAGCAGGTGCGGGAGTTCGTGCTCCGGCGGCGCGACGAGTGCGGCGGCGACGGAGGGTGGATCCTCGGCTCGTCCAACACCATCGTGCCGGGCACGCCGCCGGACAACGTCCTGGCGATGATCGAGGCGTCACGCGACGGGTGACGCCGGACCGCGGGGAGGTGACCATGGCCCGCTTAAGCCTGCTGGTCGGCCTGGGACTGTGCGCGGCGCTGCCGGCCGGAGCGGGCGAGCTGCCGGGACCGTACTCCGTCCGCGAGCCCGACCGCTGGGCCAAGGTGGCCGCTCTGATCCCCGGGCGGAACGTGCCGCGGTTGACGCCCGAGACGCTCTTTGCCGAGTGGACCAGACAGCAGGCCGAGCGCTGGTCGGCGGCGCATCCCCAGCCGGCCACCGAGCAAACCTACCAGACCTACGCCGCGGCGGAGCCGACCGACACCGCGTTGACCGCCGACTTCCCGCGCCACATCACCCCCTACGGCCGGGTCAAGTCGGGCAGGATCGACCAAGCCCTGGCCGACCGCGTGTTGATCGGCTACTGCCCCTTCTGCGGCTCGCGCTCGTTCGCGCTGACCTTCGACCCGGCCAACGCCTACCACGCCACCACCCGCTGCTGCCGAACCGAGCTGTACGGCCGCGCGGCCGACTGCCCGCCGGCCTACCCGCTCAAGCCGACCACCACGGTCCGCTTCCGCCACCTCGACGACAGCTTCGTCGAGGTCCCCTGCACCGTCTACACCGACCGTAACCAGGTCACCTGGGAGCTATTCCTCAAGGCCATCTTCGACCAGCGGCGGTGGCTGCAGGTCGGCGGATCGCTGGTCCGCGAGCTGCGCAACAAGTTCCTCGACACCGGCGACCCGGTCTACGTCCACAAGCTGGCGGTCCTGCTGGACGAGGTGGCCGAGACCTACTATGGGCTGCCCCTGTGCGACGGCAACGAGTTGTGCGGCGGCCAGGATGGGCAGGGCCTGACCCGGGCCGAGTGGGAGGCGGTGCCGCGACCGGCCATCTTCCAGGTCGGCGCGCTGGGTCCGTGGAACCGCCGCACGCCGATCTTCAACCGCGGCTGGATCAACATGTCGGACGAGCATATCTGGGTCGAGCCGTTCGCCCGGGTGCGCCACCACCCGACCTTCAAGGACTACTCGCGGCGGAAGTATGGCGATCCCGAGGCCCTCGACCGCAGGATCATGACCCGCGTGATGCGCGAGCTGGTGCTGATGTTCAAGAGCGTCTTCGCCCAGAAGCTGTTCAACAACTACCAGGAGGCCAACTACGTCGACCTGATGCTGCTCGGGGTGCTGACCGGCGACAAGGTCCTCTTGGACTTCGCCGTGCCGGCCCAGGAGGTGGCGATGTACAACCACTCCTACCAGGACGGCCTCAACGGCGAGGGCGCGCCCAACTACATGTCCATGCCCGGCGGGTACTTCTACCCGTTCCTGGCCGACCCCACCGGCTGGCTGCAATACTACCCGACCTTCCTCGACGAGCACCCGTTCTACCACGCCGCCAACGGCGAGCTGCGCAAGCTGCGGACGGTGCGCGGGATGCAGGTCGAGTTCGGCGATCAACACGAGTACGCCTTTCCGCGGAACCTGAGCACCGATCCGGCGCAGGTCCGGGCCAACGAGCGGGTGGGCAGCCGGAACTGGGCCGGGTACGGGGTGGGCATCCTCCGCGTCGGCGGGGCGGGCCACCGGCAGGAGGTCCAGGTCAGCTACCCGCGGGCCTTCCTCCACAACTCCCGCGACGCGCTGACCATCGAGTGCTGGGTAGACGGCGTGCCGGTCATGCGCCGCGGCGGGTACGTCTCGACCGGGCAGTCGGCCTGGCTGCAATGGGACCGGCCCGAGTTCCAGGCGCTGCGCAAGATGGGCTACCCGCACGACATCCAGGACGCGCACGACTTCCCCGGGACCACCGCCAGGGCGTTCGCGCACACGCCCATCTGCCACAACGGGGTGACCGTCGACGAGGTGGCCACCGGACCCGGCTGGGGCGACAACCGCGGCTACGGCGAGGTGCTCTGCTACAAGGGCGGCGAGCCGGCCGGCGAGCCGGGCTCGGGGTTCCAGGTGCTGGAGGTCTTGGACCACTACTCCTGGGAGCGGGTCGGCCAACAGGTCGACGACTTCCGCCGCGCTCTGCTCGGCGTCGAGGGTCCGGACGGGCGGCCCTACTTCGTCGACCTGCTGAAGCTGGTCGGCGGCGCGCGGCACGCGCTGTACAACAGCGCCTGGGCCGAGCGGACCGCCGCCCGGCTGCCGGCGGCCAAGGCCAAGGCGGCCGACCTGACCGAGGTCTTCTTCGCCGGCAAGCTGCCCCAGGACACGCCGGACTACCACAACTACAAGTACGTCCGCGACATCACCCGCCACGCGCCGGCTGACGGCTGGGAGCTGACCTGGCGCACCGACCTGAACGCTTACGCCCCGCGCGATTCGCAGACGAACCGGCCCGGCACGACGCTGCCGGACGGCATCGGCGCGGTCGAGCTGCGGGTCATCGCGCCGCTGGCCGACGACCGGACCGAGCTGCTCAGCGGCAAGGCGCCGTGGATCGGCCGGATCACCCAGCCGCTGCCGGGCGGGCACATCGTGGACGGCGACGTGGCCTTCAGGGGCGCCCGGGACACGCTGGTCGAAGTCCGCCGGGGCGCGGCGGGTCAGCCGCTGTCCAGTCTCTTCTGCCACGTGCTGGAGGGCTACCGCGCCGGCGAGCCGTCGGCCATTCGGGCGGTCCAGGCGCTGGCTCCGACCGCCGTGGACGGGCCGCGGCGCGACCTGGTGGCGCTCCGCCTGGAGTTCGTCGCGGGGCACAGCGACACCGTGGTCTACCAGTCCGAGCCCGGCACGGTCAGGCTGCCCGACGGGAGCGAGACCGACGCCCGCTACGCCCTCATTCGCCGGGACGCGCAGGGCGGCGTGATGGCGATCGATGCAGTCCGCGGCCGGTTCGTCCAGACCGGCGAGTTCCGCGCCGAGCTGCCCGGCGAGTTCACCGGCGAGGTGGTCGATCTGGTTGGCGACCTGACCGGCACGCGGCGGCAGAGCGCGGTGATCGTCAAGCCGGACCGGCCCTGGCCCGCCGGCGCCGGCCTGCGCGATCGGCAGCTACTGGTCCGGGTCGAGAGCGCGCTGCGCGAGCCCTGCGGCGAGGGGTACCGGGTGGACCAGGTGACCGCCCTGCCCGGCGGCCTGGTTCGCGTGGACGTCCAGGACCACGCGCCGTTCGTGGTGAGCTGGCACGAGGTCACCGAACTGCCGGCCGACCGCCCCAACGTGGTCAAGACCTGGCGGCCGATGGTCGACCACGGCAGCACGCCCTGGTACGACGGCCTGAAGGTGGCCTTTCCCGAGCGCGGCCGGGTCTACACCATCAAGCAGACCAGCGAGGTCGGCGGCGGCTGGGGCGGCGAAACCTTGGAGCTGACCGACGGCGTCAACCTCGCGGCCGACGGGATCCGCGTCGGTGACTGGTACGTGATCTACGGGATCGAGCCCGGCCAGAAGGTGCTGGTGGCCAACGACTTCTCCTGGCGGCGGGAGGAGGCCGGGCCGTGGCGACAGCACGCGCTGCGCGCCACCGGCGCGGTGACGGTGCGCTGCCCGGCCACGGCCGAGGCGCTCTGGTACCGCGCCGGCGAGGGCGCCTGGGCGCAGAGTCCGGGCGGCCGGACCAGTTTCCCGGCCGCGGCGTCGGGCGGCGCGGTGCGGCTGATCGGCGGCAAGCCGGACTGGCTCGACCTGGCCGACACCGCACCGCCGAAGGTGCTGCGGATCGCCATCGACGGGCTCGAGGTAGCGGCCGAGCAGGCCGCCGAACTGGGCTGGATCGAGCCGCCGCGGCGGCTTGAGGTGACCTTCGCCGACGATCACAGCATCCTGGCCGAGGACCGCTTGGTGCTGTTGTGGAACGGCCGGCCGCTTGGCGCCGACGGGATCACGGTGACCGCGGCCGACGGCGGGCGGCGGCTGACCATCGCGGTGACAATCGCCGCGGCGCTCAAGGACCAGGCCGCCCAGCCGCGCCAGAACCGGCTTGAGCTGACGGTCGAGGAGCGCTCGGCGGACCGGCGCCGGGCGACGGCGGTGGTCGGCTGGCTGACCAAGGTGGCGCTCGACCCACAGGCGGTCTATCTGAGCGACCTCAAGCCGGTCCGGGCCACCGCCCACGGCGGGCTGATTGCGGACCGCGACTACACCGGCAAGCCGGCGGCCATCCGCCGGCAGGTCCATGCCAGGTGCCTGACCCTGTGCCCCGCGCGCAGTCTGCAGGGCGGCCGCGGCGAAGTGGTCTACGAGCTGCCCGCGGCCCGCGAGCTGACCTTCCTGGCCGACATCGGGCTGAGCGACTCCAGCGGCGGCCGCGGCAGCGTGATCTTCCAGGTCGAGGTGGGCGACCAGCCGGACGGTCCCTGGCGGCGGCTGTACCAGTCGCCCATCGTCCGCGGCGTCGACGTCGCCCTGGCGCTGGAGCTGCCGCTCGGTCGGGCCAAGTACCTCCGCCTGGCGACCGGTGACGCCGGCGACGACATCAACTCGGACCACGCCCTGTGGGGCAGCGCCCGTTTGCGCTGAGCCCAGGTTCCCACCGCCCAACGGCCCCCCCAGGACAGTGCCGGAATGCGGGGATGCTCGTCAGACCGGGGACGCTGGGCAAAGACGGGGACAGTGGGCCTGTCAAAAGAAGTCCAGAATCCCCAAGGAGGTCCTCTGCCGGCGGCGAATCAGGCTGCCGGAGCTGGCCGTGATCGGGACGCCCCGGAAGCGGATGACCTGTTCTGGCCTTGCACCGCCGAGGAGATGATCCCCGCCGACCACGTGCTGCGGCAGCTCGACGGCGTGCTCGACCTGTCGTGGCTGGAAGCGGCGGTGGGGCACCTTTACCATCCGAGCCTGGGCCGGCCGGGGTGGCATCCGGAGGTGCTGCTGCGGCTGGCGCGGGTGGCGCTGGGGATCCCGAGCCACCGGGCGTTGCTGCGGCAGGCCCAGACGGATCTGGCGCTGCGGTGGTTCATCGGCTGCCCAAGGAGCGGTTCACAGTGGACCGGCGGCGGCAGCGGGCGAAGAGCCCGGCAGGGCGCTGGATGAAGGGGCGGCAGCAGGCGGATGGGACGGTGCTCTACCGCGGCCAGGGCTGTCGGCGGCCACGGCGGTGAACCTCCGCAAACTAGCCGGAGCCCAAAGGACGGGAACCGGCCGGGCGGGCGGGCGGCCCGCGGCCTGCCGAGGGGCGTCAAACGGCCCTATCGGGCGTGCCCGGGGCGGCTGGGGCTCGTCGAGCGGCGCCCGGCGCGAACGCGGCATCGGCCGCGGGGCCGGGGGCTGATGGTGGCTTGAGGAGGGGGTTCTGCAACAGGCCCACTGTCACTGGATACGCAGGCGCCGCTGGGGTCCGTCGGCCAGGCAGGGGACGACCGCGCCGGTGACCGAGACGTACAGGTCCTGGATGTACTTGCCGGCGGGCAGCGGGTCCGGCTGGCTGAACCGCAGGCGGAACACCTCCCGGCCGGGCGGCAGGTTGAAGGTCACCTGGTCTCCCGTCGCCGGCGGCTGGTCGTCGAGCTGGACGGTGAAGATCTCCTCGCGGCCGGTGGCGATCTTCACGCTGGCCGGCGCCTGCGGGTCGGTGCGCGAGAGGTAGACCTCGAACGGCTGACGGTAGAAGAAGTAGGCGGGCGTGGCCACGGCGACGTGGGGCGCCCGCACCCGTACTGAGTACCAGGCCTGGCCGTCCTGGCCGCCGGAAACCACCAGGGCGTGGAGCCCGCCGGCCCGCGGCGTGACGGTCAGCGTCCGTTGCTCGCCCGGCGCCACCTCCTCGTCAGCGATCTCCTGACGATCCGGACCAAGCACCACGGCGCGCAGCGCGATGGCGATCCGTTTGCCGGCCAGATGCTGGAGCTCGACGGCGACCTCCCGGCCCGGCTCGGCGCAGAAGTAGATCGTCTGCTGATTCCGCAAAACCAGCCGCCCCGGCTCGCCGGTGCCGTCGCCGGCCGGGTGCAGCGCGGGGATCTTGACCGCCGACAGCTTCAGCGGCGGGGCCAGCGGCCGGGGTGGCGCGAACGGGATGGCCTCCGCCGCCGTCCGGCCCGCGGCCAGATCGGCCAGGACGGCCTCGTTGGCCTGCCGGTAGGCGGCCAGGTAGTCTTCCGCCTGGTACGGCTCGGGCAGCCGGTACAGCGCGTTCTGGGCGCCGACCGCGGGATTCAGCATGGCCGCGGTCCAGTTCGAGTAGCCGTCCGTCCGCAGCGCCGCGTGGTAGACCTGCGCCGCCAGCGACTCGGGCCGGTAGCTGTTGATCCGCAGCCAGGGGATGAACCGGTTGTGCGGGTTGAGCGCCTTGACCCGCTCCTGCTCGCGCAGCACCTCCGGCCCGTACCCGCCGCCGTTGTACATCACCCAGTTGTCCATCAGCGCCGGCGCCTCGGCGGTGGCCAAATGCTTCTCGAAGGCCTCGTAGAACCACCCGGAGTGGGCCGGCATGAAACCCAGCGGCAGCCCCGGCGCGACCGCGTGCAGCTCACGCTCCAGTCGCCGGGCGACCTCCTCCAAGCCCGCCCGGAACCACGCCTCGTAGTCCTCACGCAGCCCCTCCGCCGCCAGCCAGCGCCCGACTCCATCGGCGCCGAGATCGACGGTCAGCCCCCGCTCGGCGGCGTAGGCGCGAAAGGCGGGCAGGTCGTACGAATAGGCCGTGCTGTGGATCGTCTCCAGGTCCAGGCAGACGGCGGCGATGGGCAGCTCCCGGCTGGCGGCGGCGAGCTGAAACGCATTGTCGAAGACCTGTCGCCAGACGCTCCAGTGGACCAGACTGAAGTGCCGCTCGTCGACCTTGCCGTCGAACCCGACCATGGCCGGCAGGTCGGCGTGCCGTTGGGGGTCTCGCTGTCCGGTGTGCGGCGCCGGATAGACATAGCAGATCAGCGCCATGCCCCGAGACGACACCGCCTCGCACAGCAGCCCGAGCCGCCGCTTCTGGTCCACGTCCGACAGGTCGAACTCCGGTGGCTGGATCTTGAACATCAGGCTATTGAAGCAAGCCTCTCGGAACGGCTCGACGGCCACGCCCACCCAGCCCTCAGCCGGCTCCCGGTCCAACCAGAAGCCGGAGTAGGCGCAGAGAATCTTCGGCGGCAGCGACCCCGCCGCGACCGGCAAGGCGGTCAGGGCCAGACAGGCGTAGACGCGCATGAGCTACCTCTCGTCGAACAGCCGCGGCCCTCCGCCGACCTCATGTCGACTGGTCGCTTGAGGCTTCGAGATCCCGGATACGGCGGAGCTGGTCGAGCAGTTCCGGCACGTCGAACCGAGCCGCATCCCACACCTCGCGATCATCGATTCGCCAGTAGACGTGGATCACGAAGTTGCGCATGTCGCCGGCCGCGCGCCAGGCGACTTCCGGGTAGCGTTCGGTCAGCCAGGCCGGCATCGCCCGCGCAGCCTCGCCGATGATGCCGAAGTTGTGGCGCACCGCATGGGAGCGCATCTCGTCGTCGGCGAAAGCCTCGGAGGTGACCTCGGTCGTGAAGCGGACGATGCGTTCCCCCGCCTCGATCATGTCCAGCAGGCGCAACTCCCAGTTCCTAGGCGGCATCGATCGCCTCCGCGAGGACGTCGTCGCGGATCTCTGCCCGGAGCGAGGCCGGCGTGCCGAGATCCACTTCGCACCCCAGCCAGTCGCACAGCGCCAGCCGCAACCTGGCCAGTTTGAACAGCCCGGCCGGGCGACGCATCTCGACCAGGAAGTCGACATCGCTGTGCGGTCCGCCCTCGCCGCGCGCCACCGAGCCGAAGACCTGCAGCCGCTCCACGCCCAACTCCGCCAGTTCGTCGCGATGGTCCGCCAACGCGGCGCGGACCTCCTGAATGGTCATGGCGCCCTCCGACCTCGGTTCTGATCATACCCGAAACGGACCGCCCAAGGCGGTCTGCGCCGGCTCTTGACTCCCGACGCTTCGCCCGCGTCGCGGCGGGCGGTGTCACGAGTCACATCCCGCCCCGAGCCACCGTTCGGCCGCGGCCGGCGACCGGAACCGGAGGAAGGTCAGGTGCCCGAACCGCGGGTCCGCCATCGCCGCCTCGAACTCGCGCCGACGGCGGCGGTGCGTCGTGAACAGCCACCAGAACAACGATTCCCGGCTCAGGAAGTGGTCTCGGAATCGCTCGCGATTGCCGTGCCACAGAACCTCCCTGGCGACCATCCGCCGCACGGTTCGCCGCAGCAGCCGCCAGGCGCAGACGGCCATCGGGTAGTCCAGCCAGACCACATACCGCGCCCGAGCCCAGACCACCTCACGCACCTTGCGATAGTTCCCGTCCGCGACCCAGCCGTCGCCCGATAGCGCCTCGGCCACGTCCCGCCGGAAGTTCACCAGCTCCGCCGGCGTCCAGTTCGCCCGCCAGTGCAGCGCATCCAACTCGACGTGCGCCACTCCGAGGACCGCCGCCAGCCGCCGCGCGACCGCCGTCTTCCCCGCCCCGGTGCTCCCCACCACGACCACGCGGCGCTCCGCCGCCGCGATCAGGTGAACGGGGTCAGACCTTGACTCTTGACTCCGGGGCCGGGCTGTCGCCGGTGACATGTCAAGAGTCAAGGTCTGACCCCAGTGGCCCGCGCGCCTCGGCCGGGGTCGAGACCCGGGCGAAGTAGGCGTCCCAGTCCAGCCTGCCTTTGTGGATCAGCCGAGTCGGCAGCATCCAGTCGGTCTTGCCCATCCTCAGATCGTCCCGCATCTCGCTGGTCGCGCGGTATTGATTGACTCGGTCCAGCAACCGCTCGGTCAGCTCGGCGCGCACCTCGCGGTGGGCCGGGTCGGACCACAGGTTGTCGATCTCGCCGGGATCGCTGCGGTGGTCGTACAGCTCGCCGCCGGCGGTGTGATTGTAGTAGACCAGCCGGTGGGTCGGCGTGCGCAGGGCGTTGATCCGCGGGAACTGGCCGAGCCAGCTCCATTCGCACAGCGCCTCGGGCTTGCCCTCCGACGCGCCGCTCACCACCGGCAGCAGAGAGGTGCCCTCGACGCACTCCGGCGTCGGGAACCCGGCCAAGTCGCAGAAGGTCGGGTAGACGTCGATGCTCTCGACCAGCCCGGTCCGCCGCTCGCCGCGCGGGGAGCCGGGGTACTTCAAGATCAGCGGGATGCGGTGCAGGCTTTCGTAGATGCCGAAGTTCTTGTGGAACAGGCCGTGGTCGCCGGCGAAGTCGCCGTGATCGGCGCAGAACACCACCACCGTGTCGGACCACCGCCCGGTCGCCTTGAGGCAGTCGAAGACCCGGCCGATCTCCATATCGATACAGGTGATCAGCGCATAGTAGGAGGCCAGACAGCGCTTCAGCACCCGTGGGTCGTCGTTGGCCAACGGGTAGGTGCAGCCGTTCTTGAGCCGGTCCACCTGCCACTGCGGCTTGCCGGCCAGCCGCCGCTCGAACCAGTCACAGGCGCTCGGCGGCAGCTCGATGTCGTCGGGGTCGTACAGATCGAAGTACTCCGGCGCCGGAGTGATGGGCGCGTGGGGGCGCTGGAAGGTCATCTGGATGAAGAACGGCCGCTCGTCGTCGGCGCCGTCTTGCAGGAAGCGCAGCGTCTCCTCGCCGGTGAAGTGTTCGAGGCTGTGCTCGTACGGCAGCGTGGCCGGCGCGCTGCCGTCCAGATCGCCGCGGTGGCCGGGCCGGTTGGTGCCGTCCTCGTACCAGCCGGCCAGGCCCCGTTCGACCAGGTACCGGAAATGGTGACAAGTCCGCGGGTCCTCCCGGTCGGCGTCACACAGGTCGGTCAAGCGCAGCCGCTCGAAGCCTTCGTCCAGCCACAGCTTGGGCAGATGCGCCTTGCCGAACAGCCCGGTGCGGTACCCGGACCGGCGAAACAGAGCCGCCACGTTGTCGGGGCAGGGCACCGGGTGATCGTGGATGTTGTTGCCCTGCATCCCATTGGTGTGCTGGTACTGGCCGGTCAAGTAACAGGCTCGCGACGGGGCGCAGATGGGGTTCTGGCAATAGGCGCGGTCGAACGACACCCCCTCGGCGAACAGCCCGTCGAGGCAAGGCGTGCGCACCTGCCGGCCCTGGAAGCCCAGGCAGTCGGCATGGTGCTGGTCGGTCATGATCCACAAGACGTTCGGACGCGACATGGCGGTGCAGCTCCCGCCACGGACTTCCGCGCCGAGATCGAGCGCCCTCCGAGCAGGCGCTCCAGCAGGGTCGGATCTTGTCCCTTGACACGGCCCTCGCGGTTCGCCCCCCATCGACCATGACCGCCGCGGCCCTGCACCGCTGGGCAGCGTGTCCCCCCGCGCAGAGCGTCAAGAGTCAAGATCCGACCCCAATGGGGTCGGATCTTGACTCTTGACATGCCTGGTCGTAGCTTGAGTGTCTGAAGCGAGACCAACGGTTGGCCATGCTTGCCGGAGCAGCTCGTGGAGCGGTGCGGATGATCCGGCCTCGGCTGCCGGCTGAATTGGACTGGTAGGTCAGGAGTCAAGAGTCAAGGTCTGACCCTGAGGGCGTGCCGGCCGCGGCGGCGTTGCCGTCGGTGCCGACCCACAGGCGGCCGGGGACCCGGGGATCGGGGGCCAGGCAGGTGATCACGTGGTGCAGCGGCCAGGCGCTGTCGATGCGGGTCAAGGAGTCGCCGAGATCGTCGCTGGCGTAGAGGCCGCCGCCGGCGTGGCGCCAGTCGGCCGAGGCGGCGACGTACAGACGCCCTTCGGGCGAGATCGCCACCGCCGCCACCGGGCGGGGAAAGATGCGCTCCCAGTGCGCGCCCTGGTCGACGGTCCGCCACAGCGCCAGCCGGCTGGCGGCGAACAGCGCGCCCTGCCCCGCCGCCAGCGCCACCAGGTGCTTGTGCCGCGCGCCGCCGGCGTCGATGTCAGGCAGTCCCGCGCCGATGGGACCCCAGTTCTCGCCGCCGTCGCGGCTCAGGTAGGGGCCCAGTTCCTCGTGGTACGCGGCCACCAGCCGGCCGGCGCGGTCGAGGAAGACCGGCGCGCGCAGCGACACCAGCCGACCGCGGCTCAGCGGCGGACGGCCCCAGTCCGACCAGGTCGCCCCGCGGTCGCGGCTGAGCTGCAGCGGGTATCCGCGACAGTCGGCCACCAGCGCCCCGCCGGGAGTGGTGGTCAGCTCGCCCAACGGTCCCGGCGCCTCGCCGCCGGCCGACCACGAGCCCAGCACCGACTGCCGCCAGACGCCCTTGCCGCGGGTCAGGTAGACCGTGTCGCCGGCGGCGCTCCGGCCGGCGGCCAGGCCGATCACGTCGGTCACCGCCGCCAGATTGCCGCCCAGCGGTGAGACGCCGGCGGGCTCGAGCCGCGCCTCGAAGGCCCCGATCCCGTCGCAGCCGAGGTAGGCTGCGCCGGGCCGCGACGGGTGGGGCACGATCTGCCGGACGGTGGCCGTCCGCAGCCCCTGATGGCCGGAGAACCAGGTCGCCGCGCCGTCGTGGGTGACCCAGACGGTGAGCTGGTCGCCGCACCAGACCCGGCGCGGCGAGGCGGGGTCGAAGGCCACCACGCGCGGCTCCCAGGCGAACCGGTCCGGCTCGGCCCACCAATGCCCGACGTCGACGTTGGTCGGCGCCGCGGCGACCATCTCGCGCCAGGTGCGGCCGGTGTCCAGGCTGAGCAGCAGCCCCGGCAGGCGCGGCTGCCACGGCCGCTCGGTCCCGGCGGCGATGGCCGCCACCGGATGGCTGGGCGAGGTGACCACCCGGGCGGCGATCAGCTTGTCCGTGAACCCGCCCGGGGTGACGTTGACCCAGTGCGCGCCGTAGTCCTCGGAGCGCACCAGCCCGGCATCCGGCGTGGCGATCAGAATCCGGCCGGGATCGCTGGGCGCCACCGCCAGGTCGCGGACCGGCCCGTCGTAGACGCGCCGCCAGTCCTGGCTGCCGTGCCGGCGGACGTACAGCCCGCCGGGGATGTCGGGCCGAGACTCGGCCGCGGCGTAGAGCGTGCCGTCGGCGGTCCGCCCGAGGGCGGTCAGGAACCGGCCGGCCAGGCCCATCGGCTGCCACGTCCCGCCGCGGTCACGGGAGACCATCACCCCGTCCCAGGCGGTCGCGGCCCACAGAACGTCCGGCGCGAAGGGATCGGTCAGCAGCACCTGTCCGGTCTGCCGCTCCGGCCCGCGTCCGGCGAAGCGCACCGCGCGGGAGCGCACCGACCAGCTCTGCCCACCGTCGACGCTGACCAGCAGCCCACCCCACTCGCCGGTCGGCCGGCCGGCGCCGCGCCCGGTGGCGGCGTAGACCACGCGGGGATCGGTGGGGTGCCAGACCAGCGCCGCCACGGCCACGTCGGCGTCGGTGCGGGTGCCGTAGTTGGCCACCTCCCAGGTGCGCCCGCCGTCGGTGCTGCGGTGGCAGCCCGACCGCTCGCCGCCGGCCACCACCAGGGCCGGATCGTGCGACGAGACGGCCACCGCCTGGACCGGCCCGCCGCCGTCCAGCGCGACCACCTGCCAGCGGTACCCCGCCGGTGCCGCCAGCACCGCCACCAGGAGCGCCAACATCGTCTCACCCATCCATCAGAGCCCGCATCCGATCGACCCGATTCGTGATCAACCCCGCGATTTCGGCCGCCTCCGGCGCCAGCCCCGACGCACCGCGGTGGGCGATCAGCCACGGTCGGGTCATCGTCGTCGCTGGCAGTCAGGGCAGTAGTGCGTGCTCCGCGCGCCGACCAGAATCCGCTTGACGGCCGCGCCGCAGCGCGGGCAGGGCAAGCCCTCGCGGCCGTACACGGCGTGGCGCAACTGGTACTCGCCGGCGTACCCGTCCAGAGCCACATACTCCCCATCGATCGACGATCCGCGGGCCGCCACGGCGTCGGTCAGCACGCCGCGGATGGCCTCGTACAACCGCGCCCGCCGCGCTGCTCCCAGCCGGTCGGCGGTCAGCAGCGGGTGCAGCCGCGCGTGCCACAGCACCTCGTCGGCGTAGATGTTGCCCAACCCGCAGACCACGTCTTGCGCAAGCAGCAAGGCCTTGAGCCGCCGTCGCGCCGCGGCCAGCCGCTGGTCGAACTCGGCGCGCCCGATGGCCAGCGCGTCCGGGCCGAGGCCGGCCATCGACGGCAACGACTCGACCTGATCGGTCGGCGTCAGGTGCAGCCAGCCGAACCGCCGTACGTCGCGCCAGCGCAGCTCGCGCCCGTCGTCGAGCCGCAGCTCCAGGTGCGTGTGCGACCGGCGCGGGTCGTCGGCCCGGTGCAGCCGAAGCTGGCCGGTCATGCGCAGGTGGATGGCCAGCGTCCAGCCGCCTGACAGGTCGAGCAGCAGGTGCTTGCCGTACCGGCGCGGCGGCCGGAAGGCGCGGCCGGGCAAGCCGTCGAGCAGTGCCTCGGGCGTCGGCCGGAGCTGATCGGCGCGGCGCGCGACCACTTCGGTCACGGTCCGCCCGACCAGGGCCTCGAGCCCGCGCCGGATGGTCTCGACCTCGGGCAGCTCGGGCATCGGTCAGGCCCTCGCCAGGTCGTAGTCGCTGAGATCGACCCGCACCTGGTCGGCCAACTCCGGGTGGACTCGCCGCAGCTCGCGCCAGCAGTCCTGGGCCACCCGCCGGTAGCTGACGTGGCCCTGTCGCCCCGAGCGCAGGCTGATGAAGTGGTGCAGCTCGCGCAGCGACCAGGTGATCAGCACCTGCTTGCGCCAGGCCAGCGGCAGGACATACTGCGCCGCCTCCAGCCCATGCCGCGCCGCCAGCTCGCCGTGGACCTCGGCCGACCGGGCCAGGGCTTCGTGGTAGACCGCGCCGTGGCCCATCTCGACCAGCTCCGGCGGCGTCTCGTAGCCGTGCTCGCAGCTCAGCGTCTGGGCGGTCTGGGTACACATCCGATGCCGCTGAATGTCGCGGTAGGCGCCGAAGTCGACCAGCACCTCGAAGGTGTAGACGGCGTGCTCCAGCGCCCGTAGCGGCTGATCGTGCCGGCCGCGCCGGGCGACGTAGTCCGCCACCAGCGCCAGCCGCTCGGCCGGGGCCAGCTCCGCCACGCGGCGACCGACCTGCTCGTAATCAAGCTGCGCGTGCTCGTACAGCACCGCCGTGGCCAGGTCCGAGACGGGGTCGGCCGGGGCGTGAACCAGCCGGACGCGGTTGCCCTCGGCCGGCTGGGGCCGGCCGTCAAGCAGCCGGTGCGCCGCGCGACTGACGGCGGCGCGGGTCTCCACCAGGTAGGGATTGACCTCGGCGTATTTGATCAGCGTGGGCACGACGTGCACCGCCTCGGCGCGGAGCGCCTCGGCCAGCTCGCGGAGCTCGGCCAGCGGGTGGCTGTAGAGCTTGGTCAGCAAATGCTCCAGCGCCCGGCCGTTGATGGTCAGGCCGAGGTTGGTCCGGGTGGCGGCCGGCAACAGGTAGCGCAACAGGTCGCAGGCCTTGGCCCGGCAGACGCTCCGGTAGCGGCGCTCGGGCCAGTCCTCCGGCCGGGCGAAGCGCTGCTCGATCTGCGCCGTGACCTCGGGCATCAGCCGGTCGTAGGTGCCCAGGAGATGGCGGCAGACCTCGTCGTACCGCGCCGCGTCGGGCGAGCCGGCGATGCCAGCCTCGCGGACGTAGGAATCGGCGTCGAACGGCACGTAGCGGGTGGACTTCTCGGTGTAGCTGGCCAGCCGGTTGTCCTCGATCACCTTGCTGGCGACGATGCTCACGTCCTCGATGGCCAGGTGCACCACGGCGTGCTCGGCGACCGAGCTGTGGCCGTAGCCGACCACCCACTTCTCGTGGAACTGCCGCGCCTTGTCCCGCGCGGCTGCCAACCGATCCGCGTCGTCCGGCGCGTCCTGGAGTTCGAGATCACCCTCGGCGATCAGCCTCCTCAGGTTGTCGCGCAGGGAGTCGGTGCTGCGCGAGTAGTAGGCGAACAGCACCGCCACGACTTCCTCCGGCAGGTTGCGGAGCGCGAACACGGGGCGGTCGGTATTGGTCACGTGCGACCGGATCGGGTCTTGGGCGTCGGTCATGTCTCGTCTTCGAAGTGGCGCGGGTCGTCATCGTCGTCGTAATAGGTCCGATAGGTGGCGGTCTTGACCGGCCGCCGGCGTTGGGCGGCGCGGGCGGCGGCCTGGAGATCGAGCTCGTCCGGCTCGTCGCGTTCGAAGCGCAGGCAGCAGCGCAGCCGGCCGCAGCAGCCGGCGAGCTGGCCGGGGATGGGCGGCAGGCCCTGCTCGCGGGCGTGGTTGATGCTGACCGGCTGGAAGCACGGCATCCACCGCCGGCAGCAGATCTCGCGCCCGCAGCGACCCAGTCCGCCAAGCAGCCGGGCCACGTCCCGGTCGCCCACCTGTTCGAGTCGGATCTGCGTCCGGAACTCGCGCACCAAGTCGCGCAGCAGGGAACGGAAATCGACCCGCCCCGGCGCGGAGAAGAAGAACGTCAACTGCTCCCGGTCGAGCGACCAGAAGGCCCGCGCCAGCTTCATCTGCAACCCGTGCCGGAGCACCATCTCGGCGCCACTGAAAAGGCTCTTGCGGCTCAGCTCGCCGTTGTCGCGGTGGCGCTCCAGGTCGCGGCTGCCGGCCGGCACGGCCAGCTCGACGGGCAAGTTGGCGCCGGTCGCCTCGTACGGCGGCAGGACCAGCTCACCGACCGCCGGGCCGAACCGCGTGGTCGCCACCACCTGGCTGCGCGGCGCCAGCCCGTCGGCCTCGAGCCGATAGTGGTGCGGGCCCTGCACGTGCTCGAACGTCACCGTCGCGATCCGCGCCATGCCCTCTCCAGGTCGCTCCGCTCCCAGACGTACAGCACCGGCGCTCCGGCCGCTCGCTCGACGTGCCGCGGCGGCACTCTCGCCAGCAGCGACCGGCCCAGCTCGTCCCACTCCGACGGCCGGTTCTGGTAGACGAACCAGCGCGCTTCGGCCACCGCCGCCGGGCCCGAGACCAGCCGCAGGTCCGACCGCAGCAGCCCGGCGTCCCGGTACATCTCGACCATGGCCAGCGCGCCCGGCGGCCACAGGTAGACCCGGTCGCCCGCCGCCGCCGCGTCCGGCCGGCTCAGCCAGGCCGCCGCCGCGCGGAACGGGTCGCCCCAGTAGCTGACCTCCAGCCCGCGACGCCAGGCCCCGGCCGCGCCGCCGACACCGGCGTTGTAGTAGGCCATCGGGTACGGATGGACCTGCAACAACCCGACCAGGCCGGGCAGGTAGACCGCTAGCGCCAGCACCGCCGGGGCGATCCAGCGCGGCTCCGCCAGGGCGCTCACCCGCCGCCTCACGGTCGCGGTAAGCCTGGCCAGACCCAGCCCGCTGAGCGCCGCCAGCGGCGGCAGAGCCGGCAGGAACAGCCGCAGGCCATTGTACTTGGCCGCCGCCGGGGCCGCAAACGGGAGCAGGTGGACGGCCACCGCCAGGGCCAGATACCCGGCCAGCGGCGGCCGCGACCGCCCGCGCTCGCCGGCCGCGGCGACCGTCAGCCAAACCATCGCCGGCGTGGTCACCGCCAGCATCACCAGGGGATAGTGCCACGGCGGTGGCGGATCGATGAACACCCGACCGAAATACTCGGTGGCGATGTACCCGTGCCGGCCGTGGAAGGCCAGCACCTGCCGGACATGAGTCCACCCGTCGTACCACAGCCAGGGCCACAGCAGCCACAGCAGCAGCGGCGCCACGACCAGCGCGCCGAGCACCTGCCGGACCGCGTCGCGCCGCCAGCAGACCGCCGCCAGGAGCACCACCGGAGCGACCAGCACCCCGTTGAACTTGGTCCCCGCGGCCAGCGCCAGACCGGCGGCGAAGGCCAGCGCCCGGGGCCGTGTTGGTGAGTGGAGCAAGCGCCAGCCCAGCCACAGGGCGAGCAGCGACAGCGCCGCCACGGGCCCGTCCAGCGCGGCCAGCGAGCCGTGCGCCACCGCCCGGGGGAGCGTTGCCCAGGCCAGCGCCGCGGCCAGGCCGGCGGTCGTCCCACGCTCGGCGCCCAGCCAGCCGCAGAGCAGCGCGCCGGTCAGGGCGAACAGCAGCACGCTCCCGGCCCGCCACCGGGCAAACAGGCCGGGCAGCGGCAGCCGCCGGGCCAGCGCCAGCAGCTCCTTGCCCACCGGCGGGTGCCAGTCCGCCTCGACCGGCGTCGGCCCAGCGTTGCCCCAGTGCCGCTCCAACTGGTCGGGCCGGAAGGCGGAGCGGTCGCCACGCCAGAGGCGGGCGTACCAGCCCAGGTGCCGCTCCCCCACCGCGGCGTAGACCGGCTCATCGTAGGTCAGGCCCAGCGCCTCGGCGAACAGGGACGAGACCACCGCGAACAGCGCCATGAACACCGCCACCGCCAGGCCGAGCCGGCGACGCGCGCTCACACCGCCTGCCCCACCAGGGTGTGCGCCGTGCTGGCCGTCACCAAGACCTCGACGGTGTCGCCGCGGGCGGGCGCCGGATCGGTTTCGAAGACGGTGTTCTTGAACTGCGGCGAGCGGCCGTACCAGCCGTTGCCGCGCTTGGCCTCGCCCTCCACCAGCACCGGGTAGACCCGGCCGTGGAGCGCCTGGTTGAGCTCCCGCGAGATGGCCTCCTGCCGGGCGATCACCGCCTCCAGGCGGCGCGTCTTCTCGGCCTCAGGCACGTCGTCGTCCCACTCGTGCGCGCGGGTCCCCGAGCGCGGCGAGTACTGAAACATGAAGGCGCTGTCGAAGCGGAGCTCGTCGAGGCAGGCCAGCGTCCGCAGATAGTCCGCTTCACTCTCGCCGGGGAAGCCGACGATCAGGTCGGTGGTCATGGCCAGGTCCGGCACCCGGTCGCGGAAACGGTCGACCAGCCGGCGGAACTCGGCGTAGGTGTAGCCGCGGCTCATCCGCTCCAGAACGGCGTCCGAGGCGCTCTGGAGCGGGAGGTGGAGGGCCGGCATGACTTTGGCACAATCGGCCATGGCGGCGATGGTCCGGTCGGTGAAGTCGGCCGGGTGGGGCGAGGTGAAGCGCAGCCGCTCGAGCCCGTCCACCTCGGCCAGCGCCAGCAGCAGGTCGGCGAAGTCGTGCTCGCCGTCGTGCCAGGCGTTGACCGTCTGACCCAGAACCGTGATCTCGCGGATGCCGCGCTCGGCCAGCGCCCGGGCCGAGCGGACCACTTCGTCCAGCGGCAGGCTGCGCTCCCGGCCGCGGACATACGGCACGATGCAGAAGGTGCAGAATCTGTCGCAGCCGCGCATGATGGTCAAGAAGGCGGTCACACCGTTGTCCGAGGCCGGGTCGAACCCCTCGTAGCGCTCCTTCTTGTCGAGCCGCACGTCGACGTAGGGATCGTCGTGCTCGGTCAAGAGAATGTCGCCCAGCCGCCGGTAGGCGTCGGGCCCGACCACCAGATCGACCTCGGGCGCGCGCTCCTGGATACGGTCCTTGAGGTGCTGCGCCATGCAGCCGACGATGCCCAGGGTGACCCACGGCCGCTCGCGCTTGTGCTGCGCCAACTGTGCCAGGCGGCCCCACACGCGGGTCTCGGCGTTCTCACGGATGGCGCAGGTGTTGACCAGAATGGCGTCGGCCTCGAGCGGGGTGGTCGTGGATTCGTACCCGACCTCGGCCAGCGCCCCGGCGATGAGTTGGCTGTCCGCCACGTTCATCTGACAGCCATAGGTCTCGATATAGAGCTTACGCGGCATCGGGTGGCCACTCGCGCGGAAGCCGGCGGAACCGTCCGGCGGACCTCATGGTCGCACGGTTCCCCACGCCTGTCAACGCGATGGGCGGTCGGGGCCGCGCGTCAGATGGTGGGCGTCTGGCAGGTCCGGGAGCCTCGCCCTGTACCCTGGGGGGCCGTCGGAGGGGTCCAAACCCTCGACAGGGACGTGGCCGCTGGCGGTGAGCAGCCAAGCCTCGCCTGCACC
>JAANMV010001036.1_pt1 | contig 32180 bp, 26 predicted proteins | sample 7279661 | NCBI WGS metagenome assembly JAANMV01 (sample SAMN14094540, study PRJNA606508) | bioreactor metagenome | isolation source: A lab-scale SPAN reactor treating ammonium-rich wastewater day 121 | place: Ireland: Galway | collected 2017-05-16
CGTGATCGGCCAGAGCGTCGTGCTCGACGGACGGCCGACCACGATCGTCGGCGTGATGCCGGCCAGCTTCGCGATCCCGCCCGGCGCCGAGCTGTGGCGCCCGCTGCCGCTCAGCCCGACGGCCCGCGGCCGCTTCTTGGTTCCGGTGGCGCGGTTGAAGCCCGGCGTGACGCCGGCCCAGGCCCACGAGGAGATGCGCGCGATCGGCGCGGCGCTGGCGAAGGAGTTCCCCGACCGCGACGCCAACTGGAGCGTGAACGCCCAGCCGCTGCACGCCGACCTCGTGCGCCAGGCGCGGCCCGCGGTCCTGGTCCTGCTCGGCGCCGTGCTGCTGGTCCTGCTCGTCGGCTGCGCCAACCTGGCCAACCTGCTGCTGGCGAGGGCGCTGGCCCGCGAGCGCGAGATCGCCGTGCGGCGTGCGCTGGGCGCGTCGGGACGCCGCATCGTGAGCCAGCTCCTGGTCGAGAGCCTGGTCCTCGCGCTGGTGGGCGGCTCGCTCGGCGTGCTCGCGGCCAGCGGCTTCACCCGCGCGCTGCTCACCGTCGTGCCGGCCGAGGTGCGTGCGCTGTTCGCGATCGGCGTCGATCCCCGCGCGCTGGCGTTCGCGTTGGCACTCTCGATCGGATCGGCGCTGCTCTTCGGCATGGCACCCGCGTGGCAGCTCGTCCGTCGCGACCTCGAGCCCGCGCTGCGCGACGGGGCCCGGGGGGGCATCAGCCGTCGCCGCCGGCAGGCCACCCGGGCCGTCGTCGCCGTCGAGGTCGCGGTCTCGCTCGCTCTGCTGGTGGGCGCCGGACTGCTGCTGCGCAGCTACGCCCGGCTGTCGCAGGTCGATCCCGGTTTCCGCGCCGAGGGCGTGATGTCCGCGGCCGTGAGTCTCGGCGCCGGCTACGAGGACGGCGCGGCGCAGTCCCGCTTCTTCGCACAGCTCGTCGAGCGCATCGCGCAGGAGCCGGGCGTCGCGAGCGCCGCCGCCATCTCGTGGCGCCCGCTCGGCACCGGGTCCGCGACCTCCTTCCGGGCCCTCGACCGGCCCGAGCCCGCGCCGGGCGAGTCCCCCGGCGCGGACGTGCGGATGGCGACGCCGGGGTTGTTCGCGACGCTCGGCATCGCGCTGGTCCAGGGCCGCGACTTCGACGCGGGCGACACGGCGGAGCGTTCGCCCGTCGTGATCGTGAACGAGCGCCTCGCTCGCGAGATGTGGCCGGGCCGCAGCCCGCTCGGCCAGCGCATCCGCATGGAGTGGGGCCGCACGCTCGACGCCGAGGTGGTCGGCGTGGTGGCCGACGTCCGGCTCGCTTCGCTCGACACGGCGCCGCGCGGCGCCTTGTGGTGGCCTGTCTCGCAGGTGCCCAATGCGTTCATGACCGTGGTCGCCCGCGCGAAGGGGGCCGGCGACGCCGAGGCGCTGCTGCCCGGGATGAAGCGCGCGCTGGCGGCGCTCGATCCCGCGCTGCCGCTCGCGAAGCCCGAGCGCCTGGACCACGTCGTGGCCGACACGCTGCAGCGCCCGCGTTTCACGTTCGCCCTGCTCGGCGCCTTCGCCGTCAGCGCGCTCGGCCTGGCCGGGCTCGGCCTCTTCGGCCTGCTCGCCTACACGGTGCGACAGCGCGAGCCCGAGTGGGGTGTGCGGCTCGCCCTCGGCGCGCGCCCGGGCGACCTGTTCCGGCTGGTGCTCGGCGAAGGTGCCACCCTCTCCGCCGCCGGCCTGGCGCTGGGCCTGGCGCTCGCGTGGGGAGCCTCCCGAGTGCTGGAGGCCCTGCTCTTCGACACCGCGACCCGCGATCCCGTGGTCTTCGTCGCCGCCCCGGCCCTGCTCGCGGCCGTCGCCCTGCTCGCCAGCGTCCTCCCCGCCTGGCGCGCGTCGCGCGTCCAGCCGGCCCACTGCCTGCGCAGCGAATAGGAGAAGGCATACTCGCGGGCGTGAAGCTCGCTTGCTGGAACGTGAACTCCGTGAGGGCGCGGCTGCCGCGGGTGCTGGCGTGGCTCGAGAAGGAGAAGCCCGACGTCGTCTGCCTGCAGGAGCTGAAGGTCGAAGACGCCGAGTTCCCTTCGCTCGAGATCGAGGCGCTGGGGTACCGCGCCGTCGTGCACGGGCAGCGGACCTACAACGGGGTCGGCATCCTGGCGCGCGGCGAGCTGCGCGACGTCGTGCGCGGGCTCGGCGACGGCGTCGACGACCCGCAGGCGCGGCTGATCGCGGCTTCCGTCGACGGCGTGCGCGTCGTCTGCGTCTACGTGCCGAACGGCGGCGAGGTCGGCTCCGACAAGTGGGACTACAAGCGGGCGTGGCTGCGGCGGCTGCGGCAGTGGCTCGACCGCAACGCGGACCCGAAGCAAGCGCTCGTGCTCTGCGGCGACTTCAACGTGTCGCCGGAGGCGCGCGACGTTCACGACCCGGCGGCGTGGGAGGACAGCGTGCTGTACCACCCCGAGGCGCGCGCGGCGCTCGCGGAGGTGACCGCGTTCGGCCTGCGCGACACGCTGCGCCTGCACCACGCGGACGCGGGGCTGTACTCGTGGTGGGACTACCGGATGCTGGCCTTCCCCAAGAACCGCGGGTTGCGCATCGACCTGGTGCTGGCCACCGAGCCGCTGGCCGCGCGCTGCGTCGCGGCCGGCATCCACCGCGACGAGCGCAAGGGCAAGCAGCCCTCCGACCACGCGCCGGTGTGGGCGGAGTTCGCCCCGGGCACCTGACGCCGGGCCCGTATACTCGCGCCCCGATGAAGCGGAGCTGGGGCGTGCTGGGGCCGGTGCTGGTCGGGCTCGTCGCGGCCCAGCTCGGGTTGGCAGCGGCGGCCCGCACGCCGGTCCCGACCCTGCTCGACCTGTCGCTCGGTACCGGCCGCTGGAGCTGGGGCTTCGGCGAAGGCGAGGAGCCGCTGCCCGCGACCTTCCGCTGGAGCCGCGCGCGCGCCGGGCTCGAGCTGCCGCTCGACGCGGGTGCCAGCCCCGAGGGACGCCTCGAGGTGCGGGCCGCGCGCTTCGTCGACACCCCCGCGCGGATCGAGGTGTGGGTCAACGGCGTGGTGTTCGGCCACTTCGAGGCTCGCCCCGGGGGCTTCAGGCGCCACTCGCTGTCGGCGCCGGTGCCGGCGGGACCGCTGACGATCGAGCTGCGCAGCGACGACCCCGAGCGCGGTGTGGCGCTCGACTGGGTCCGGGTGTCCGAGGTGCCGCTCGCGATCCCGTGGCGGGTGCCGTGGGCCCACGTCGGTCCCGCGGCGCTCGGCGGCGCGCTCGCGCTCGCCGGCGCCGGGCCCGCCCTGGCCGCCGCGACCGCGCTGGGAGCGGCGCTCGCCCTCGCCGCGTTCGCGGCGTGGACGCCGTTCGCGACGGCCCATGCCCTCGCCACGGCCGGCGCGGTCTCGACCGCCGCGCTGCTGCTCGTGGCCACGGGCGTGCGGCTCGCGCGCGCGCCCGCCGGGCTGGTCGCGCTCTTCGCGCTGAGCCTCGCGATCAAGTCGGCGGCGCTCTTCCACCCCTCCTACTTCTACCCGGACGCGCGCCAGAACCACCGCCTCGTCCACGCGCTGGCGGACGCGGAGGGCGGCGGGCTCGAGGCGCGCACGCGGGCTATGCAGGAGCGGCTCAACGTCGCCTACCCGCGCATCGTCGCCGGCCAGCCCTACGCGTTCCCCTACTCGGCGGTCTTCTACCTGCCGTTCACCGCGATCGACTCGGCCGAGGAGATCGTGCGGGCGATCGCGGCCACCGCGCTGGTCGCAGCCGCGCTCGAGTGCCTCGCGGTCTACGCGCTGGCGCTGCCGCTGCTCGGTCGCGGCGGCGGGCTGATCGCCGCCGCGGTGTCGCTGCTCCTGCCGCCGCTGCAGTCGCGGCTGCTCTACGCGATGTGGTCGACCGTGGCGGGGCACCTGCTCGACGTGCTGGCCGTGCTCGCGCTCATGGCCTGGCTGCGCCGCCCCGGCCCGCTGCGGCTGGCCCTGCTGTGGGCGGCCGCGCAGGCCGCGCTGCTCACCTACGTCTCCAGCCTGCTCAACATGGGTGCCTTGTGCGTGGCAGCGCTGGCGGCGCTGTGGCTCGCACGGCGCGAGCGCACCGACGACGGCCGGCCGCTCGGCGGGCGCCTCGCCTGGCAGGCCGTCGCCGGGTTCGGGCTGGCCGCGGTGGTGGCGATCGGCCTGCTCTACTCGCGGTTCGTGATCCTGTTCGTCACCGAGATCGTGCCCGCGCTGCTCGCCGGCGGCGGCGTGGCCCCCGACGCAGGTGCCCCGGTCGCAGCCCCGGGCCTCGCCGACGCCGTGCTCCGCGTCGGCCGCTTCGCCGGCCCGCTGGCCGCGGTGCTCGCGGTCGCCGGCTGGTGGCGGTTGCTGGCCGCGGGCAGCAGTGGCGCTCCGCGGGTCGCGCTGCTCGCCTACCTGCTCGCGTTCGCGGTGCTGGTCGCGCTGCGCGGGCTCGGCGGCGGCCTCTTCCGCGATCTCAAGGAGGTGGAGTTCGCGGCCCCGCTGCTGGCGATCGGCGCCGCCGCCAGCCTCGACGCGGTGGCGCGGCGCGGACGCGCGGGGCTCGCGGCCGCGGTCGTGCTCGGGGTCGGCCTGGTCGTCGCGTTCGGCCGGGCCTGGCTCCTGTTCTTCGAACGCCACACGCCGCTGGCCGGGCTCTGACCGCGCCTTCGCATCGTGTAGAGTCCCGCCCCGTGAAGGCCCTCGCGGAATCCCTGTCCGGGCGCGACGTGCTGGTCACCGGCGGCTGCGGCTTCATCGGCTCGCGCCTGGTCGCGCGCCTCCTGGAGTGCGGCGCGCGGCGGGTGGTGGCGCTCGACAGCCTGCGCTACGGGCGGAGCGAGTCGCTCGCGGGGCTGCCGGAGGGCCGCGTCGAGGTGCTGCCGTTCGACCTCGGCCGCGACGATCCGGCGCGGCTGCCCGCAGCGCTCGACGGCATCACCCACGTCTTCCACCTGGCCGCGGAGAAGCACAACCAGTCGCGTGACGCGCCGCCCGAGGTGATCCGCGCCAACGTCACCGGCACCTGGCAACTGCTCGATGCCGCGACCCGGGCCGGCGTGAATCGCCTCGTGTTCGCGTCCTCGCTCTACGCCTACGGTCGCCTCCACGGCGAGGCGATGCGCGAGTCCGAGGTCCCGCAGCCGACAACCGTGTACGGCATCTCGAAGCTGGCCGGCGAGCACCTGTGCGCCCACTTCGCCCGCGAGCGCGGCCTCGACTGGGTGGCGCTGCGCTTCTTCTTCGTCTACGGCCCCGGGCAGTGGCAGGGGCAGGGCTACAAGTCGGTGATCGTCGGCAACTTCGAGCGCCTCGCCCGGGGCGAGCGGCCGCTGGTCCGAGGCGACGGCCGGCAGGCGCTCGACTACGTCTACCTCGACGACGCCGTGGCGGCGCTGCTGGCAGCGATGGAGCGAGCCGCCGCGGGCTCGACGCTGAACGTGGCCAGCGGCCGCGGCATCGAGATCGGCGAGCTGACGCGGGCGATGATCGAGGTCGCGGGCCGCCCCGAGCTCGAGCCGGAGCCGGCCCCGGCCGACTGGACCGCCGGCACCCGCCGGGTGGGCGATCCGGAACGCGCTGCGGCGGAACTGGGCTTCCGCGTCACGACGCCGCTCGAGAGCGGGCTGCGCGAGACGTGGAACTGGGTGCGCAGGCACCGATGAGCGCAGCGCACGCGTACGAGCTGTCCGTCGTCGCCCCCTGCTACAACGAGGCGAAGAACCTGCCCGAGCTGGTGGCCCGGCTCTCTCGCGTCTTCGAGAAGCGCGGCCTGCGCGGCCAGATCGTGCTCGTCGACGACGGCAGCCGCGACGACACCGGCGCCGTCGCCGACGCGCTCGCCGCCAGCCACCCGCACGTCGCCGTCGTCCACCACGAGGTGAACCGCGGCATCGCCGCCGGCTGGGACTCGGGCGTGGCGCGGGCCGAAGGCGAGTACGTCTGCCTGATCGACGCCGACCTGCAGAACCTGCCCGAGGACGTGTGGCGGCTCTACCGCGAGATCCGCTTCTCGCACGCCGACCTGGTCCAGGGCTGGCGGAGCACCTTCGGCCGCGAGCGCGACTCCCGCTACCTGCTGAGCAAGGGCCTCAACCTGCTGCTCAACACGCTGTTCGACATGGACGCCCGCGACAACAAGTCCGGCTTCGTGATCGCGCGGCGCGAGACGCTGCAGGACGTGCTCCACCGCCGCTACGACTACCACTACTTCCAGACCTTCATCACCGTGGCGGCGCGGGCCAAGGGCTACAGCATCCGCGAGGTCGAGACGCTGTTCGAGAGCCGGCTGCTCGGCGAGTCGTTCATGCCCAGCTTCCCGGTGCGGGTGGTGCTGCGCTGCTTCGTGGACCTCGCCAAGGGGCTCGTCGAGTTCCGCTTCGCCCGGCGCCGCGACACCCTGCTGGCCGACTTCCTCCGCGGCCGCGCGCCTTCGCCGCGGCGCTCGGCGCCGTTGCGCGGCTGGCGGCGGCGGCTGTTCGACCTGTTCTTCGCCACCATGCCGGCGCACAAGTGGATGATCACGCGCCAGGCCCGCGGCTACTACGAGGAGCTGCAGGACTCGCAGTGGCTGTCGAGCGCCGAGGTGCGCGAGCTGCAGGAGCGCAAGCTGCGGCGGCTGGTCGCCCACGCCTACGCCCACGTCGGATGGTGGCGGCAGCGGATGGACGAGCTGGGCCTGGGCCCGGCCGACATCCGGACCCTCGACGACCTGCCGCGGCTGCCGATGCTGGGCAAGGCCGACGTGCGCGAGAACCTGCACTTCGACCTGCTGGCCGACAACCTCGACAAGGGGCGGGTGCTGAAGGTCGCCACCAGCGGCTCCACCGGCGAGCCGTTCGTCTGCTACGCCGACCAGCACCAGCTCGAGATCCGCTGGGCCTCGACCCTGCGCAGCATGGAGTGGACCGGCTGGCGCTTCGGCGATCGGCAGGCCCGCTTGTGGCACCAGACGATCGGCATGAGCCCGTCGCAGGCCTTCCGCGAGCGGCTCGACGCGCTCCTGTCGCGGCGGCTGTTCATCCCCGCGTTCGAGATCAGCGAGGAGCGGCTGGAGCGCTTCGTGCGCGACCTCGAGCGCTACCGGCCGGTGCTGATCGACGGCTACGCCGAGTCGTTCCACTACATCGCCGAGTACCTGCGCCGGCGCGGGCCGCTCGCGCTGCAGCCGAAGGGCATCATCTCGTCGGCGCAGGCGCTCGACGACGAGAGCCGGAAGCTGATCGAGAGCGCCTTCGGCTGCCGCGTGTTCGACAAGTACGGCAGCCGCGAGTTCTCGGGCATCGCCTACGAGTGCGAGGCCCACGACGGCCACCACGTGGTGGCCGAGAGCTACGTCGTCGAGGTGCTGCGCGACGGCCGGCCGGCGCGGCCCGGCGAGGTCGGCGAGGTGGTGATCACCGACCTCAACAACCTGTGCCTGCCGTTCATCCGCTATCGCATCGGCGACCTGGCGGTGGCGATGGACCCGGCGGTCCCCTGTCCGTGCGGCCGCGGGCTGCCGCGGCTGGGGCGGATCGAGGGCCGGGTGCAGAGCCTGATCCTCGGCAGCAACGGGGCGGTGGTGCCCGGCACCTTCTTCGCCCACCTGTTCAAGGACTACGACTGGCTCGTGCGCCAGTACCAGGTGGTGCAGGAGCGTCCAGGCCAGATCACGCTCAAGGTCGTGCGCGGCCCGCGCTTCGACGCCGCCGCGTTCGAGCGCGAGCTGCTGTTCGCCCTGCGCCGCTTCCTCGGCGCCGACATGCAGATCGACGTCGAGCCCGTCGAGCAGATCGCGATGGTGCGGACGGGCAAGCGCCAGGCGACGCTGTCGCGCGTCCCGCTCGACTTCCAGCGCCTGCCACCCCCCGCCACGCGCTGAGCGCAGGTTGGGGGGCGGGCCTATGCGGCTCGCGTCATTTGCGGCGGGTGGCGATCGGCCCGGCCTCGGCCGCGCGGTCGCGGCCGGTCGCGTCGGGCACACTCACCCCGAGCAGGGAGCCAAGCGTCGGCGCGATGTCGTAGGGCGCGGCGGTCGCGTCGCCCGAGCTCCCCTTGCGGAACGCGCCGCCCCAGAACACCACCGGCACGTGGGTGTCGTAGGCGTGGTGGGTGCCGTGGCCCGAGCCGCGCACGTCCCAGTGCATCAGCACGCCGGGGCGCGGGAACAGGATCGCGTCGCCGCCGCGTTCGGGGTCGAACGCGTTGCGGGCGAACGCCGTGCGCGGATCGTCCTCGGGCCAGCTCGCGCGCTGCGAGGCGAGGTACACGGCCTCGAGCTCTTCCGCGAAGCCGCGGGCGATCACCTCGGGAAGCGCGCGGTCGAGGTCGGGCGTGTCGACGACGCGGCCCGCGGGCCCGCACGGGCCTTCGACCGTGCGCAGCGGCAGCGCCGCACGGTTGTAGAAGACGCTCCAGGTGATGTCGGTGAACAGCACGAGCTGGCCCGACGGCAGCGGGTCGTAGGGCACGCACAGCGCCTCGGCCAGCATCCGCGACAGCCGCCGCGGGAAGCTCGGGTACACCCGCTCGGACGTGATCAGCCGACCGCCTGGCGTGTCGAGGTCGTAGCGGCGGTGCGACTCGGGGATCGGCGCGAAGCCGTGGTCGGCGGAGAAGGCGAGCGCCAGCCTGTCGCGGCCGATCGTCTTCTCGAGCGCCTGCAGCACGCGCTCGATCTGCACGTCGACCCGGCGCAGCGCGTCGAGCGACTCCTCGGACTCGGCGCCGTAGTTGTGCGACACCAGGTCGTGGCTGGAGAGCGAGACGAGCAGCAGGTCGGACGCGCCCGCGCGGCGGCCGAGGCCGAGGCGCTCGTCCTCGACGAGCGCGATCGCCAGGTCGGCGACGAGCTCGTCCAGCATCGGCGTGTCGTACAGCGCCTCCCAGTAGTTGTCGGGGACCGGCGTGAGCTGCCCGTACTCGGCGAGCTTGTGCGGGAAGCGCAGGCCGCGGCGCGGGATCTGGAAGTCGGCGAGCGCGTCGTTCGCGACGAACCCCTTCGGCAGCTCGGTCGCGAGCGTGCGCGGCCGCCGCGGGTCGTCGAAGCCGGCGAACGGGGCGTCGGGGTCGGGCAGCGGGTGCCACTCGAGGCCGAAGCGCCCCGGCAGCCGCGCGCCCATCCGCTCGCGGTTGAACTGCGAGACCACCGAGCCCGCCAGGCCGCCGACGTAGCCGAACGTGTCGTAGGCGCCCGAGCTGGTGAAGCGGCCGTTGGACTTGTCGAACCAGTACGCGGCGTGGCGCGGGTCGCGGCCCGCCATCAGCATCGCCGAGCGGTCCTTGCCCGAGAGGCTGACCACGCGCGCCTCGGGGTTCGCGGCGACCAGGCGGTCGGCGAGCGTCGGCACCTTGAGGTTGCCGGGGCCGGGCATGCGCGTCGTCGGCTCGAAGCTCTCGGCGGGCTTGCCGTGGCGCCAGTTGTAGAGCGTGATCGCGTCTTCGCCGTCGAACACGACCGTCTCGCCGTTCGGCCCGTAGCCCATGCGCGTGATCGCCTTGCCGATCTCGCCCGAGCGCTGCCACAGGTCCAGCTCGCGCTTGCTGGCGAACACGTACAGCCGGTCGTCCTTCGCCACCTCGCGCAGGAACAGCGGCGGCTGGCCGGGCACGCGGTCGGTCTGGAGTTGTTCGATCGCCCAGTTGCGCTGGAGCGCGCCGCCGCGCAGCTCGTACCAGAAGTTGCTGGCGATGCCGGTCACCGACGGCGGCGCGCCGGTCGACAGCGACGCGTGGCCCGGCGCCGTCTCGGTGTTGATGTGGCGGTAGTGCGCCTGCTCGTAGACGAAGCCCTCGTCGAGCAGCCGGGCGAGGCCGTGCTTCAGCCACGGCCGGCGCTCCATCAGCCGCGGCATCGACAGCCCGTCGACGACGATCAGCACCCCCAGCTTCGGGCGCTCGGGCTGCGGGGCGGCGGCGGGCGCGGCACTCGCGGACACCGCGGTGCCGAGCGCCAGGATCGGGATCAGAAGGCGCACGTTGGACATGACCCTCAAGGGTAACAGGCCCGGCGTGACGCCGGCGCGACGAGATTTCCTACAGCGCGCGCTGGTACTGCGGCGGCGGAGTCGGCAGCGGCTGGCCGAGCGCCGCCGCCGCGTGGCGCGGCCAGTCGGCGTCGCGCAGGCTGGCGCGGGCGATCAACACCACGTCGGCGTCGCCCCCGCGCACGATCGCGTCGGCCTGGGCGGGCTCGGTGATCAGTCCGACCGCGGCGGTCGCCACGCCCGCTTCTGCCCGCACCCGCCGCGCGAACGGCACCTGGTAGCCGGGTCCGAGCGGGATCTTCGCGTGCGGCACCAGGCCGCCCGACGAGCAGTCGACGAGGTCGACGCCGCGTTCGTGCAGCCGCCGCGCCAGCTCCACGGTCTCGTCGTCGCTCCAGCCGCCCGTGGCCCAGTCGGTGGCCGAGACCCGGAACCACAGCGGCAGCTCCGCGGGCCACTCGGAGCGCACGGCCTCGGCGACGGCGAGTGCGAGTCGCGCGCGGCCGTCGAAGTCGCCGCCCCAGGCGTCCTCGCGGCGATTGGACAGCGGCGAGAGGAACTGGTGAAGCAGGTAGCCGTGGGCCCCGTGGATCTCGGCGACGCGGAAGCCGGCGCGATGGGCGCGGCGCGCGGCCTGCGCGAAGTCGGCGACCACCTTCTGCAGGCCGCCCGCGTCGAGGGCGCGGGGCACGCCGTCGCCCTCGCGGAACGGCAGCGCCGAAGGCGCCACCGTCTGCCAGCCGCCCGCGGACGGGGCCAGGAAGCCGCCGCCGTCCCACGGCCGCGCGACGCTGGCCTTGCGGCCGGCGTGGGCGAGCTGGATCGCGCTCACGGCGCCGTGGGCTTCGACGAACGCCGCGACCCGCGCCAGCGGGTCCACCTGCGCGTCGTCCCAGAGCCCCATGTCGTGGGGGCTGATGCGGCCCTCGGGCGAAACCGCCGTGGCCTCGACGCAGACGAGGCCGGCGCCGCCGATGGCGCGGGCGCCGAGGTGGGCGAGGTGCCAGTCGTTCGCGCGGCCGTCGACGCTCGAGTACTGGCACATCGGCGAGATCCCCACGCGGTTGCGCAGGGTGACGGAGCGCTGGGTGAGCGGCGCGAAGAGGTGGGCGTCCATGACCTCGCAGTCTACGTGCGAGGTGCTAGCCTCGCCGCGACGTGGACGACCTGAAGTCGCGCTACCAGCTCGACACCCGCCTCGCCGAAGGCCCCGCCGGCGAGTCCTGGTCCGGGCGCGGGCGCCGCACCGGGCGCCGCGTGATCGTCGAGTTCGGGGACGCGGCGGCGCCGGCGCTCGCGGGGCTGCGCGCGGTGATGGCGCGCCGGCTGCCGGGGCTGCAGGTGATCCTCGAGGTCGGGACCGAGGCCGGGCGCGGCTTCGTCGTGCTCGAGCCCGCCGCGCGAGTGACCCGCGCCGGCGAGCGTCCCGCCCGCACCGTCGACTTCGCCCACCGCCTCGCCGCGGGCCTGGCCGCGCTGCACGCCGCGGGGCTCGTCCGCGGGGGCATCGCGCCCGAGCACGTCGAGTGGACGGCCACCGGCGAACCGCGGCTGACCCTCGCGGGCCTGCTGGCCGCGCCGCCCACCGCCGACCCGGACGCGGCCGGACGCGACCTCGAGACGCTGCTCGCGCTGTTGCAGCAGTGGACCGGGGGCGAAGGCGCCGTGCGGGCGCTGAGCGAGCACCCGGAGGGGCGGTCGTATCGAACGGCGCAGGAGTTGGCCGAGACGCTGGACGAACCACGCGTCACGCGGGGCTCCCCGGCGCGGGCCCTGCTGCTCGCCGGCGTGGCCGCGCTCGGCGCGGTGGTCCTGTTCGCGACGCGCAGCCACGAGCCGATCGTCGAGCGGGTCGTGGGACGCGCCGGCCCGGCTGAAGCGCCGGCCGCGCTGCCGCCTCCGCTGGAGATCGGGCGCCGCCCCGGCCCCCGCGGCGGCGGGGCGGGCAGCGGGGCGGGCGAGTGGGCGGGCGGGCCGCGCCGGGACCCGGGGCAGAAACGCCCGGCCCGCGCGAGCGCGGCGCGGCCGGAGCGTCGGCGAGAGGCGGCAGCGACCGCAGCGACCGCAGCGTCGCCGGTCGGCACCTGGCGCTGCACGGTGCGCGAGCGGGCGCAGGAGGCGCCGCTCCTGACGATCCTCTCGGGCGGCTCGTTCCGCCTCGAGAGCGACCTCGGCCGCGGCCGGCGACGGCTGTGCGACGGGGCCTGGAAAGCCGAAGGCCGCGACCGCTTCCGGCTCAGCGGGGCCTGCACCGTGATGGACCGCAAGGGGCCGAACCCGGCCCGGCCCTACAAGACGAGCCTGCGCATGAAGGGCGCTTCGGCCCTCTCGATGGGCGGCGGCAAGAAGCCGGCCCGCGGCGAGTGCGCGCGGGTCGGCTGACTCACTCGGCCGCGGCGATCCCGGACAGCACCCCGAGCAGTCGTGCGCCGTAGCGCTCGACCTTCGCGGGCCCGATGCCGTGGGCCTGCTGCAATTCGCCGAGCCCGCGCGGGCGCAGCCGGGCGAGATCGCGCAGCGTGCGGTCGGAGGCGACCACGTACGGTGGCACCGCCTCGGCGCGGGCGGTCTCGAGCCGCCAGGAGCGCAGCGCCTCGAACGCCTGCTGCTCGGCGGGGGACAGCGCGTCTTCGTCCGCGGCCGCCGGCTTCGCCCGCCGCGAGCCCGGCGCGCTGCGGGGCCGCGGCGCCGCCGCTTCCGCCGGCAGCTTCAGCCGCGGCGCGCGCTCGGCCCGCATCACCGCGCGGCCGGCGGCCGTGAGCCGCGCGAGCGGGCGCTCGCCGCTCGAGAAGTCGACGAAGCCCGCGGTGACGCAGCGGCGCAGGAGCTGGGTCAGCCATTCCTCGCGACGCTCGCGCAGCACGCCGAAGGTGGGCGTGCGGTCGAGCCCGCTGCGCTCGAGCCGCGGGTCGGCCTCGCCGCGCAGCAGCTTGACCGCCGCCGTGAGCCCGAAGCGGTCGTGGATGCGGGCAACCGCCGAGAGCGCCTTGCGCACGACCAGCGTCGCCTCCTCCTCGTCCTGCGCGTCGCCGCCTTCGTCGAGTTCGCGGCACACGTCGCAGCGGCCGCAGCCGCCCGTCGTCTCGGCTTCGTCGCCGAAGTAGCGCAGGATCGCGTCGTGGCGGCAGGAGCCGCCTTCGGCCCAGCGCATCAGCTCCAGGAACAGGCCCCACTTGTGCTCGACGACCGCGGGCTCGACGCGCCCGTCGCCGGCCTCGATCAGGCGCCGGCGCAGAGGCAGGTCGGCGGCGGTGTGCAGCATCAGCCCCAGCGCGGGCTCGTCGTCGCGCCCCGCGCGGCCCACCTCCTGGTAGTAGGCCTCGATCGAGCCCGGCGGCGCGAGGTGGATCACCGCCCGCACGTCGGCGCGGTCGATGCCCATGCCGAAAGCGTTGGTCGCCGCGACGATCTCGAGCGTGCGATCCGAGAACGCCTGCTGCACCCGCGTGCGCTGCGCTCCCGCGAGGCCCGCGTGGTACGCGTCGACGGCCCAGCCGCGGGCGCGCAGGCGGTCGGCTTCTTCTTCGGTCGACTTGCGGGTGGGGCAGTAGACGATCGCGGCGCCGCGTCCCGCGCCGGGTCGGTCGAGCGCCTCGCGCAGCGCCGCGTCGACGGCGTCGTCGCGCTCGCGGGCCCCCGAGACCGCCTGCGCGCGCAGCCCGAGGTTGGGCCGCGCGAAGCCGCGCACGAGCTGGGGCGTGTCTTCGCCCAGGCCGAGCCGGGCCAGGATCTCGTCGCGCACGAACGGCGTCGCGGTCGCGGTGCAGGCGAGGATGCGCGGCGGCTTCAGCGCCTCGAGCAGGGCGCCGATCTGCAGGTAGTCGGGCCGGAAGTCGTGGCCCCACTCGCTGATGCAGTGGGCCTCGTCGATCGCGACCAGCGGCGGCTGCAGCTTCTCGCACAACGCGCGGAAGCCCGGGTAGGCGAGCCGCTCGGGGGCGACGTAGGCGAGCCGGTACACGCCCTCGTGCAGCCGCGCGAGCCGCCGCCGCATCTCGTCGGCGTCGAGCGTGGCGGCCAGGTACGTGGCCGCGACGCCCCGCTCCTCGAGTGCGCGGACCTGGTCCTGCATCAGCGAGACGAGCGGCGAGATGACGAGCGTGGTGCCCGGCAGCAGCACGGCGGGCAACTGGTAGACGAGGCTCTTGCCGCCCCCGGTCGGCGCGACCAGCAGCGCCCGGCCGTGTTCGAACAGCGCCTCGATCGCCTCGCGCTGGCCGGGCCGGAAGGCGTCGTAGCCGAGCTGCGCGAGGCCGCGCTCGAGGTCGGGGGGGGCGTCCATGCCCCGCAGTGTATGTGCCCGCAGGCCGCAGCGGTTCCGCCCGGGCTTGCGCGGCGCCGGGGTCGCGTGCGAGCGTCGCCGCCATGCCCCTGGTCGCGGTGCCCGGAGCCCGCCTCGCCTGCGAGCGCCGTGGGTCCGGGCCGCCGCTGCTGCTGATCCAGGGCGTCGGCACCCGCGGCTGCGCCTGGGCGCCACAGGTCGACGCGCTCGCCGACCGCTTCGAGTGCGTCAGCTTCGACAACCGCGGGCTGGGCGGCAGCGCGGTCCTCGACGGCCGGCTCTCGATCGAGGCGATGGCGGACGACGCGCTCGCCTTGTGCGACGCGCTGGGGCTCGGGCGCGTCCACGTCGTCGGCCACTCGATGGGCGGCCTGATCGCGCAGCGGCTGGCGCTGACGGCGCCCGGCCGGGTGCGCAGCCTCGCGCTCCTGTGCACGTTCACCCGCGGCGCGGAAGGGGCGCGCTTCACTCCCGGCCTGTTCTGGAGCGGCCTGCGCATGCACCTGGGGCCGCGCCGCGCCCGCCGCCGCGCGTTCCTCGAGCTGGTGGCGAGCGCGGACTTCCGGCGCGGGCGCGACCCCGAGGCGCTGGCGGCCGAGTGGGCGCAGGTCTTCGGCCACGACCTCGCCGAGCGGCCGCCGATCGCTTTGCGCCAGTTGCGGGCGATGGGGCGCTACGACGAGAGCGCCCGGGCCGCGGAGCTGGCCGGGGTCCCGACCCTGGTCGTGGCGGGCCGCGCGGACCGCATCGCGCTGCCGGCCTACGGCCGCGCCCTCGCGGCGGCGATCCCCGGCGCCCGCTTCGTCGAACTCCCGGCCGGCCACGCGGCCCCGATCGAGTGCCCGGCGGCGGTCAACGCCCTGCTCGCCGAACACGCCCGATAGGTCGGCGCTCGTTCCGAGGCTCGTCGTCGGGCTCGGCGCCGGGCACGATGCGGGAGCGCCACCGGCTGGCTGCTGCCAGCGCCCCTGTTCCAGGCCGGCTATCGGGAGACCGTCGCGAAGCGGCCGGCGACGTCATGGTCGGGGATCTCGCGGGCGAGCGTCCGGACCTCGTGTTCCAGGAGAGGCCAGTCGAGCCGCGAGCGCTGCTTCTCCACGACGCCGATCGCGTCTTCGAGATCCCGATCGCGGGTCGCGAGCACCTTGAGCAGGATGTAGTCCTCGGGCGTCGTGACCCGGATCTCCTGGGACCGCAGCGGGCCGACGACGGCTCTGTCGATGACGATCGAGGCGAACCGCGCGGAGCGGGGGCGGACGAGGTCCACGGTGTTGAGCTCGCTGCCGCCGACCAGTGTCAGTCGGCTCAGCGTGCAGCCACCGAAGCGCACGTCGGCGAACGCCTCCAGGGCGTCGAAGCCCCCGGTCACCAGCGCCGCGCGGGCCTCCGCGCACGACAGGGTGGACACGGCCAGGTCGGCATCGTGCGTCTCCCGCGGCCGTCCGTACATGGCCCCGACCAGGCCGCCGTACGCCGCGAACCGCAGGCCGGCCCGCTCGAACGCCGCCTGCACCGCGAGCAGGACGGCGATGGGGTCAGTGAGGTCGATTCTCACGGCGTTCCTGACGGAGTGCCATCAGGTGGTCGCCCAGTGCGGCCAGCTCGAGGGTCGAGCGGCGCAGCTTCGTCACCAGGAGGTCCGCTCGTCGCAGCATCTCGGCGAGTTCGTCCCGCGACAGTTGCACGAGAGGCAGTGTATCTCACGCCCTGCGGCCGGCCGACCACGCCCGACAGGAACGGGAACCCGTTGACAGCGGACCTGCTGCGGCACCATGATGGCGAATAAAAGGCGAAAATACACGGAGGCCCGCAGCCATGTCCGCCACCACCGCTCTCTCCGAAGAGGCCCTGCCGTCCCTGGACGGATTCCGATGCCGGGCAGAGCCCGTCGCGGGTCCCCGGGTCTGGGCGGAGGAGCGAAGCGACGGAGCCCAGCGGCCCGAACGACGGGATTCACTCCCGGCGCGAGCCGCCATCGGCGCGCTGGCGCTCGATCCGGGCTCGCGCAAGGCGGCGCTGCAGGCGCTGTTGCGGGCGAAGAAGCTGGAGCGCGAGGCGCCGCCGCTGCGCGGCGACGACCTGCGGCCGCGGCGGCTGCTCTCGGGGCTGCCCGAGATCGACCGCGTTGCGGGCGGCGGGCTGCCGCGAGGCGCCGTGTCCGAGTGCTTCGGGCCCGCCTCCTCGGGTCGCACCGGCACCGCGCTCGCGTTCGCCGCCCACGCGACACGCGAGGGCGGGCTGGTCGCCTGGGTCGACCCCGGCGATCGGCTCGACCCCGCCTCCGCGGCCGGCGCCGGCGTCGACCTCGATCGCCTCCTCTGGTTGCGTGGCGGCGCGACGGCGGGCGCGCCCGACCGGCCGCGGCCCGGGCTGCCCGAGGCGCTCTCGGCGCTGGGCGTGCTGGCCGGCTCGGGCCTGTTCGACCTGGTCGTGCTCGACCTCGCCGGCGCGCCGGCCGCCGACGTGCGGCGCCTGCCCGCGGCGAGCTGGGTCAAGCTCGGCCGCGCGGTGGAGCCGACGGCGTGCGCGGTGCTGCTGCTCGGCCGCGAGCACGTCGCGAAGAGCGCCCCGGGTGTGACGCTGCCCCTCGCGCCGTCCGTCCCGCGCTGGAGCGGCAGCGGGCCCGGCCGGTTGCTGCGCGGCCTCGACGCCAGCGTCGCGGGCCGGCCGCCGTTCCACCTCGCTGCGGCTTTCGACTGAAGCACGCCGATGTTTGCGGCGCTCCATGCCCCGGGCGCAGGCGCGCGGGCGGAAGAGATCGTCTCGCTGGCCCGCGCGTTCACGCCGCGGGTCGAAACGGCGCGGCCCGACCTCGTCGTGCTCTCGCTCGCGGGGCTCGGCCGGCTGTGGAAGGACCCGGCCGAGCTGGGCCGCGCGCTGCTCGCGGACGCGGCCGGCCGCGACTTCGCCGACGCGCGGGTGGCGATCGCCCTCAGCCGCACCGCCGCCTGCACGCTGGCGCTGGCGAAGGCGGGCCTGACGCTGGTGGCGCCGGGCGGCGAAGCCGAGGCGCTGGCGCCGCTGCCGCTGCGCTGCCTCGAGCTCGACGACGAGACCCGCCGCGCGCTCGAGTTGTGGGGGGTGCGCACGCTCGGCGAGCTGCAGCGGCTGCCGGCGGTCGGCCTCTCGCAGCGGCTCGGCCAGCACGGTCCGCGGCTGCGGCGGCGCGCGCGCGGCGAAGACGAGCGGCCGCTGGCGCCGGAAGCGGCGCCCGACGTGTTCGAGGCCTCGCTCGACGTCGAGTGGCCGGTCGAGGGGCTGGAGCCGCTGTCGTTCCTGCTCGCCCGCGTGCTCGACGCGCTGTGCCGCGGCCTGCGCGCCCGCGGCCGCAAGGCGATCGAGCTGACCCTGACGCTTCGGCTCGCGGATGGCCGATTCGACGAAAGGGCGCTGCGGATGGCGGCGCCGTCGGCCGAGCCGAAGGCGTGGCGGGCGCTGCTGCTGCTCGACCTCGAGGCGCGACCGCCCGGCGCCGCCGCGCTCGGCGTGCACGTGAAGGCGCTGCCGACGCCGGCGCGGGCGGTGCAGTTCTCGCTGCTCGACCCCGCCCAGCCCGCGCCCGAGCGGCTGGCCGAGACGCTGGCGCGGCTGGCGCCGTTCACCGCGTCCGGACGCGCGGGCGCCCCGCAACTGCGCGACAGCCACCGCCCCGACGCCTTCGTGCTCGGCCCCTTCGCGCCGGGGCCCCTCGACTCCGCGCGCCGCATCCGCGCCCCGCTGTGGGCGAAGGCTGCGCTGCGCGCGCTGCGGCCGCCGGTCGCCGCCGAAGTCGCACAGGAGCGCGGCGTGCCCGTGCGCGTCGACTCGGCGGTGGTGCGCGGCGCGGTGAGCGATCGGGCCGGCCCGTGGCGCGCGTCCGGCGACTGGTGGGACCAGGCCTGGAGCCGCGAGGAGTGGGACGTGGCGGTGGCGGGCGGCGTGTGGCGGATCTTCCGCGACACCCTGCGCGGCGGCTGGTACGTCGCGGGCGAGCTGGACTGACCGCGTTCGCCGGCTCAGTGGCCGGCCCGGGCCTCCGCCAGCACGAGCGAGACCCGCAGTCCAGGGATGCGGCCGAAGTGCTTCACGTTCCCGGCCACCTCGCGTACCCGGCCGCCGGGCGCGGCCTCAGCACCTCCGAGATGGCATCCGTGTCGAACAGGTAAGCCATTTCGCTCAGCGGCGGGTCCGGGGCTCCGCCTGATCGGTCGAGTCAACGGTCTTTGCTGCCCGGTCTTCGCGGAGCGGAGTTCGAGCATCCCGCTACTGCGAGCCAGCGGTGCGTACCGCCTGCTCGACGGCCGACCTCGTATCAGTCGTCAGCGGCGTGGCGATCGCGCCCGCGTCACGCCACCTGCGGAGTTCCTCCGGGTCTCGACTCACGACGCGCGTTCGTTGTGAAAGCCAGCCCAGAAGACCGGGGTCGATTCCTCGGGGCTCGACGAGAACGATCGTGAGCGGGGCACGAGGCAGCGACCCAAGCAGGCTGGGCGCGGCGGCCGCCGTTGCGCCGAAACTCACCAGGGCCCACTGATCCGCCGACACGGCGTCCAGAGCCGCGGGGACGGAATCAACGAGGTCCCCTTCGTTCACGCGCAGGACCTCGGTGCCGTTCGGGAGTGAGAGAGCGAGTTCACCCCACCAGGCATCGGCCAGGCCACCGTCCAGAAGCACCGTGGTCACCGGGCCTACGCCTCGGACGCTGAAGGCCCAGCCCCCGGTGGCCATCCCATCTCCGAAGAGGACATCCATGCGACCGAACCGGGGCCTCGGGATCAGCGGAAGCACCGGGCGATCGCATGCCCGTTGCTCTGGCCGACGCGTCAGGCCGAAGCCATCGCGGCGGTCGAATCTGAGGTCCGCCGTGTATGCACAAGCCTTGTGCGAATCGCCTTCCCCATCGACGTCGAAGCTGAGCTGCAGGTCGCCACCGATGCGCGCGGGCGGCTGCACGAGCACCTCGAAACTGTCTCCTCGTGGGTGGAGGGCGAGAACCTCGTCTTCCAGCCCGACGAAGTTGAGCGGATCGATGTCCATCCGAATGCCGATGCGCAGGCTGTGTGGCCCGGGTGTGGCCACGAGGTAGTGCTCGTCGCCCGACTCCACCTCCCACATCCGATCCCAGAGGTCCTCGCGCCCGGCGCGAGGGAACTCTCTCACTCGGAGGCTCGGCGCGTCTGTGGCCTCCAACCAGCCCAGTTTGGGACGTGGGTCGAAGTTCTTCGGACGCCTCCAGCCCGTCGTGCTGCGCTCGACGAGCTCGAAGGGAGGCCCGACGAGGCGAGTCGCGGGCCCAAGACTGGCGACCAGTCGCGACCGACCGATCCCGGGAACGTAGACGAGCGATCCAGGCACTGCCGTCTCCAGGGGCTCGGTGCTCTCGAGACTCGCATCGATGGCCTCGCCGGACAGGAGCCAGAACCGGCGGGCCAGCCTCCCCTCACGCTCCTCACACTGGAAGTCTCCTTTGCTGGAGAACCACGAACACGAGAAGTCCTCTTCAGTGCTGCCACTCGTCCAGCCGGCGTAGTTCCACCACCACACTCGAGCCACGACACGCGGGATCTCCGGACGCAGGTCGATCAACCACTCCTCGAGGACCCACGCGTAGCGATTCGACACGTGCTTTCGGAGGAAGGCGAGGGTGAACAGGCCTGGGGCGTGCGGCACTTCGGAAACGGCTGGGAGCCGTTGCTCGTGCCGGTTGTCGTCCGCGTCCGGGAAACCCGCGAAACCGACCGCCACGATCTCGTCTCCGAGGGTGTCGCTACCGAAGAGCCTCCAGGTGGTCGCGTGATCGGGCTCGGATCTCGTGACGTAGACCTGCAGACGACCTCGCCCGTCGGGTCCGTACACACAGCGGTGGAACACGAACTGGATCGTCCGCGCTCCGGAGGGCCCGCCAAAGGTCTGGCTCTGCTCCTCCCTGCGGAGCACCGGTGTGTCCTCGAACAGTGTCTCCGGGCAGGCAGGTGAGTCGGGACCCGTCGCGACGGAAAGGGCTCCGTCGTCCAGTACCTCGAGTTCCAGGCCTTGGGCTCCGGTCGGCCTCGAGAACAGCGGCTCCCGACCCTTCGATGAGCCCGGCTCCTGCCCATGGACCGCGGGAAGCCCAGGCGCACAGCAGGGTGCCCAGACCAGCACGGCCGTCAGCACGACCGCCCTCACTCCCAACGGTCTCGAATCCAGGGCCACCCCGAGATGCTAGTACCGTCGCGAGTAGGCGGAAAGAAAGCCCGCGTGCGCTTCGCCCGACCAACGCGCCTGCCGTGACTTCGACCTTTCCGCGACACGCTGCGGCGGCCGGTGCGTCGCCGGCGAGCTGGACTGATCGCGTCGTTGCTTGTTGTAGCTGATCGGCGCGGCGGGCGTCGAACGGATGGAGGTCGCCTCCCCAAGCGGCTCGCTGTTCGTCGGCCGCGAGCTGTACGAGCCGTGCGTCGCCGCGCGGCCGGAAGGCTGCAGCCCCGTCGTCCCCGTCCACAACCACAACCACGACGACGCCCCGTGACCGCAGATCCGCCGCGCCCCGCGGTCCGAACTCGGACCGGGGCCCTGAACGAGCGCTGGCCCGGTCAGGCCAGCTCGGCGATCCGCCGCTCGAGGAAGCGCCGCTCCGGCTCCTGCCGGGTGAGCTCCAGCGCCCGCCGATACGAGACGCACGCCTCCGCATTCCGCCGCAGCCGGCGACAGAGATCCGCCCGTGCGACGTGGGCGGGGAGGTAGTCCGCGAGGTCGCCGCCCGCGAGGATCGCGTCGACGAGCGCGAGGCCGGCCGCGGGGCCGTCGCGCATCGCCACGGCCACGGCGCGGTTGAGCTCGACGACCGGCGACGGATCCACGCGCACCAGCACGTCGTAGAGCCCGACGATCTGGGGCCAGTCCGTCGCCGTCGCGTCCGGGGCCTCGGCGTGCACGGCCGCGATCGCGGCCTGGAGCGTGTAGGGCCCGAAACGCCGGGAGCGCAGCGCGCGCTCCACGAGCGCCGCGCCTTCTTCGATCTGCTGACGGTCCCAGAGCGAGCGGTCCTGGTCGTCGAGCAGCACCAGCTCTCCCGCGGGCGTCGAGCGGGCGGCGCGGCGCGCCTCGTGGAGCAGCATCAGCGCGAGCAGTCCCTCCACCTCGGGCTCGGGCAGCAGCAGGGCGACCAGCCGCGCCAGCCGGATCGCCTCGGCGCAGAGGTCCTGGCGCGTGAGCGACGCGCCCGCCGACGCCGAGTAGCCCTCGTTGAACACCAGGTAGATCACACGCAGGACCGAGTCGAGGCGCTCCAGGAGTTCCGCCTGCGCCGGAATCTCGTAGGGGATGCGCTCCTCGCGGATCTTCGTTTTCGCCCGCACGATGCGCTGGGCCAGCGTCCCTGGCGCGACGAGGAACCCGCGGGCGATCTCCTCGGTCGTCAGGCCGCAGACTTCGCGCAGCGTCAGCGCCCAGCGGGCCTCGGGCGGCAGCGCGGGATGACAGCAGGCGAAGATCAGGCGCAGCCGGTCGTCCTCGATGCCGTCTTCGTCGGGGCCGGGCTGTTCGCGCGCCCGGGCCTCCAGCCGCTGCGCGATCTCGGTCACCGAGGCGTCGAAGCGGGCGCGGCGGCGCAGCGTGTCGATTGCCCGGAAGCGGCCGGCCGAGACCAGCCAGGCTCTCGGGTTCGCCGGCACGCCGTTGTTCGGCCAGCTTTCGAGCGCCGCCGCGAAGGCGTCGTGCAGGGCTTCCTCCGCGAGGTCGAAGTCGCCGAGGAGGCGGATCAGCGTGGCGAGGATGCGGCGGGAATCGGCGCGCCAGACGGCGTCGGCTGCCTCGCGGGCGCGTCCCGCCGAATCCTCGGACATCTACTGGTGACAGCCTTCGGCGATCGGCCGCACCTCGACCGCCCAGCCACCCTGTTCCCCGAGGCGCGCGGCCGGATGCATCGAGGCGACGCGGATCGCCTCGTTCAGGTCCCGGGCTTCCAGGATCAGGATGCTGCCGACCTTCTCCTTGGTCTCGACGAACGGGCCGTCCGTGACGACGGTCTTTCCGCCCCGGGTCCGGATCGTGGTCGTGCCCCACTCGAGGCTCTCGACGAGGACGACGTGGCCGCTCCGGCGCAGCTCCTCGTCGAACGGGCGGCACTGCGCGACGAGCGCCTCGAACTCGGCCCGGGGCATGGCTTCCATCTTTTCCTGGTCGCCGTAGAGGAGGCACAGGTACTTCATCGTTCTCTCCTTCGCCGGGGAAAAGCGCTCCCGACACCCGTTGGTCGTCCGGGCCCGCCGGAATTCGACATCGACGACCCGCAGAATCGCACGGACCGGCGCGCGACCAGGGAGACGCGCGACGCGACCGGCCTGTTGCCGGGCCGATCGGTCGGGATGGTCGCTTGCCGGCCCTCGCCCCGCGCGTGTAGCGTGCGCGTCGCATGACAGCACCGCCGCGCCGCCGCGAGCGGCTCCTGGGCGTCATCGTCTTCGCGCTGACGAGCCTCGCGCTGCTGCTCGTCGCCGAGATCGGGGTCCGGCTGCTGGGCCTCTCGCCCGAGCGCTTCGCCAACACCGCGCGGGTGGTCTCGCCGCGCAAGGACGTGCTGCTCGACGGCTACCCGACCAACCCGCGCGGCTACTTCGACCTCGACCTGCGCGAGCCGGCGGTTCGCGAGCGCTTCCGCTCGCTGGCGCCGCGCCGGATCGACAGGATCGCCCAGCGCGCGCCGTGGGTCGTCGAGTGCCGCTACAACTCGTTCCGCTTCCGCGGGCCGGAGCCGGGGCCGAAGGAGGCGGGCCGCGCTCGCGTCGTGGTGGTCGGCGACTCGTTCACGGAAGGGCAGGGCGTCAAGGAAGAGGACACCAGCCCGCGCCAGCTCGGCGCGCTGCTCGAGGCGCGGGCCCCGGGCCGGTTCGAGGTGCTCAATGCAGGGCGCCGCGCCCACGACCTGCCGGACCTGCTGCAGGTCTTCGAGGACGCGCTGGCGCTCGAGCCCGACGTCGTCGTCTACGCGATGGTGCTCAACGACGGCGCGCGCTCGCCGGAGTTCCAGGCTCGTCAGCAGTACGTGAACGACTGGATCCTCGACCGCCGCCGCGTGCTCGAGGACGCCGACGACGCGGCGCCGCCGTCGCCGCTGGTTCCGCGGCTGTGGTGGCTCGCGCGCGACGCGTGGGAGGGCTGGCGCATCTCGCGCGAGACCGCGCGCTGGTACCGCGACATGTACGGAGCGGCCAACGCGGGCGGCTGGCAGCAGACCCGCGACGCGCTCGCCCGCATGGACCGCGAGACGCGCGAGCGCGGCGGGCGCTTCCTGGTCGCGCTGTGGCCGCTGCTGGTCGGCCTCGACGGGCGCTACCCGTTCGAGGAGCAGCACGCCGCGATCGGCGCCTTCTGCAAGACGGCGGGCATCGAGTTCCTCGACCTGCTGCCGGCGCTGCGCGGCCAGCGCACGGGGGATCTGTTCGTGCACCCGGTCGACATGCACCCGAACGAGAAGGCGCAGCGCCTCGCCGCCGAGGCGATCGCCCCCGCGCTGCTGCGCTAGCTAGCGACCCACCGCCGTGGCCACGTGCTCGGCCGTCAGCGCGTGGCCGCGCGCGTTCAGGTGGCCGGTGCCGTCGACCGCGAAGTCCTTCCAGTCCAGTTCCTGCGCCCGATAGGCGTCGGCCAGCCAGAGCGAGCGCAGCCCTTCGCGTGTGAAGCGCTCGCGAAGTGCCGCCTCCCACGCCGGCACCTCGCCCTGGTACGAGCGGCGCGTCGGGTGGGCGACCACGAGCAGCGATGCGCCGACCTCCGCGGCGCGCCCGCGGATGCGCAGCAGCAGGCGGGTGGCGAGCTCGACGAGCGGCTCGGGCCGCGCCAGCAGCGCGTTCGACGTCGTCTGCCAGTGCTCCTCCTGCTCGCTCGCGGTCTGCGCCCCGCCGCGTCGGAACAGCGCGTTCCACAATACCGAGCGCTCGCCGAGCCACACCGCGGCGCGGCGCGCGGCGGGCAGGTCGACGGCCTCCCGACGCAGCCGCAGGTCGCCGCCGGGGCCCAGCTCGAAGCGCGGCTTGGGGTGCGCACGGCTGTAGAGGAACGCGTCGAGCGCGTTGTCGACGAGGTCGTTGGCGAGGCAGAAGCCGACCACGATCACGTCCGGCCGGTACCCGAGTCCTTCGCGCTCCAGGCGCAGCAGCTCCTGATCGGTGCCGAAGCCGGGCACGGCCAGGCTCACCACCTCGAGTCCGGGCCGCGCCAGCTTCTCGGGCCAGCTCTCGCCGTCGGCGACGTCCATGCCGAAGGCCACCGAGTCGCCGAGCACCAGCACCCGGCGCGGTCCGCCGGGCGCACGCTCGCGCGGCACCCGCGGCCCGCGGTTGCCGTCGGCGTTGACCGACACGCAGCCGGCGGCGGGGCACAGCCGGATGCCGGGCCGCAGCGCCCATCCGTAGTGCGGCGAGAAGACGTGCAGGCAGCCCATCAACTCGTCGGCGCGGGCCTGCGGGCAGGGCGAGGGCGACACGAGCCTTGCGACCCCTTCGGCGGCCAGCAGCAGCGCCGGGACCACGAGCGAAGCGCCGGCCGAGAGCAGGAGTTCGCGCCGCATCGCGCGGACTATACGGAAGCCGGTGCCCGCGCGGGCACCAGCCGCACGACGCAGACGAGGCGACCGAGCGCGTTGAGCGGCGTGTTGGCCTTGCCGACCAGCGGCAGCGCCAGCAGCGCCGCGACGAGGTCGAGCGGCAGGCCGACCTGGGAAGCGACGAAAGCGAGCATCACGAAGCCGCCGCCGGTCACGGGCGGCGTGGCGATCGCGGCAACCGTCGCGATCAGCGTGACGGCTCCCAGCTCGCCCGCGGTCGCCTCGCGGCCGGAGAGCGTGAACGCCGCGACCGAGAGCGCGCCGAGGAACGCCGCGGTGCCGGCCTTGCACACGTTGGCTCCGAGCGAAAGCGCGAGCGCGGCAGCGGCGGCGTCGCGCCCGAGGCCCGCCTCGGCCGCGCGCTGCTCGACCGGCAGGCTGGCCGCGCTGCTGCCGGTGGCGAAGGCGGTGACCAGCGCCTCGCGCGCGGCGGCGAGCAACGCCCGTGGCGCAGGAGCGAGGGCCAGCAGCAGCAGCGCCACCAGCGCCTGCGCCGCGTGGACGGCGACGAGCGCCACGCCCAGCCGGCGGGCGGTATCGAGGCTCGCGTTGCCGACCGCGACGGCCACCAGCGCGAAGACGCCGAGCGGGAGCAGCCACAGGACGGCCTGCAGCGCGCGATCGGTGAGCGCGTGGAAGTGGCGGAACGCGCTCTCCAGGCCCGCCGCCGGGCCGATCCGCTCGCGCCACGCCGAGGTCGCGAGCGCCAGGGCGAGCGAGACCAGCAGCGCGATCGGGATCGCGTGGTCGAGGGTCGGGCCGTCCGCCCATCCCGCGAGCAGCGGCCGGCGCGTGACGCCAGGACCCGCGTCACCGGCGGCGAGTGCGGGCCTCGCGGCGACCCCGAACAGAAGCCCGGCAACGGCGGCGCCTGCAGCCGTCGCCGCCAGCGCGAGCAACCCGTACGCGGCGACGAGGCGCAGGCCGAGGCCGCCGAGCTGGCGCAGCGACACGCCTCCGACACCGGTCAGGATCGAGGCGACGACGACGGGCACGGCGAGCGCCTTGAGCAGCACGAGCTGGGCCTCGGCGAGCGGCTGCAGCGCCGATGCGCGCGGGCCCGCGACCACGCCGAACGCGGCCCCGCACAGCAGGCCCACCAGCAGCCCGCGGCCCGTCGTCGTCGCGCCCGCTCCGCTCATCGTGGCCGAGCTTGAGCGAGACGCGGGGCGCGCACAAGCCTTGCGGCGCGGGCGCGACGCTACACTGGATCACGATGTCGCCCCGTCACCTGCTCGCCCTGCTCGCCCTGCCGCTCGTCACCTGCGCCGGGGCACCGCCTTCCGCCGCGCAGGCCGTCGAGGTCGTCGTGTTCGTCGACGACGACGGCGACGGCCGGCTCGGGGCGACGGAGGACGCGCGGGTGCCCGGGGTGGCCCTGGTGGTGGCTGGCGAGCGGGTGGTGAGCGGGCCGGACGGGCGCGCGACGCTGCGCGCGGCGCCCGGCACGGCGCTGATCGTCGACGCGGCGACGCTGCCGCCGTATCACCGCGCCCCGGCAGGCCTGGTGGCAGGCGCGGGCCCGCTCGCAGTCCCACTCTCTCTCCCGATCGGGTCCAACCGGCCCGGCGTGTACCTGGCCTTCGGCGACTCGATCACCGAGGGCCACAACTTCGAGGGCGACGCCGCCTACCTGCCGTTCCTGGAGGCGAAGTTGCGCGAGCGCTTCGGCCGCGCGACGTTCGTCAACCGCGGCGTCGGCTCGCAGAAGTCGAACCAGGGCGCAGCGCGGATCGAGGCCACGCTGGCGGAGGTGCGGCCGGCTTACACGCTGGTGATGCTCGGCACCAACGACTGGACGAAGAAGCCGTGCAACCGGGTCGAGAAGCTGGAGACGACCTGCTTCACGCTGCCCAGCCTGCGCGCGATCGTCGCCGCGGTCCGGGCGGCGGGCAGCCTGCCGGTGCTGGCGACGGTGCCCCCCGTCAACGTCGACGCGTCCGCGCTGACCCCGCCGCAGCGCCGCGACTGGGTCCTCGCGGTCAACCAGCGGCTGCGCGCGTGGGCGCGCGCGGAGCGCATCCCGCTCGCGGACACGGAGGCGGCGTTCGCCCGCGACGGCGGCGGCGCGGCGCTCTTCTTCGACCACCTGCACCCGAGCGCCCGCGGCCAGCAGCGGATCGCGGACGCGTTCTACGAGGCGCTCGTCACCCCGCAGCAGTAGTCAGGTACGCGCGGACCGCGGCGAGGTAGTCGCGCACGTCGACGACCGCCGCGGACAGCACCTCGTGCACGAGCCCGGGATCGATCGCGTCGTACTCGTGCGCGATCCGGCTGCGCAGCCCGGTGACGAGTTCGACGTCGATCACGAGGGCCCCCGGCGCGCGGCCACGAAGCGGTCGACGTGTTCGCCCTCGTGGCGCAGGTAGCGGCGGAAGTCCTGGTAGCGGTGGAACGCGTCGAGTCGCAGCTTCGCGAAGGCCCGGGCTTCGCCCGCGAGCAGTCGGGCGTCACGGACCACGCGGTCCAGGAACAGCGGGTCGGCGTGGTTGACCACGGCCCGGTCGATTCGCTGCCCGGGGAAGGGCGCGCCGTACCGGGGATTCGTTCAGCGGGCGGGAGCGACGGCGAGATCACGGACCCAGGGCGCCAGGCGGTCCGCCGCCAGGCCGTGGGCCGTGCCGTTGGGATGGCGGTCGACCGGGTGGACCCAGAGCGACTCGGGGGCGCGGCCCGCGAAGGCGGGCAGCAGGTCGAGGAAGGGGATGCCCATCGCCGCGCAGAACGCGCGGATCGTGTCGTGGGTTCCGGCGAACGGGTAGGCGCCGTCGGTGCCGACGAGCAGCGGCCACAGCACGATCGCGAAGGTGCCGCCGCGGGCGCGGACGCGGTCGCGCATCTCCACGATCAGCTCCTGGCTGCGCTTCCAGCCCTCCGCGTTGGGCTCGGCGTACATGTCGCGGTACCACTGCGCCGTCTCGCGGCCGACCCGCGCGGCTTCCACGCGCTCCGCGAAGAACGTGAAGAGCCGCGGCCGCCACGCCGGCGGCGCCGCGGCCGGCGGCGCGTCGCCGCGCTCCATCGCCGCGCGGTCGAGGATCCAGTCGTCGAGGTGTTTCGTCCGCGCCTGGAACGCGGGAGAGCGCACGGCGTCGTTGAGCACCATGCCGTAGACGACGACGTCGGGCTGCAGCAGGAGGGCGTCGCCGAGCAGGTCGCGGATCTCCAGCAGGTCGTAGCCGCGGCGGCCGCAGTTGAGCACCTCGAGCGGCGCGCCCTCGCGCTGCAGGCGCACGTGCGTCGCGCGCGGATAGGCGTCGTCCTCGCGAGCGCCCATGCCCTCCGTGAACGAGTCGCCGACCACCGCGACTCGTGCCCGGCCTGGCTGCCTGTCCGCGAACTCGGGGCCGCGGAAGCGCCGCGAGTTGGTCCGGCGTTCGACGGCGAACGGCGTGAAGCGCGCCGCCTCGTCCACCCGCCGCACGCCCTGCGCGCGGTAGCGCTCGCGGGTGGCCGCGTCGCGCAGGTCGACGTCGAGCTCGCCGTGGAGGTTGTCGGGATAGGCGTCGAGCAGGATCGTGCGCTTGCCGTTGGCGATCCGGCGCGGATGTTCGTGGCGCTCGGGGCTGGCGGCGAGCAGCCGCAGCCCGGCCTCGGCCGCGCCCAGCGCCAGCGCGAGGCTGAGCCCGGCCAGCGCGACGTTGGTCGACCACGCGCGGAAGCTCGTCACGACGGCGAGTCTGCCACGCCCTTCGAGCCCGACCGCGCCGCGCCGCGATTCACAGCCTGCGCGCGGACTCGATCGTCGGCAGCGACTCCACGTAGCGGTAGTAGGGCTCGAGCCGGAACTTCTTCGCGGTGTTGTCGGACGACATGTAGCGCAGCACGCCCAGCACCTTGCGCTCCGGCGCCCACGGCCGGTCGAACAGGCCGAAGCACCACAGGATCCCGGTCCACGAGTTGGGATCGCGGCCGTCGAGCGCGTACTTGTTGTTGAGGTGGACGAGCGTGCGGTACGCCTCGTCGGGCGTGCGCGACCACTCGATCACCTTCTTGCCCCACAACATGCGCAGGTAGTTGTGGATGGTGCCGGTGGCCACCAGCTCGCGCTGGGCGGCGTTCCACAGCGGGTCGTGGGTGGCGCCCGCCTCCCACTCCTCGGGCGAGTAGACGTGGGCGCGCGGGTCGGAGGCGTGGGCGCGCAGCGAGGCCCAGGCCCAGCCCGGCAGCGCAGTCTCCAGCGTGGCGGTGTCGCGGCGGCGGTGCCAGTGCCACTGGAAGCCGACGTCGCGCCAGGTGATCGCCTCGTCCAGGAACGAGTTGACGTCGGCGTCGTCGCAGAAGAAGCCCTCGCGCTTGCCGCGGTGGTGCAGGCGCAGCTCGTGCACGTCCCAGTCGCCGGTCGTGCGCAGCGCCTTCTCGACGACCTCCTCGATCGACAGGTGGCCGAAGTGCAGGTACGGCGACAGCCCGCTCGCGTGACCTTCGGCCAGCGAGCGCGGCTGCGAACGCTCCGTCGCGTAGCCGGCCAGCCGCCGCCGCAGGAACTCGCCGAGCCGCTCCCGGGCGGCGGCCGCCCCGCCCGGCGCCTGCGCCACCGGCGGCACCCGCTCGGCGAACGGCAGCGAGGCGACGAAGGCGGCGAGGTCGCGCGGCGGCGTCCAGGTCGGGAACGGAGCGCCGACCCGTCTGGTGGCGATCTCGTCGAAGGCCGGCCGCGCCTTCGCGCGGTGCGGCCAGGCCTCGGCGAACGCCTTGTGGATGCGCGGGCGCAGGTGGGCGGCGGCCGAGATCGCCGCGCCCAGCAGCGACAGCGGCACCACGGAGTTGCCGTCGACCGCGAACACGCCGACGTCGGTCGCCCGCGCGAGCGCCTCCGACTGGGGCGGCACGACGAAGCAGGGGTAGTCGTCGGTCACCACCACGGCCGCGCGCGCCGCGAGCCGCTGCAGCAGGCCGCGCCCGCTCTCGCGCGGCGTCTCCACGAACGGCCAGTAGTTGAGCCGCCGCTCCTTCGCGACTGCGTGATTCGCGGCCATGCCCTGCAGGGCGAACGCGTGCAGCCGCGCGCTGGCCCACGGGTAGCGCAGCCGCAGTCCCTCGTAGACGACCAGCGGCTTGCCCAGCTCGCGCGAACAGCGCAGCGCGTAGTCGAGCGCGTGGTTGCGCTCGAGGCGGCGGTAGATCTGCATCCAGTAGAGGACGTACTCGCCGCCAGCCCGCAACGGCTGTTCGTTGAGCCGGCGGAGCCGGGCCTGGTTGTAGCCCATCGCCCCTTGTTACCACGGCCGGGCTAGAGTGTGGCGCGTGGACCCCCTCGCCTGCCCGCAGTGCGGCGCGGCGCTCGCGGCGGCGCCCGACGAAGGCGTCACCCGCTGCGGGCACTGCGGTGCCAGCCTGCGGGTGATCGCGGTCGAGCGCCGCCACGAGTGGCTGATGCCGGCGCTCGGCGCCCGCGAGGCGCAGGCCGCGCTGCGTCGGACGCTCGCGGAGCGCGAGGCCGGGGGCGTGCCGGACGTCCAGGACTCGCGGCTCGTCTTCTTCCCGTTCGTCCGTCGCGACGGGCCCCACGGTCCGCGGCTGTCGCCGGCCGCGTCGACGCTGCTCGAGGAGCTCGAGGAGTTCCGGCACCCGCCGGGCGACTGCCGCGGCTTCGAGCCGGCCGCGCTCGCGGCGCACGGCGAGGTGCTCGCGGTCGAAGGCGAACCCGACGCCGACCTGCTCCACGTGCCCTTCCACGTCGTCCGCTTCCGCCTGCCCGGCCGCGTCGTGCCGACCGAGGCCTGGGTCGACGCGGCCGGCGGCCTGGTGCTCTTCGAGTCGCCGCCGCCGACCCGCGAGCGCGATCTCGACGTCGGCTACGCCGCGCTGGTGGCGGCCGTGTTCCTGGCGATGGCCGTCTGCGCCCGGCTGGTGTGGAGCGGCGGACTCGAGACCGCGGTCGGGCTGCTGGGGCTCGGCGCCTGCTTCTGGCGCGGCCGCGACGCCGTGCGGGCCGCGATGCGGCGCGCGGAGTCGGCGTGAGGCGGCGCGTCGTCCAGCTCGCCTGTCCGACCTGCGGGGCCGCGCTGCCCGCCCGGACCGTGCTGCCCGGTGCCGTCGACTGCGGCGCTTGCGGGAACCGGTATGCGTCGCTGCCGGCCGGCGTCCCCACGCGCTCACTCGTGCCGCCGTTGGTGAGCCCGACCCAGGCGCAGGCCGCCGCGCTCGCCGCGTGGCGCCACCCGCTGGCGCCCCCGGGGTTCCCGGGCCGCCCCGAGCCGCCGCGGCTGCTGCACGTCGCGGCGTGGGAGGTGGAGCGCACGCTCGAGCGGCCGCGGGCCGCCGTCGACGAGGACCCGCTCGTCGAGGTGCGCTCCCGCGCGCTGGCGTTCTGGAAGCCGGAGCTGGGCCTGGCCGAGCTGGACCTCGAGGCCGCGCTCGACGCGCCCGGCCGCCGGCCCTTCGAGCCCGCGGCGGGCGACGCCGCGCTGATCGACCCGGTGCGCACGCACCAGCACACGATCCCGCCCCCGCCCGGCGTGCGCGTCGTCGAGGAGCGCGCCGAGATCGTGTTCGTGCCGCTCTGGCGCGTGCGCTGCCGCCACCGCGGCGACGCCTGGGACGCGGTCGTCGACGGCGTCGGCGGCCGCGTCCTGTTCGCCCGTGCGCCGGTCGAGCGCAGCGCGCGGCTGGGATCGGCCCTCGCCATGCTCGTGCCCCTCGCCCTGCTGGCCGCGCTGCCCGCGCCCCACTGGCGCTTCTTCGTCGAAGCGGCGGTGCGCATTCACCCCTTCCTGCTGCTGGGCCTGGCCGGCATCGCCGCGCTCGTCTCGGAAACCTGGGACCGCATCCGCTTCCGCCACGAGTGGCGCGTCGAAGGCCCGCGCGCGTCCCTGCTGCCGCTCAACCGGCCCGACGAGACCTGGCTCGAGTGGATGGCGCGCGCGCCGTTCCGGCTGTTCCACCGGCCGCTGTTCGTGCCGCGGGGTCGTTGATGCTGCGCCTCGCCCGCTGTCCCCGCTGTGCCACGCCGCTCGACGTCGCGGCCGCGCGCCCGCTGGCGCCGTGTCCGCGCTGCCCGTGCGCGGTGCGACTGGACGACGGCCTGGCGCTCGACACGTTCCGGCCGCGAGACGACGACGCACCGCTGCGGCTCGCCTTCTACCTGTTCGACCGCGAGCCGCGCCCGCCGCTTTGGGCCGCTGCGTTCCGCTGCTTCCAGCAGGCCTCGCGCGTCGACCTCGACGCGCTGCTCACCGAACGCGGGCATCGACCGCTGCTGGGGCCGGCCCCGCTCGCCGCCGGCGTCGCGCGCACCGCCGAGGAGGCGGCCCGGCTCGCGCTCCTGCGGCAGCGCGACCCCGGCCGCGAGCCGCCACGGCTGTGCTCGCTCGCCGTCGTGCGCGAAGGCGACGAGATCGTCGAACCCGTCAGCGGCTGGCGCGTGCTGGCGTCGCTGATCGCGCCCGCGCTGCCGG
>JAANMV010001037.1_pt1 | contig 32166 bp, 23 predicted proteins | sample 7279661 | NCBI WGS metagenome assembly JAANMV01 (sample SAMN14094540, study PRJNA606508) | bioreactor metagenome | isolation source: A lab-scale SPAN reactor treating ammonium-rich wastewater day 121 | place: Ireland: Galway | collected 2017-05-16
GCGCCGGTTTCGCCTGATAATCCACGGGCGCCCCTGTTCGAGTTTCACGCCCAATCTCGCGCCCTGAACAGGCCGCTGAAAAGTGCCTTTTCAGCAGTCTGTTACGTCCTGCCAAAGTACCGCAAGCCCTCTGCGGCAGACGCTGCTATCGTGAGCCCATGAAATATCTCAGTGCCTCGGTGCCGGCCTGTCCCGGCGCGCTCAAGTCCATCTATGAAGACTTTGTGGTTGAGGAGATTCCCCTCTATCCCTTCAGCGGACAGGGCGACCATTCGCTGGTTCACATCGAAAAGAGCGGCCTCTCGACCTTTGAGGCCGTGCGCCGCATCTGCCTCGAACTCAGCTTTCCCGAACGCGACGTGGGCGTGGCCGGGCTCAAGGATGCCCGCGGCCGCACCCGCCAGTGGCTGAGCTTTGAACATTGCCCGCCCGAACGCCTGGCAGCGCTCAAGCTGCCCAAGATCACCGTGCTTGAAACCTCGCGGCACAACAACAAGCTCAAGCGCGGCCATCTCGCCGGCAACCGCTTCACGGTGGTGCTGCGAGACGTGGCGGAGGCCGACGTGGCCCACGCCCAGGCAACACTTGAAATCCTCAAGCGCCGCGGTGTACCCAACTGGTACGACACGCAGCGCTTTGGCCGCCGCCTGGACACCGCGCGGCTGGGCCTGTGCCTGATCCGCAACGACCTTGAGGGCTATTTTCGCGTCCTGCTGGGCGACCCGGACCGCGAACTGGAGCCGCGCACATTTGACGCGCGCAAGGCCTACGAGGACGGGGAACTTGAAAAGGCACTGGAGCTCTGGCCGCGCAACGCGAACATCGAGCGCATGGCGCTGAAGGCCGTGCAGGAAACGGGGCCGGGCGAGAAGGCGCTGCGGCGGGTGCAGCAGAAACTGAAGCTGCTGCACGTCAGCGCCGCCCAGAGCCTGCTGTTCAACCGCTGCCTGGAGCGCCGGTTCGAGGCTATTGACCAGGTCTGGGACGGCGACCTCTGCGAAAAGGGCAACGGGGCCAAGTTTACCGTGGAGAATGCCGCCGCGGAGCAGCCGCGCGCTGACACCTTCGAGATCTCGCCCACGGGCCCGATTTTCGGCACGAGCATGATGCAGCCCAAGGGGCGCGAGGCAGAGCTGGAGGAAGAGGTGCTGCGCGAAGCGAAGCTGACCTTGGCCTCCTTCGACATCGGCAAGGGCCTGAGCCAGAAGGGGGACCGGCGGCCGTTCCGCTATCGCGCGGGCGAAGTGGAGGCCGGCTACAAGGACGGCGCCCTGACCCTCAAGTTCGCCCTGCCCAAGGGCTGCTATGCCACGGTGCTGCTGAAGGAGATCACGAAGGACGAGAAGGTCGACCTGACCTTCGGGCAGGACGCCTGAACTCCGCGCAAAAATCAGAAGCCGGCCGCTGCTGCGGCCGGCTTCAGGTTTGATTCAGGCTGAACTTACTTCAGGTGCTTGTTGACGAGCTTGGTCATCTCGAACATGTTGACCGAGCTCTTGCCGCCGAACACGGCCTTCATCTTGTCGTCGGCGTTGATCATGCGCTTGTTCTTCTTGTCCTGCAGGCCGTTCTTCTTGATGTAGGCCCAAACCTTCTTGGTCACTTCAGTGCGGGGAATCGCCTTCTCCCCCACGATCTCGGCCAGAACGGCATCGGGCTGCATCGGCTTCATGAAGGCTGCATTGGGCTTTCTTGCCATGTTCCAATCTCCTGTCGAAGTTTACCTTCACCTGTTAGGGCCAATCGCGGCCCGATTTCCGGGCGAAACTTTCCGTTTTCGCCGTTGCTGGATGTGCAGAGTAAACTGTTTTCAGAGAGGAAAAGGGCTTGTGGCGAATTGTTGATAACTTACTCACTCCGTGCCATTTGCCCTGGAAGCCTCATTTGGCGCGGCTGGCGGACGTTTTCCGTCGTAGCGCCGCCCCTTCCAGACCACGCCAATTCCAAATTTCAGGGCCGCTACCCCGTGACTTCCGTTCGCGGCGAGGAAAATCGCCATCAGCGGATGGCTCAGCCAGCCCCACCAGGGACCTGTCTGGTCACGCTGTATCAACCACCGCCAGAGCAAGATGGCGCAAAGCGACGTCAGACCCGGCAGGGTCTCCGGCGCGCTGAAGCCGCGCCATGCCGCCAGAAACGGCGCAAAGAACGGCGCCACTCCGCTGACCAACATGAGCAGCACCAGGCAAAGCGCATTGAGCCAGCTTTTCTGCAGCGTGTAGCCAATGCTCTTTTGCACCCCCCACCAGATTTCGCCAAACGAGCGGTACATCCTCACTGCGCCCCAGCGCTCCAGCGGCAGCAGCCGCGTCGCCAGCCCCGCGCGATTGACCAGCGCGCTGGTTTCCATGTCGTCGAGCACTTTGTCCCAGACTTTGGCATAGCCTCCGAGGCGCTCATAGGTTTCGCGTCGAAACAGGTGCCAGTGGCCCGGCGCCGGTCCGCCCGCCTTGCGCCCAAGCGCCAGGGGCAGCGGCAGCATGTGCTGGGAGGCAAAGAAGGAGGCCATCAGCGCGCCCTCCCACAAGCCCTGCTGCTCAAACCTCAGGTAGCCCGAGAACAGGCCAACGGGCGGGTCCGCCGCCTGATGGGCGCAGGCCAGGGCCTCTCGCAGCATGTTGGAGTCAAAGAACGTGTCGGCGTCCACAAACAGCAGCCATTGACCCTGGGCCGCGCGCCCCAGCCGCGTGTTGGCCCAGACCTTGCCCACCCAGCCTGAGGGCAGCGGCTCAGCCCTGCCATCCATCAGACGCACGCGGGCGTCCTGCGCCGCGAGACGCCGGACGATATCGGCCGTGCCGTCTGAGCTTTCATCGTCCAGCACCGTAATGCGGAACTCGCCCGCGTAGTCCTGGGCCATCAGCGAGCGCACGCAGCGCTCAATGTTGGCCGCCTCATCCCGCGCCGGGATGCAGACATCCACGCTTGGCCAGGCTCCCACTTCCGCTCTTCGCCCGGTGCGTCGGAGCACGCTGCGGTTGATGAAATAGAACAGCAACTGGGCCAGGTTCAGCAGCGCGGCGGCGCTGAACACCGCCAGCAGGATGATCGAGGTGAGGTCCATCGGCGGGGCGAGCATACCGGAGCTTCATGAATGTCGCATGAAGGAGCCGCGCTTGGCTGCGGCGAGCCGCGAAGCGCCGGATTCACCAGAGCTTGTTGCGCCCTTGACCTGTCAATCATGGCGAAGCGGTAGGCTTTTGACACTCCCGGAGAACGCTGACCATGGCCCACCGACCCAAGACGCGATACCGGGCCGTATGGCTGTCGGACATCCATCTGGGCACCCGGGCCTGCCGCGTCGATCGGCTCGTGGCGTTCCTGCAAAGCGTGTCGTGCGACTATCTCTATCTGGTGGGCGACATCATTGATCTCTGGTCGCTCAAGCGGCGCTGGTACTGGCCCAGGAGCCACAGCGAGGTGATTCGCCGCCTGCTCAAGCGTGATGTCAAGGGCACGAAGATCGTGTTTGTGCCCGGCAACCACGACGAGTTGTTCCGCGAATACAACGGCCTGCACTTCGGCGGCGTGGAAGTGGCCAACGTGGCCTACCACACCACCGCCGACGGGCGACGGGTGATGATGGTCCACGGCGACATGTTCGACCACATCGTGCGCAACTACACCCTGATCACCCACCTGGGCGACTGGGCCTACGACGTGCTGCTCGCGATCAACATCTGGCTCAATGCCGCGCGCCGCCGGCTGGGCTTTGGCTACTGGTCGCTTGCGGGCTACGTCAAGCGCAAGGTGAAGAAGGTGATCTCTTTCGTCAGCGGCTATGAGCAATCCCTGGTCCGCTACGCCAAACAGCACAAGGCCGACGTGATCATCTCCGGCCACATCCACCGCCCGGACCTGCGGGAGATTGAGGGTGTGCTTTACGCCAACTGCGGCGACTGGGTCGAAAGCTGCTCAGCGCTGGTGGAGCACCTCGACGGCCGCATTGAACTTCTCAACTTCGGCATGCACGCTGAAGACGGCAGCGAGCGCCTGCCCCACGTGGATGACACGGCCGGCATCGCCACGGACGAGCTTGAACCTGCCGCCGGGGTCCGGGGCCACGAGGCCATTGCGCGCCTCTCGGCCGAGTTCGCCACGAATCTGACGGCGAGCGGCGAACATCGCGCCGTGTACCCCGACGATGTCGAAGCCTGCGCCACAAAGCCCGGCGCAGGCCCCTCCGCCGCGTCTGCGCAGAACACAGGGGACCTGCTGAGCGTTGGCCCGTGAAAATCGCGCGTCATAGGTAGCACAAAACCGGGCGCCCTGCGGCGCCCGGTTTTGCTTCCGCCTACTTGGGCACAACAGCGGTGGCCTTCTTGGCGCGCTTGCGGGCGGTCTCGTTGAGTTCGCGTTTGCGCACGCGAAAGCTCTTGGGCGTGACTTCGACCAGTTCGTCGGGTTCGATCCACTCCAGGGCATCCTCGAGGCTCATGTCGCGCTTGCCCTTGATACGCACCGTGGCCTCCTTGTTTGAGGAGCGCACGTTGGTCAATTCTTTCATGCGGCACACGTTGACGCCGATGTCGCCTTCCTTGCAGTGCTCGCCCACCACCTGCCCCGCATAGACATTGTCGCCGGGCTCCACGACAAAGTCCCCGCGATCAAACAAGTTCAGCAGCGCGTAGGTTGTCACCTGCCCGTGGTCCGTGGCGACCATGGCGCCGCGCGAACGGCGCGGAATGTCCCCGGCCGCTTCCCGGTAGCCCGTAAAGCGGTGGGTGAACACGGCCTCGCCCTGCGTGGCCGTGAGCACCTTGGTGCGCATGCCGATGAGGCCGCGCGAGGGCACATCGAAGTGGATCACCGTGCGGCCCTGATGCGTCTCCATGTGCGTCATCTGCGCCTGGCGCGAGCCCAGAAGCTCGATCACACGGCCGGAGAGCTGGTCGGGCACGTCGGCGACGGCTTCCTCCCAGGGCTCAAGCTTTACGCCGTTCTCCTCGTGCAGAATGACTTCCGGTGCACCCACGGCAAACTCGTAGCCTTCGCGCCGCATGTTCTCGATCAGGATGCCCAGGTGCAGGGTGCCGCGCCCCTTGACCGTGAAGTGGTCGGCCGCGCCCGCCTCGATGTCAACCTTGAGGGCGACATCGGCCTCGGCGGCCCTGAGCAGCCGCTCGCGCACCTGGCGCCCCGTGGGAAACTCGCCTTCCTGGCCCGCAAAGGGGCTGTCGTTGACGCAGAACTCCATCGAGATCGTGGGCTCGTCGATGGGCACCGGCGGCAGGGCCTCGGGGTGCTCGGGGTCGGCTACGGTGTCGCCGATTTCCACGTTCTCGAGGCCCACGATAGCGACGATGTCGCCGGCCGAGACCTCGGCTACGTCCACGCGCTTGAGCCCTTCAAACACCTGCACCTGCTTGGCCTGACCGGTCACCCGGCTTCCGTCGCGCTTGAGCGACACTACGGCCTGCCGCGCGCGCAGCTTGCCGCGCATGATGCGCCCGATTCCCACCCGCCCCACGAACTGGTCATACAGGATATTGGTGATCTGCACCTGGAAGGGCCTGTCAGGCTCGACTTCCGGCCCCGGCAACTGGTCGATCATGGCATCGAGCAGGGGGCGCAGGTCTGTGCCGGGCTTTGAGAGGTCCAGCGTCGAGATGCGCTGCCGCCCGCTGGCATAAATGATCGGGAAATCAAGCTGCTCGTCCGTGGCGTGCAGGTCCATGAACAACTGAAACACCGAGTCCAGCACCTCACGCGGCCGGGCATCAGGCCGGTCAATCTTGTTGATGACGACAAAGGGCTTGAGATGCCGCGCCAGGGCCTTGCGCAGCACGAACTTGGTCTGGGGCAGGGGCCCTTCCGCTGCGTCCACCAGCAGGAAGCAGCCATCGGCCATACTGAGGACGCGCTCCACTTCACCGGCGAAGTCCGCGTGGCCGGGGGTGTCAATCAGGTTGATCTTGACGTCGCGCCAGACGAAGGACACGTTCTTGGCCAAAATGGTGATGCCGCGCTCGCGCTCGAGCGGGTTCATGTCGAGGAAGGCCTCTGCATGGTCGGTCTTGCGCCCGAAGAAATTGGCCGCTTCCAGAAAGCCGTCCACCAGTGTGGTTTTGCCGTGGTCGACGTGGGCAATGACGGCCACGTTGCGGATGTCGTTGCGTCTCATGGTGCCTAAGCTCTGCTCAGGGCGGGGTGCCACCCCCGAAAATGTGGGCGGAAGAGTGTAGCAGCAGTCGATGCCGCTGAGCAGGGCCTATGCGCCATGGACTTCACGGCCGGCTTTCCGCGCTTCACTTTTCTGCTCCGGCTCCCTAACTTGACTTCGCGCCCTGACAAACCGGCCTCCATGACGCACAGCGTGAACCGAGCAGGCGGCAGTTACCGTTTCAGCCACGGCCTCTACCGCATGGCCGCGCTTTCACTTGTATCGGACCCCCAGCGCGCCAGGCTGGCCGCGCTGCTGGCCCGTGAGTCGTCGGACCCTGAGTTCGAGGCCGCGCGCCTGCGCCTGCTGGCAACGCCCGCCCTCGACCCTGTCGCCCTCAGCGGCGGGGACCACGAGCGCCTGGGCCGCGAGTGGCTGCGCGCCATCGACGCCGACATCGCCCGCTTTCAGAACGCACCCGCCCTCCAGCGCTGCCAGGCCCTGCTGGAGCGCGACGACCTGCCGCCCTTCCTGCGGGTTGAACTGCGGCTGCGCCAGGGGGCCCTGCAGGAGCGCGCCAACCAGCCGGGGCTGGCCCGCCAAGCCTATGAGCAGGCTGTTGCCGCAGCCGACGGCCAGAGCCAGCCTCGCCTACAGGGGCTGGCCCGCGCCCGGCTCGGCGCGGCGCTGCGGCGAGCCCGCGCGCTGGACGAAGCCCTTCAGATACTGGGCCAGGCCGAGTCGCTGGCGCGCACAGCCGGCGACGACGCCCTGCTCGCGGAAAGCATGCTCGAGCGCGGCATGGTTTACGACGCCACGGGCGAACTGACCCGCGCCGAGGAGTGCTACACCCAGACCGAGCGCGTCTTTCGCCGTCTGGGCAGGCTCGACGGCGTGTGCCGCGCGCTGGGCAGCCTCGCGGTGCTGCATCGCAACCGCGGCAACGTTGAAGCGGCTCTGCAGACCCTGGAGGAGGCGCAGGACATGGCCGAAATCCTGGGCAATCCGCGCTTTCAGGCCCAGATTGCGGGCAACCGTGCCAACATCCTGACCGACCTGGGCCGCCCGGAAGGTGCCAGGGCCGCCTTCCACACAAGCGAACGCTTTTTTCGCGCCTGCGGCGACAAGCGCGGCCTGGCCACGACGCAGCTCAACCACGGCGCTTTGCTCCACGAACTTGAAGACATTGACGGCGCCCTGCACCTCTATGAGCAGGCGCTGCAGAAGGCGCTTGAACTGGGCGACCGCTGGCTGGAGAACCGCGCCCTGGGCAATCTCGCGGGCATCAAGCTCGAGCGGGGCCATGCGCAGGAAGCCCTGGAGCTGTATCAGGTCGCGCTGGAGGGGTCGCGGGCCCTCAAGGATATCCGCAACGAGATCCACCTCATGGGCGGCGTGGCGGCCGCCCTGTCGGCCCAGGACCGGGACCTCGAGGGGGCGCAGATGTGCGAGGAAGCCTGCCGGCGCGCGGCCGAGGCGGGCCTGGTTCAGGAGCAGGCCGACCTGGCCGGCTTGCGCGCCCAACTGCTCCAGAGCGCGGGCCGCCATACGGAGGCCTATGCCGCCGCCCTCGACGCCCTGGAACTGGTGGAGCGGACCCAGTCTCAGACGACCTTGGGCTACTTCCATACGCTGATGGTGCTGATCACTCACGAGCGCCGGCTGGGCAACCTCAAGGAGGCCGAGTTCCTCGCGCGCGACGCCGAAGAGGTGGCCATGCGCCTGGGCCTGAGCGAGTCGCGGACCAGTGATGACCTGCGCCAGGCTCTGAAGGAGCTGCGGGAAATCCGCCGGCTCGCGGCGCGCCAGTCCTGAGCGAGGGGCAGGCTCCAACGTGCGTGCATTCAGGACCCACCTTGCCTAGAATCCCCCGCTCATGGATGAGCAGCGCAAAACCGTGATGGCCACGCTCAAGGCGCTCAAGGCCGGTCAGCTTACCGCTGAGCAGGCCGTGGCCATCATGAAGCTCTCGGGAGTGGAACCCGAGGGGGTGCTGCAGGAACTGGCGCCGCACATCCCCGATTCCATCGCCAGCACCATGGGCAGCGGAGGCGACGACGCCGACGCCGACGAACGCCTGACCCAGCTGCTTTCCGACGGCGAGCGGGTCAACCGCGCGGCGGCCTTCTACGAGGGTGAGGCACCCAAGGCCGCCCCCGAAGAAGTGCTCACGCTGGAATTCCAGGAAGAGGCCCCGCAGTCCGGCATCTCGCTGGACACCCGCACCCTGCTCTCGATTGACGGCAAGGGCGCGCCGTCTGCGGGCGTGGCCGTGCGTTCGCGCCTGGTCGACGGCGCAGGCCGCTACGAGATCAAGCGCGAGTTCGCGCGCGGCGGCATGGGGCGCATCCTGCTGGCCCGCGACACGGACACCGGCCGCGACGTGGCCATCAAGGAGCTGCTGCCGGAACTGGCTTCGGGCGGAACGCGCATCGGCACCAACATTGAAGGCGAGGGCGACAGCACCGAAGACCGCTTCCTGCGCGAGGCCAAGGTCACGGGCCAGCTCGAGCACCCCAACATCGTGCCCGTCTATGAAATCGGCGAGCGCAGCGACGGCACGGTGTACTACACGATGAAGTACGTGCGCGGCAAAACGCTGGCGGCGCGGCTGCGCGAAATCCGCAAGGACGAGAAACTCAGCGACGAGCAGAAGTTCAACGAGCGCCTCAAGCTGCTGGACGCCTTTGTGGCCGTGTGCAACGCCATGGCCTTTGCACACTCGCGCGGCGTCATTCACCGCGACATCAAGCCCGAGAACGTGATGCAGGGAGACTTCGGCGAGACGATGCTGCTGGACTGGGGCCTCGCCCGCGTGAAGAACCAGAAGGACTACGCGGTCAAGAACCGCCCGCGCGAGCGCAACATCAGTGATTCGCTGCGCGAAAGCGCCGATGCCGCCAAGACACAGGACGGCTACATCATCGGCACGCCGGCCTACATGCCGCCGGAACAGGGGCGCGGCGAGCAGGAAGAAATCGACGAAAAGAGCGACATCTACTCGCTGGGTGCCGTTCTTTACGAAGTGCTGGCGGGCGTGGCTCCCTACGAGGGGCCCACGGCGGGCCTGGTGCTGCAAGCCATGCTGACTTCGGCGCCCGCGCCCATCTCCGAGCGCTGCAAGTTCTGCCCGCCTGAACTGGCGGCGGTCGTGAACAAGGCCATGGCGCGCGAAAAGAAGGACCGCTTTGCCTCAGCCATGGCGCTGGCTTCGCAGGTGCAGGCCTTCCGCGAAGGCCGCAACCTGAGCGTCTACCAGTACTCGCTGGCGCAACTCGTGCGCCGCTATGTGCAGCGGCACAAGGCCACGGTGGCCGTCGCGGCAATCTCCGCATTTCTGGCCGTGGCCGGGGGCCTGTATGCGGCGGGCACGCTGATCAATGCGACCTCAAGGGCCCAGGCGGCGAGGCTGGAGGCCGAATCCGCGCGCGACAGCGCGCGCCTGGCGCTGGAAGAGGCGGCGCGCGAGGAAGCCGCCAAAGAAGCCCTGCGCAAGCGCGAGCAGGCCCAGCGCGAAGCGGCACTCAAGGCCCGCGCCGCCGAGATCCGCGCGCTCAAGGCCGCCGTGGAGCGCATTCCCGCCGACTCCCTGCGCGACGACGTGGCCGAGCGCGTGGGACGCCTGCAGCGCGCCCAGGCCGAGGGGGCCTCACTCCTTCTTTCCGCGCAGGAGCGGCGTGAAAACCAGGTCGTGCTTTCCTCCCTCGCCGGGTACCTTTCGGCCAAGGACAACCTGCTGAAGCTGCTGGCGTCGCCGGCCGCCGCCGCGCTGCCCGAGCTTTCCGCGGGTATCGACCTGGACCTGGAAGGGCGCCGCCTCGTGGAGCTGCGGCTCTTGACCGCAAGGCTTGCAGCCTTCAATGGCGATTTCGCCCTCGCCGAGCACACCCTCAGCGCCGTCAAGGTCAGCAGCCCCGAGGTTACCGCCCAGCGCGAGGCCATTCGTAACGCGCGCGAGAGAGTGCTGGCGGCCAATCGCCAGGCCATCGACGCCGCGCTCGACGACGTGCGCCGCGGCCTCAGGCGGCCCAACCGGCCCCAAGGCGCGCCGCAGCTTTCCGAATACGTGGACCAGCTCGCCGCCCTGCGCGACCCGAAGACGGTCGAAATCATCGCCGGCGCTTTGAAAGTTTTCGGCGAGCGAGCGGCCCGGGGCGACCGGGACTGGACGGCCGCCGAGTTCGATGAAGTCCGCCTGCTCGTGCGCACGCTGGGCCAGATTGACCTTCCCGTCGAGGCCGTGCCGGTGCTCACGCGATTTGCGGCGGCAGTGTCCGACGCCGAGCTGCTGATTGTTGCCGGGCGCGCGCTGTGCCAGACGCGCAGCCAGGAGGCCTTTGCCGGCCTGGCCGAGCTGGGACGTGTGCGCTTCAACTATGTGTGGGAGAACATCGAGAAGGATTTCGCGCTGGTGCCCCTGCCCGAATCCGTCCTCACCGGAACCAGCGCCGACGACTGCTTCAAGCGCAGCCTGGCCTGGCGCGCGCGGGGCGACTTTGACCGCGCCCTGGCCGAATGCGACAAGGGCCTGGCGCTGGCGCCCGGCTCGGAGGCGCTGCTGATCAGCCGCGCCCTGGCCTTCAAGGGCAAGCGCGCGTACGAGTCGGCCATTGCCAACCTCAGTGCCGTCATCGCGGCCAAGCCTGAGCATGCGCGCGCGTTGGTGGCGCGAGGGAACTGCTATCGCGCGCAGGGGGATGCTGACAGCGCGGTGCGGGACTTCACGGCCGCCATTGCGCTCGACGGCCGCAACGCCACGCCCTACGTGGCGCGCGGGCTGGCACGCATGGACCTCGGCGACGCCCAGGGCGGGCTGGAGGACATCAACGCGGCCCTGGCGCTGGATGCGCGCCGCGCCTCCGTCTACCTCTACCGCGGCAACTTCAAGAACTACATGGGGGACTGGCAGGCCGCCGTGGCCGAGTACGAAAAGGCCCTGGAGTGCGACGCTGAATACGCCGAAGCCTGGACCCAGCTTGGAATCATCTTCCGCGTCCATGATTTCAATCGCTGCATCCGCGACCTCGGCCGCGCCTCGCAGCTCAACCCGCGGGATGCCCGCAACTTCAGCTGGCGGGCGCAGGCCAAGTACGGCCTGGACGATCTCGTGGGAGCTATCAACGACTGCAGCAAGGCCGTCGAGCTGGACCCCAAAGACTGGACTGCCTGGTATTACCGCGCGATCACGCACCTGCAACTGCACCAGCGCCAGGGCCGCCGCCAGAGCTTTGGCGAAGGGGCGCCGCCGGGCTCGGCGTCCACGGCCAGCCTTGATGCCGCCATTGCCGACCTGCTCAAGACCAAAGAAATCTTCCCCCTCGACTTCCGCACACCCCTGATTCTCAGCGGCGCCTACCTTCAACTGGGTGACCGGCTCCGGGAGCTGGGCAACCTCGAGGGCGCGCGGCAGGCCTGGAACAACGCCGCCAGGGTCGGGCTTGACCTCAAGGCCTTCAATCCCCTGGGCGCCCACTTCTACAACGGCGAACTGCTGATCTCGCACGTGCTTGAGGATGTCGCGGCCGCCCGCGCCCGCCTGGATGCCGAGTCGCGCGCGGACACGCCGCGCGAACTGCTGGTGCGCGCCTCGGGCCGCAGTTCCACGGCCGGCCAGCTTGCGGCCGGCAGCGCGGAGTGGCGCGTGGCCACGCTGCGCGCTGCCCTGGCCGACCTTGAGGCGGCCCGCCTCGCCCTCAGCGCCGCCCAGCTGAAAGAGCCTGCGTTTGTGGCATGCGTGGTCAATGTGGCCCGGGGCCTCAGCGCCAACGGCTTTTACGCCGATGCCCTAGAGATCATCAGGCTGATCGACGGCGAACTGGCCGCCGCCACACGCTACGACCTGGCCTGCTCCCAGAGCCGGCTCGCGACCCAGTGGGGCGAGGGCAAGGTACTGCGCCTGGGCAAAGATGAAGCCCACCGCAACGAGCAGGAGTTCGCGGCCAACTCGCAGCCCGAAGCCGAGCGCGCCCGCCAGAAAGCGCAGATGATTGAGCGGGCCTTCGAGACACTGGAGCTGGCCTTCCGGGCGGGTTACAGCAACGCTGCCCAGGCCTCACGCGACCCTGACCTCAACGCCCTGCACACCGACGGGCGCTGGCCCGCATTCTTTGCACGCATGGAAGAACTCGTGAAGTCTGCCCCGGCTTTGCCCGGGCCGGAACGGGCGGTCGTCGTGCTTGGCTTCCAAGCCGACAGCCAGGCCGATCGCGCGGGACTCAAGCCCTTTGACGTCATCTGGCAGGTCAACGGCGAGCGCGTCTCTGATTTCGGCGCCCTGCGCCTGGCCCTGCTCAAGGGTCGCGTGGGCGAAAGCCTGACGCTCAAGGTCCGGCGTTACAAGTTCACGCCCGAGGGCGATTTCCTGCCCCAGGTTGGCCAGGACGGCAAACCCCTGCTTGATGATCAGGGGTTCGTGCGCTGGGCCTGCGAAGAACGCGAAGTGCAGATCAAACGCGGCACCACACGCTCGCTGGGCTTTGTGGTCAATGCTTCTTCGGGCCTGGGCCTTGGTTTCATCCCCGCGCCCTACAGGCCCTGAGCCGCGCCCGATGGGCGCAATGTGTTCAACTGGCGGTCGTGCCGGCGGGCCAGGAGAAGCTGCGCCGCCAGCGCGCCCAGCGTCGCCAGAAACATGTCCCACTGGGCATCCCAGACATCTCCCTGGGAGCCGACAAAGGCCATGGCATCTTCGCCCAGTGCCTCGGCCGCCCACCACTCAATCATCTCGTAAAGGGCCGAGAAGGCCATGCACAACGCCAGCACATAGAGGAACAGCCAGCCCCGCCCGTTGACGGCCCCTTTGCGAATCAGGATTTCCCGCGCCAAAACGGCTGGCACGAAGCCCTGGGCGAAGTGGCCCAGACGGTCATAGTGGTTGCGCTCAAGCCCCAGCCAGTCCCGCACCCAGAAACCGGCCGGAACTTCCGCGTAGGTGTAGTGGGCCCCCAGCAGCAGGATAAGGGCGTGGACAAACAACAGGCAGGCCAGAAGCGGCGTGAGCGGAAAACGCCTCCAGGTCAAGGGCAGCACGACCATGCCCGCGATGACCGGCAGCGCCTCCATCCACCACGTCGCAGGGTCCCTGGCACCGAGACGGGATCCCACAGTGGCCAGGGCACAGAGCAACAGCAGGATGAGAGGCCAACGTTCTAGCGGGCGGGGCATGCAGCAAGACTAGCCCGCCGGCGGGCGACCGCCCAGCACAAGCATGCCTCAGGTGGCATCCGGCGCGAGCATGTCGTCACCTTCGGCGGCCACCCTCGGCTGTCGGCCTGATGGCGTCTGCCGCGCGGCTTCGGCCTGGTAGGCCTGGACGATTTTGTCGTGTACGTACTCACGAACCTCGGCGCAGATGGGGTGCACGAGGTCGAAGTGCAGCTTGGCGCGGCCGCGGGCGTCCGTCTCGGCGCGGTTGGGTTTCAGTTTGGTACCGCAATCGTTGCAGAATTTTGCCCGCAGGTGGTTCTTGCTGCCGCACCTTGGGCACTTGTCCGTGATCTTGCGCGAGGGCATGGCCACGAAGGGCTGGGCCTCACCCTGGATAATCTTGAGGTCTTTAATGACAAGGGCGTTGTTGAGCGTGACGCTGCAATAGGCCAGCAGCTTTTCGTCAGAGTCGCTGGCCAGCTTGATTCGTACCTCGGATACTTCGATCCCCCGCATCTTGGTGCTCCGACACTCCCACCGTCACAGTGGTTACGGCAAAGGCGCGACCCAGCCCGCGATCTTCCAGCGTTCTTGCAAGAGTCTGCGCGGCCGGCCCGTCCTCCATCACGAAGGCGATGGACGAGCCCGAACCGCTGACGAATCGACAGGTGACCCCGGCCTCAGCGCTAGTTTTTTGCCAAACCTCACGCAATTCAGGTGACACTCTGAGCGCCGACTCCTCCAGCCTATTAAAAATGACACGGGGAAGCGTTTTAGCGCTGTTTCGCGCCCCCTCGTCATGAAAAAAGTAACAGTTTCTGGGCTGGTAGGTCAAGTGTCGGCTGAGGTCGCGGTACACATCAACCGTCGGCAGCACGATGTTCGGGTAAAGAATCACCAGATGAACCCTGGGAATGGGCGCCTTGTGCTCAATGATTTCGCCGCGCCCGGTGCAGAGCGCCACGCCGCCCTGAACAAAGAAGGCGCAGTCGGACCCGACCTCGGATACCAGGTTTTCCAGCACCCGGTTTTCGAGCTTCAGGCCCCAGAGCTTGTTGAGGCCCACGACGGCCGCGGCGGCGTCAGAGCTGCCCCCGCCGAGCCCCGCGCCGTGGGGCACCTTCTTTTCAAGGTGGACCGAGGCGCCACGGTCGGGCGCATAGCGGGCGCGAAGCAGTTCGCCGGCGCGGTAAACGAGGTTCTTCTCCGGCGGGCCGAGGTCAATGTTGCAGGTCAGGGCCAGGCCGGGCTTGCTGTGCGTCTTGAAGTCGAGCCGGTCATAGAGGCTGATGGCCTGCATGACAGTGACCAGTTCGTGGTAGCCATCGGGCCGCTTGCCGGTCACTTCCAGAAACCAGTTGATCTTGGCGGGGGCGTAGAGCGTCAGCATGAAGGCAATTCCCGGGCGAAGTTGGGCAGTATTCGACATTCGCCCGGGGAAATCGCAATCGGTCAGGGTTTGGGCGGCGTGAGATCCACCGTGCTGTGCCCGTCGCGATTGTGCACATGCATCCGCAGGCGCTCACAGGTGAAGGTCAGGCCTTCCACCAGGGCGGGGTCGCCGCTCTGGGGGCTGCCGCCGGGGTTGACGGCCGCCACCCGCGCCTTGAGCAGCTCATAGCGCATCAGGAAAACGTCGCGGTCATCGTCAATCGTGCGCAGCTCCAGCACGACGCTGTCCAGCACGTCGCCGCTGAGGCAGAGCTTGAACAGCACCGGCGTGGCGGCGTCGCTGGCGCGCATCACGTTGATGTCCTGCATCTGCACCTGGCGTGAACCATCGGGCAGGCTGTGAGCATAGATGCCGTGGCTGAAGGAAAGCAGATCGAACTCGTCCTTGACACTGTCGCCCTTGGGCACGAAGCGGTCGAGGTTCGAAATGCGCAGCACCCATTTTCTGGCGGTGTTCGTCATGGCGGTCTCCTGTGTCGTCACCCCTCAGAGCCGGCAGGCCGCGCCTGGGTTCGCTGAATTGTCTCAGCGTTTCACGCGGCGCTCGATCTGGCGTTTGGCGTCCCGCGCCTTGATGGCTTCGCGCTTGTCGTGGGCCTTCTTGCCCTTGCACAGCCCAAGCTCGACCTTGGCAAAACCCCGCCGGAAGTAGACGGCCAGGGGAATCAGCGTCAGGCCCTGCTCGCGGCCCATGCGGTCGCGCAGCTTCTCGATTTCCTTGCGGTGCATGAGCAGCACCCGCCGGCGCTTGGGCTCATGGGCTTCAAACAGCGTCGCGGCCTGGGCATATTCCGGAATCTGAAGATTGAAGAGGTAGATGGTGTCCTCGTCGCGGGGGACCATGGCATAGGCGTCCGAGATTTCGCAGTGGCGGGCGCGCAGCGACTTCACCTCGCCGCCGGTGAGCTTCATGCCCGCTTCATAGCGGTCCAGCACCAGGTACTCGTGAAAGGCCCGGCGATTGCTGGCCACGAGGTCGCGGCCGGCTTCACCGGAGGTGTCGCGGGCGCCGGGGGACGCTTTCGATTTTTCGGGCTTCCTGGCCATGGCGCCATTCATAGCAGCGCGGCAGGGGCCTGCCAGTAGGCGCTCAGGCCTGGCGGCGGGGATGCAGGTCCAGTTGCTCGCGCACCACGCGAGTCAGTTGGGACAGTGAATAGGGCTTGGGCAGGAAGGCGTCAGCCCCCAGCTTGATGAGGTCGTCCGTATCGAGCCCGCCGGCAAAGCCGCTCATGGCCACCACGCAGGGCGCCAGGCATTCCTCGCGGATGGCCTTGATGGTGTCGGCACCGTTCATGCGCGGCATGGTCAAGTCCAGCAGCACGAGGTCAACGTCAACCTGCCGTCGCAGACGCTCAAGGGCCTCAACGCCGTCCTGTGCGGTCTCCACCCGATAGCCGGAGTCCGTGAGAATCTCGCCGGCGATTTCGAGAATCTCGGGCTCGTCGTCCACGATCAGGATGTGCTCGTTGCCGCCAACGGTGCCGGGCAGGTCGGGGGAGCCCTCCTCGCGTTCCACGCGCTGCACGCTGCCCTGCCCGCGCCGGAAGTAGAGCGTGAACGTCGTTCCCTGCCTGCCGCTGGTCACCCCCACCCAGCCGCCGACCTGCCGCATATTGGCGTAAACGACGGAGAGCCCCAGCCCCGTCCCCTTGCCCACCGGCTTGGTCGAGAAGAAGGGCTCGAAGATGCGCGCCATGATCTCCGGCGGCATGCCCACGCCGGTGTCGGACACGGAAATGGCCACATAGTCGCCCGGACCGCACTCATGGTGCAGCTCGGCGCAGTCGCGCGTGAACGTGATGTTGCGGGCTTCGATGGTAATGACGCCGCTGCCCTCAATGGCGTCACGCGCGTTGAGCGCCAGGTTCAGCAGGCTCTGCTGCAGGCGCCCCGGTTCCAGCACCGCCGGCCAGCAGTCGCGGGCCACGTCCACTTCCACGCGAATGCGCTTGTCGATGGTGCCCCTGAGCAGCACGGCCGTCTCTTCGATCAGGGGTGCCGCATCGGCCGTCTGGGCTGCCTCCAGCCTCTGCTTGGAGGCGCTGAGAAGCTGTACGGTCAGCGAAGTGACGCGGCTGGCGGCCTTCTGCGCCGCGCAGATGTTGCCGTAGGCGCTGTGGCTGCTGTCGAGCGAACGCTTGGCGAGTTCCAGGCTTCCGGAAATGGCCTGGGCCACGTTGTTGAAGTCGTGGGCAATGCCGCCCGCGAGGGTGCCCAGGGCCTGCATGCGCTGGCTTTGCGAAAGCTGGGCCTCCAGGGCGACGCGCCGTGTGATGTCGTTGAACACAGCGACCATGGCCGCAATGCGCCCGGATTCGTCGCGCACGGGGCTGACGGAGATGTCCAGGCGCACGGGGCTGTGGCCCGGCCTGATGAGCTGCAGGCCGTCGTTGCGGTAGGCGCTCTGGCGCTGGAGCAGGTGGTTGAAGGGCAGTTGCTCATCGGGCAACGGGTTGCCGGCCAGGTCCGCCAGCAGGCCGCGGCCGCAGGTCCGGTAGTCCAGGGTTTCGGGCCCCGCGCCCAGCAGGTCCATGGCGCTCTGATTCAGGATGGGCGACTGTGGCGCACCCAGGTCTACATAAAACACGCCCACGGGCAGGTGGGCCAGCAGGGCGGAAAGGCTGCGCTCCTTGCCGGCCAGAGCCTGCTCATAACCGGCCCGCTCGGTTTCGTCGCGCAGGGAAATGGCTACGCCCTCGCCGTGCTTGCAGACGTGCAGGGCGAACACCGCGGCCCGCGCCGGCTGATCGAGCCGGATGCGGTCAAAGTTCACGTCGCGCCCGCTGCGCATCACGGTGGCAAACACGTCGCGCAGGCTCGCGGCCGTCGAGGCCGCGAACACTCCCGAAAGGGTGGCACGGTCGGTTTCGCCGGCGGGAATCAGCAGGGCTTCGCGCGCGGCGGGGTTGGCGTACGTAAAGCGGAAGTCCTCAATTCCGCCCAAGGCGTCGCGCCTGGGCGCGAGCAGGCAGAAACCGTCAATCAGGCGGTCCAGCGCCATCTTGAAGCGCGCCTCGCTGGCCATGCGCTCTGTTTCTGCCCGCCGCTCCACGCTTAGGTCGCGCACGAACAACAGGAAGCACACGCGTCCGCCCAGCTCGACGCGCGAGGCAGTGACCGACACCGGTGTCAGGCGGCCGCTGCGCGCCCTCAGGGAAGTGTCGATGCCGTGGCCCGCGGGCGCCGTCTCAAGGCTCAACGGAGAAAGAAAGGGAAGCAACTCCTGCATGTCGCGCCCCAGAAGGTCCTGCAGCTCGCAGCAGGCAAGATTCAGCGCCAGCGTGTTGGCCTGAAGCACGCGGCCCAGGGCCGGCTCATGCAGGAAGATGGCGTGGGGCGCGTTCTGGAACAGCGCCAATGCCGCTGAGTCCTCGGCCAGCAGGGTGCGTGACGAAATCTGGCCCGCGGGCCTCGCCATGAGCACAACTTCGCGCCCCTGGCCTTCGGGGCTGAAACTCGCCGTACAGAAGAATGACTGCACCACACCGTTGTGCCCCCTCAACTCGACGCGCGCGTGCGCCGGCAACAAGGGCGGCTGTGCCTTCACCAGCCGCGCCAGCCTCGCCGACTCGACCCCAACGGAAAGCGCGGCAAAAAAGTCGAGGCCGGCCAGGTCTTTGGGCTCGTATCCCAGGCGCTGTTGCACGACGGAATTGGCAGAGGCAATGGAGCCGTCCTGCTCGAGGATGAAAACCAGCACGTCGCTCTGCTCCAGCATGGAACGACCCAGTTGCGACTGGTCGAACTCGCTGAAGACGAGGCGCTGTCCTTCAGCTGACGGAGAGACATCCATGCGGTAAGGACCAAGCGATTGGAGAGAAAGGTGACATCTGTGAGAAGTTTCCCAAAACGCCATTGGGATCGCAACCATAAAAATCGTAAAAACATGTATACACCGAATACATAAAAAGTATAAATGAACTCATGGGATTGCAGATCGACACGCAGTGCTTCACCCGCCGCCTCAAGGTTCTTGTCGTCGAGGACGACCGCGCCATCCGCGCCGTGCTGACGGGCGGGCTGGCTCCAAGTTTCGACACGCTCAAGGCCGTGGACGGCCAGGCCGCGCTGGAGCTGCTTGAAGAGTCGCCCGAGTTGCCCGACGTCGTGCTGACAGACGTCGCCATGCCCCGCATGGACGGCTTTGAGCTCTGCCAGAAGCTGCGCGCGCACCCGCGACTGCGAGAAATCCCCATCATCATGGTTACGGCCAACGCCGACCGCGACTTCAAGATCAAGGCCCTGGACTTCGGCGTCGACGACTACGTCATGAAGCCCTTCGACCTCGCCGAGGTGAAGCTGCGCGTGCGCAACCTGGCGCGTGTGCGGCAGGCCCAGGCCATCATTTCCGGCTATGCCTCGGAGCTTGAAGCGCGTGTGGCCGAGAGAACCCGGGACCTGCAGCGGGCGCTCCATGAGCTGTCTTCGGCGGAACGGGAACTGCGCGAGGCCCAGGGAGAAACCGTCATCAAACTCGCGGTGGCCTGCGAATACCGCGACGATGACACCGCCGCCCACCTCCATCGCATGGCCGGTTACAGCCGCGTCGTCGCTGAAGAGATGGGCATGGCCCAGGACTTGATCGAGCGCATCGAGGCGGCTGCCCCCATGCATGACATCGGCAAGATTGGTGTGCCGGACAGCATCCTGCTCAAGCCCGCGAAGCTGACGCCCGAGGAATTCAAGGTCATGCAGCGCCATCCGGGCATTGGCGCGCGTATCCTGGCGAACTCGACCTCGCCGCTGCTGAGGTGCGCCGAACAGATCGCCCTGTGTCACCACGAGAAGTTCGACGGCACGGGCTACCCCCGCGGCCTTCAAGGTGAGCAAATCCCCATGGAGGGGCGCATCGTTGCCCTGGCAGACGTCTTTGACGCCCTGACCACGCGGCGCTGCTACAAGCCGGCCTTCACGATTGAAAAGAGCCTTGAAATCATCCGCGAGGGCGATGGCCGGCACTTTGACCCGTCTGTCGTGGCTGCCTTCATGCGCGGCCTCGATCGCGTCGTGGACATCCGCGAGCGGCTGAAGGACCCCGAACCTGCTGTGGAGTCCCGCGCCGTGGCGCAAGGCTGATCTTGCACTATAATTGCGGCATGAGTCGCTTTCTTGCCGCCCTGGCCTTTGCCCTGGTTGCCAGCCTGCTGGCCCTGGACGGCGTTGCCGTAAGGGCTGAAACCATTTACCTCAAGGGCGGCAGCAAACTCACGGGCCGCATCGTCGAGCAGTCTGACGATTGGGTGAAACTCGAGGTGGCCGTCGAGGGCGGGGGCAGCGCCGTCATTTCACTGAAGCGTTCACGCATCGAGCGCATTGAGAAAGCCGACAGCCTCGATGAACGGATCGAGGCGGCACAGCGCCGCCTGGACATGCGCATGGACCTGGAGGCCGAGCGCGACTTCCGCGAACTCGTGCGCGAGAACCCGCGCCACGCCGGGGCGCGGGCCGGTCTGGCCCGAGCCCTTTACAACCAGGGTAAGCTGGCCGAAGCACTCAAGACCCTGGACCACTACCTGCTGCTCGTGCCGCAGGGGCGCGACCCCCAGCTCATGTTGCTGGCCGCCGAGTACCGCATGTATGCCGGCGAATACGCCGAAGCCAAGAACCTGGCCCGCGAAGCCGCCGCGCTGGAACCCCAGAACAGCGCCCTGCGCGAGCAGGCAGCCGCTCTGACCCGGCGCGTCGACCGCTACCGCGACGGCACCGAGGCCGCCGAACAGAAGGCCGCCCAACAGAAGGCCGAAGCTGAAAAACGCGCCTCAGAGCGCGCGGGATTTGACCGCACCGTGGGCAGCAACATGGACGCCTGCGAAGCCGCAGCGGACCTGCTTTACTGGATGCGCGAGGCCAACCAGAACCTGCCCGTCGCGGCCCGCGTGGAATTGCGCGCCGACGCCCGCGCCGAGGCCGCCTACGCGCGCGGCGGTGACGCCGTCGAGTTCCAGCGCGCCGTGGACCTCGTGACGGTGACCATTACGGTCAACGAGGCCCAGTGGCTGAGGGACTACGACCACATCAAGCGGCAGGTCGTGTACGGCCTCTACTACCAGCTCAAGACGCGCTATCCCAAGGCCACCCCCGCCGTCACTGTCGTGAAGCGTGAACCTGATGACAAAGGACGCGCGGGACAGGTGGACCTCGCCCGCGGAACCTGGGACGGCAAACGCGCAAAGCTGGTGGTGGAACTCTGGACGCCGGCCAACGTGGACCGTCAGCGACAGGCGGGGCTCAAGAGCGGCAAACGCTAGCCCATCAGCAGCAGGGCTGCGTTCGCTGCGCCGCCGCTGTGCGCTCGGCCAGAGGGCGCCTACTTGGAGTAGAGCGGCAGCATCTGGTAGGGTACCTGCAGAATCAGCAGCGAGTAGGCCGTGGAGTAGGCCTCACCGTAGCTGCCGTTGGTCCAGCCCTTGTTGGTGGGATCCTGCTCCTCAAGGAGCACTTCGCGGATCTTCGGGAAATACTCGTCAAAGTAGATTTCGTCGGGGGCCATCCACATGGCCTGCGCCGCGTAGAAGTGCGCATAATGGAAGTGCCCCACGTCCAGGGCGCCCTGGCCCTGCCGCTTGCGGGCGTGAAAGTCATCGAGCTTGTAGCGCAGCCAGTCCAGGCCGCCCTTGTAGACCTTGCCCACGTCCTGGGCCTTCCAGGTGGCGCCCTCGGCATAGATGCCGATGGCGTTGAGGCAGCAGATGGCCGCGGCGCACAGCGCGTAGCTGTCGGGGTTCCAGGGACTCGAGAGGGAGTACTTGAACGTGTAGCCCTTTTTCTCCACGCCATCGACCACGAAGGGCCGGGCATCGGCACTGTGGTAGAGATAGGCAATGGCCTTCTGCATCACCTCTTTCTTGACGATGATGCCGGCGTCCGAGGCCGCGCGCAGGGCCTGGAGGCAGCACACGGTGGTGCTGCCTTCGTCCCAGGTGAGGTCGTCCGGCACGTAGCCCCACCCCCCCCACTCCTTGGAAAAGCTGGTCTGACCCTTCTGGATGATTTCAACGGCCTTGGTCAGCGCCTTCTGGAGGTTCTTGTTGCCCGGCTGCATGCCGTAGGCCTGGGCCAGAAACAGCGTGGCATAGCCGTGGCCGTGGATGCGTGAGCCATCCTGGGGTCCGGTGATGTAGCCGGTGTTGGGGTCCTGGCAGCTCAGCAGATAGTTGATGGCGCGCTGGATGTGCGCGGAGTAGGGGCCCTTGTCCGGCGTGCTGCCGCTGGCCATGAGGGCGAGGCCGGAAAGCGAGGTAATGGCAATGGCCACGCCGTGGCCCCCCTGCGTGAAGGCGCCGGTGTTGGCATCCTGCAGCGCGGCCAGGCGCTTGAGCCCGCCATCGACGGCGGTGCGCAGCTCCGGCGTGATGTGCTTCTTGTTGAGCACCCTCAGGGCAGGGGCCTCGGAGGGATCGGACTTGCCTTCGCCCTTGTCTTCGGGCTTGTCCTGGGCGACGGCGGCGCCAAAGCACAGCGCGGACATCGCCATTGCAGCGAGAATGCGTGGAATCACGGTGCCAGTCCTCCCTGCCCTGCCCTCAAATATAACGCAACCAAAGCCGCAATGGATGAGCGGAATCGCGAAATCAGCGGCGACGCCGGCCCTGCTTTCTGGGCCTGCGCTGGGGCCTGCCCTGCGGAACGTGACGCCGGCGCCGGGGGTCAAAGTGTGCGTCCTTCTCTCGCTCGCCCAGGGGAATCAGCCTCATCTCGCGGCTGGCCAGGTCAATGGAGTCGATCATGACCTCGACGCGGTCGCCCATCATCAGCCGCTGGGTACCCTCGCGCGTTTCGTAGATCACCCAGAACTTGTGAGTATCCGTCCAGCCGTCGGACAGCTCGCGGTAGTCTATAACGCCCTCCGCCAATACCTCGTCGAGGCGTACGCTGACGCTGCGTGCCCCCACGTGAATGACCGTGCCCTCGAACTCCCGGCCGATGTCATCCAGCAGCGTCCGCAGGATCTTGATCTGGTTGGCGGCCATCTCGCCCCGATCCGCCTGAATGCTGCGCTCCGTGCAGTGCCAGGCAATCCCCGGCATCATCATCTCCCAGGCGTCGGCGCGCGGCATGTCGCGACCATCTTTGGGGTGCGGCTTGACGGCGGGCGTGCTCGTGCCGTCGGACCAGGGCAGGCCCAGGGCGCGGACTTCCTGGCGCAGCTTCGCCCCGGTCCTGAGGTAGGCGGTGAGCACCTGGTGGGTCACGGTGTCAGGGTAGCGGCGGATGGGCGACGTGAAGTGGACGTACTGGGTCACGTGCAGCGCGTAGTGCAGCGCGGGTTCGGGGGCGTAAACGGCGCGCTTCATGCTGCGCAACAGCGCCAGGTTGATGGCGTCGGCACCGGGGCGGTCGCGGATGGAGTCCAGCATGCGCTGGACGTCGCCCGGCTTGTCAAAATCGGGCTTCATCACGCGCAGCTCGTCGCAGAGCTCCCAGAAGGCCTCCTTGGCCTCTTCTTCTGGGGCCGGATGCACGCGCCCGATGTAGGGCAGGCCGCGTTCGAGCAGGAAGGCCGCCACGGCCTGGTTGGCGGCCAGCATGAACTCTTCGATCAGGTTGTGGGCGATGTCATGGGACTCGGGCTCGATGCTCTCGGCCAGGCCCGTGGGGCCCACGATGACGTGGGGCCGCTGGATATTCAGGATCAACGCGCCCTTTTCCAGCCTGCGCTGCAGCAGCTTGTCGGCCAGGTTGCGGCCCTCGACGAGCAGCCAGTCCACCACGGCGTCGCCGGTGCTCGCGCCCTGCGCCAGCACGGGGAGCACTTCCTCGTAGGTCAGAAAGCGCCTCACGCGAATCACGCTCTGCACCACCTCGCGGCGCAGCAGGTTGCCCTGCGCGTCATAGACCATGAAGCAGCTCATGGCCAGGCGCGTGGCGCGCTCGTGCAGCGAGCACAGGCCGGCACTCAGCTTCTTGGGCAGCATGGGAATGGTCTTGCCCGGCAGGTAAACGCTGGTGGCCCGGTGCTGGGCCTCGCGGTCCAGGGCGCTGCCCGGCGTCACGTAGTGGGCGACATCGGCAATATGCACGCCCAGGCGCAGCAGGTTGCCGTCGAGCACTTCCAGCGAAATGGCGTCGTCATGGTCCTGGGCGTCCCTGGGATCGATGGTGATCACGGGCAGATCACGCAGGTCCACGCGATGGGCGAACTCCGATTCGTTGGGGTCGTCGGGCAGCGTCTCGCACTCTTCCAGCGTCTCGGGCCAGAACTCCCCGGCAAAGCCGAACAGAGCGCAGAGGTTGTCCAGGTCTTCGAGCGGGTTGCGCAGGTTGCCCAGCGTGCCGATCAGTTCGGCGCGGGTGTGCCCCATCGGGCCGGGCTTGCGCGAGAGCCTGACCCGCACAATGGCCCCCGGGCGAAGATGGCGCGTCTCGGAATCCGGCAGCCAGGCATAGTTGGGCAGGTTCCAGCCCTCGAGGTGCACGCGGCCGCGGCCGCTGCGCGTGACTTCATAGGCGCCCACGACTTCGCTCTCGCGCGCCTGAATGATATTGAGGACCTTGCCGTGGAGACCTCCCTTGGCGCCATCCTTGCGCCCCGGCTTCTCACGCCGGTAGGCCACCAGCACGCGGTCGCCGTCCTGCGCGCCCTCCTCGGCCCCGGGAGCGACGGAGATGTTGCCTAGACCCGTATCGTCGGGAATCACGTAGGCGCTGTGCTTGCCGCGCCTGAACACGCCGGCAGTGACTTTGCCGCCGGGGTGTTTGTAGCGCTTGCGCTTGACGCGCTGGAGGAATCCCTGGCGCGCCAGCTCTTCGAGCCAGCGCTCGAAGGCCGCGAGGTCGGAAATTCCGAGCTGGGCGGCGAGGTCCTCGCTGCTGACGGCTTCCTGCGTCAGGGCCAAGAGCCGCCGGCGCAGCGCCTCGGAGAATCCGTGGGAGTTTTCCGGTGTGTCAGTCACGGCGCGGACTATAGGGCCAAAGGTCCCGCCTGTCGCCCCCGCGGTGCATTTCCCCCAGCCGGGCCTGCGGGGGGCTCTGGCTCAACCTTGTGCTCGCCGGCAGGCTGTTGAGAAACGGCCTGTGACCGCGCGCCCTGCCTGGCTTGCGCATTTCAGGCGGCCGGCACGCCGCCTGAACGGAAGGCCGGGCCAAACTCACTTCAGTCCGGACCGGGTTGAGAAAGTGGCCGGATGCCACTTTTTCAGCGACCTGCTAGAATCAGCGGGCCATGCCCGAGCCGGCAAGAAAGCAAGACCCCGACCAGGCGCCCCCGGAGCCGGAGGCCCTGCCGGACGCCTCTTTCAACTCGGACCTGGGCTTCGACGAGGGCTTTGGCGACCTGCAGCCCCTCAACGCGCCCGAACCTTTGACGGTGCGTGATGTGCCCATCTCTGTGCGCGACGTTCCCCTCGCGGAAGAGTCCCTCAGCGAAGACGCCGATGCCCCCCTCGATGTCCAGCCGGACCTGGACGTGGAAGCCCCCGCCACGGGATTTGACGACGCCCCGGCCCAGCGCGAACTGCCCAGCGAGGAAGAAGCCGAGGAGGCCCAGGCCCGCGCCCAAGAGCAGGAACAGCTGCGCGCCGCCCTGACCCAGAAGCTGGGCGAACTTCAGGTGGCCCTCAAACAGGCGCAGGATGAGGCGATGCGCGCCCGCGACCACACCCGTGAACTTTCAGAGCAGCTCAAGCGCGCTCCCGCCCCCGGCGAAGTCACACGCCTGCGCGCCGAACTTGAGGCCGCCGCGTCCGCCCGCGCCATGGCCGAGGATGACCTGCGCGTGGCTCGCAACGAGATGGAGCTGGCCCGCGCCGAAATGGCCCGCCTCAACGCGCTGCTGGTCGAGCGCCAGTCCGCCGCCACGCCTCCCCCGGACGACGAGCGCGAGCAGGAGGAAGCGCGCCTGAGGGCGGCGCTGGAGGAAGCCCAGGGCGCCATTGCGCGCGTCGAGCACGCCAACGAAGAACTGGTGCGGCGCCAGCGCGAAGCCGACGCCCGCGCGGAGTCGCTCAAGCAGGCCCTGGCCCAGGCCCGCGCTGAGACCGACGCCAGGGCTGAACTGGCGGCGCGCCATGAACGCGAGCTGGCGCTGGCCCGCAACGAGCTGGCCCAGATGGGCGACCAGGCGGCCGACGTGCTGCGCCGCTCCCGCGAACTTGATGACCGGCAGGCGGAACTCGAGCGCGTCACCCGCGCCCTGGCCCAGGCCCAGATGGACCTGGCCGAAGCCCGGGGCGTGGCCGAGGGGGCACAGGCCCGCATCGACGAGGCGGAGGCGCGCGCCAAGGCGGCCGAGGAAAGCGCCCAGGCCGACAAGAAGCGGGCCGACACGGCCGAGCGCGAAGTCAAGGAAGCCCGCGAGCGACTGGACAGCGAAGCCGCGCGAAGCTTCCGGCTTTCCCAGCGGCGCATTCCGGCCCTGCAGAACGAAATTGCGGCGGAACACGCCCAGAACATGGAGTTGCGCCGCAAGATAGAAAAGCTGGAGGCCGAAAAGCGCGTCACCGCCGAGTCCCAGCGCGAAGCCCAGAGCCGCGCCGAAGAACTGGAAAGAGCCCTGGCCGCGGCCAAGGCCCGCCTCTCCGACACGGAGATCATCCGCGCCAAGGACGCCACGGGCGCTTCCTCTCTGGCTGACGAAGAAATCGCCCGCCTCGCCGCGCGCCTCAAGGCCTCTGACGACGAACGCAAGCGCCTGGCAGCCCGCCTCGGCGATCTGGACAGCACCCGCAGGGCCGAACTCAAGTCCTACGAAGCGCGACTGCAGACGGCCTATGCTGAATCGAGCCAGAGGCTCGACGAAGTCATCTCCCTGCGCAAACAGGCGCGGGCACTGGCGGTGCGCCTGGGACAGGCCATGAAGCTGGCTCAACTGGCGGCCGAGGCCCGCAGCCCCGAAGAGAAGAAGCCTGTCTTGGACAAGATTGCCGAGATTTCCCGCCAGTCCGAAACCATCGAGGACGGAGCTCTCGCTGCCGCGCCCAGCGTGCAACCCGTGGAACCCCAGCCCGCGACGCACCCTGACGATGAGGTGAAACTGGAACGGGAACTGGACAACATGCCGGATGTGCCGGATTTCCGCGACGATACTTGAGTGAACTCCATGCAGCCCGCGCCGATGCGCGCTTGTTGCACCCAAGCCCCGCTCTGCCTATGATTCGCGCCCCGGCTACCGGCGGATGCTTGCCGCTTGGGCCACCATGAGGAACCTGCATGTCACAGGCAGAACAAGCGGGCCACGACACTCACAGCCACGACGCTCACGACCACGGGCACGATGCTCACGACCACGGGCATGGGCACGACGCTCACGGCCACGGCCATGACGACCACGGGCACCATGCGCCGCCTGCGCCCCGCTATCTGGTGGCGCCCCCCGCGCGCGTCGAGGACATCTCGGTGCGAAGCTGGGTCGCCTACGGTATCTTTCTGCTGTTTGTCGTACTGATCGCGGCTGCGATGTTGACAGGTTTTGGCCGGTAGTCCCGCGCAAGGGTCCCCATGAACGTTCAGCTCACGCTCGACAAGAAGGATTACCGGCTTGGCGACAAGATCCTCGCCACGGTGAAGGTCACCAACGACGGCAAGTCCCCCGCGCAGGCGGCCAAGCCCAGGTTCGACCTTGCCTCGGTCAGTTTTCTGCTGCAGCGCGACAAATCAGCTCCCACCCCGGAAAGCTGCCTCGTGCGCACGGGGCAGCAGGTGGAGACGGTCACGCTCAAGCCCGGAGAAAGCACCCAGGGCCAGATTGAGCTCCTGGCCGTGGAGCCGGGCAGCTTCACCCTGACGGCCCTTCACGGCCACAGCGGGCCCTATGCGCCGGGGTTTGCGCGTTCCAACGCTGCGCGCAGCAACCTCGAGAATTTCAAAGTCACGCCGGCCCAGAAGGGCCAGCGCTTCAAAGCGCGCGTCACCACCCAGGCGGGAGCCTTCACGGTCATCTTTTTCCCCGAGCGCGCCCACAATCATGTATTGAGCTGGTTGCAGCTGGCCCAGAAGGGCTACTTCAACGGCATCAAGTTTCACCGCGTGGTGCCCAATTTCGTGATCCAGGGCGGCGACCCCACGGGCACGGGCACGGGGGGCCCCGGCTATGCCATTCCCTCCGAATTTAATGAAATCCGGCACGTGCCGGGCATCTTGAGCATGGCGCGCAAGCCCGATCCGCACAGCGCGGGCAGCCAGTTTTTTGTGTGTACGGCCATCACGCCCCACCTCGACAACAACTACACGGTGTTCGGGCAGGTGGAGGGCGGCATGGACGCCGTGGCCAAGATCGGCGCCAGCGAGGACAACGCCGGCAAATACTCCATGCAGAAGGTCGAAGTGAGTATCGAGTAGGCCCCTGTTTCAGCTCAATTTCAGCCGATAGAAGTGCCGCTTTCCGACCTTGAGGATGCGGCCGTCGAGTTCCGACTTCCCGAACTGGGCCTTTTCATCATTGAGGGTGCGCTCATCGAGGTTGTCGGGCTCGATCAGGTGCACGCCCCCCTGGCTCACCAGGCGCCTGGCCTCGGCCCCTGATCCGCCGTGCACCTGCTTGACCAGCGCCCAGACCGCGACGGACTCGCCCTCCAGCGCTACGGCCGCCAACTTGATGTCCTCGGGCAGTTGCTTGCGGCTGATGGCCTCGAAGGCCGCCCGCGCGGCATGGGCCGCCTCATCTCCGTGCAAGTCGCGGGTGATCAGGTGGGCCAGGGCAAGCTTGGCCTCGCGCGGGTGGGTGCGTGCGGGGTCGCACAGCGTCTCAATGCGCTCCAGGGTCGTGCGCGTCAGGTAGGTGAACCACTTGCGCATGGCGCTGTCGGGGATGGACATGGTCTTGCCGAACATGTCGCGGGCGTTCTCGTTGATGGCAATGGCGTTGTTGAGCGACTTGGACATCTTCTGCTCGCCATCGAGGCCCTCAAGCAGCGGCCCGGTGATGCAGACCTGGGGGTGCATCCCCTCCTGCTCCTGAAGCTTGCGCCCCATGAGCAGATTGAAGAGCTGGTCCGAGCCGCCCAGCTCGACGTCAGCCTGGACCATCACACTGTCCCAGCCCTGCATCAGCGGATAGAGAAACTCGTGCAGCGAAATGGGCTGCTCGGCCTTGTAGCGCTTGAGGAAGTCGTCGCGCTCCAGCAGGCGGGCCACGGTGGTGCGGGCGCACAGCTTCAGTACATCCATGAACTGCATCTTCGAGAACCACTCGCCGTTGCGGCGGATCTCGAGCCTTGACAGGTCAAGAACCTTGCCGGCCTGATCGAGGTAGGTCTGGGCGTTCTGCTCCACCGCCTCGTGGGTGAGCTGGGGCCGGGTCTTGTTCTTGCCCGAGGGGTCGCCCACCATGGCCGTGTAGTCCCCGATAATCAGCACAGCCTGGTGCCCGTGGTCCTGGAAGGCGCGCAGGCGCCGCATCTGCAGGGTGTGGCCCAGGTGCAGGTCCGGCGAGCTGGGGTCCACCCCCAGCTTCACGCGCAAGGGCTTGCCCGTGTTGACGCATTGGCGCAGCCGCGCCTTGAGTTCGTCGAGGCTGGCCACGTCCACGGCGCCGCGCAGCAGGTCGGTAAGTTGCTCGTCGATGGGCTTGAAGTGGGGCATGGTGGCTTTCGCGAAAGTCCGCAAGCAAAAAGGCCCGGCCTCTGGAAGAGACCGGGCCTGACATCAGCAGCGGAGAACTAGCCTTCATCGATCTCTTCGTCAATCTCGTCGAAGAGAGGGTCATAATTCTCGAGTTCGTCCTCGTCGTCAAAGAGGCGGCCAGCGGTGCTGGGCTTGGGCATGTCGGTTCGGGAGGGTTTCCCCTCTTCCTCCTCCTCTTCGTCATCGCCCTCACGCTGCTCGGCGGCCGGCTTGACTTCCGGCTGCTGGGGCGCGCTGACGGGACCCGCCGCCTGCACCGGCTTGGCCGCAGGCTTCTTGGTCGCGGCCGGCTTCTTCACCGCCGGCTTCTTGGGGGCCGGCTTCTTGGGCGCTGGCTTCTTCGCCGCCGCCTTCTTTACGGCCTTCTTGGGCGCGGACTTCTTCGCCGCAGCCTTCCTGGCCCCCCCTTTTGCGGACTTCTTCGGGGCTGGCTTGGCCTTCTTGGCCGCTTTCTTGGCGGGCTTGCGGGCCGGTTTTCCGGCCGCCTTCTTGCCCTTGCCTTTCTTCGCCGCCATGCGTTGTCTCCTGGTTGAGGCGAGTGGGACCAATGGTTTCAGTCGTGATGCAAGTTCGCGCGCACAGTAGGACGATCTAGACGAAAGTCAAGAAACTAATCGCCCCAATCAAGCCCCGACGGCGCTTGATTGGCCCGCAGGCCTCTCTCCCGTCAGGCTGTCCACGAACTGCCAACAAGCTTGTGGCGTTGTCGCACGCAGGTCTATGATTCGGCGATGGGGCGCATCCAGCTGCTCTTGCCTGAAGTCTCCAACAAGATCGCCGCCGGCGAAGTGGTCGAACGTCCGGCCAGCGTAGTCAAGGAACTGCTTGAAAACGCCTTGGACGCCGGCGCCTCGCGCGTGGCCATCTCCCTGGTCGATGCCGGCAAGACCCTGATTCGCGTGACGGACAACGGTGCCGGCATCCACCCCCAGGACCTCGAACTGGCCCTGGCCGCCCACGCCACCAGCAAAATCCAGATCGCAGAAGACCTCTTCGGCGTTGAAACCAACGGCTTTCGTGGCGAGGCCCTGGCCAGCATCGCCTCCGTGTCGCGCGTGCGCCTGGTGTCCAAGCGCGCTGAGGACCCCCACGCCAGCGAAATCACCTGCGATGGCGGCAAGCTGGGGCCCAGCCGCGCCTGCGCCGCCCAGGACGGCACCACCATCGAGGTGCGCGACCTGTTCTTCAACCTGCCCGCGCGGCGCAAGTGGCTCAAAAGCGACAGCACCGAGTTCTCCCACACGCTGGACCTGGTGCAGGCCATCGCCCTGGCCAACCCCGAAGTGGCCCTGCGCCTCAGCCACGGAGAGCGCCTGGCCTTTGACCTGCCGGCCCAGAGCCAGAGTGAGCGGCTGATGGCCCTCTTTGGCGACCTCTTCGCCGAAGGCATGCTCGAGCTGCATGAGCATGAGCCCTATGCCGCGCTGGACGGCTTCCTCGCCCCGCCCGGCACCCACAAACCCAACTCGCGCGGCCTGCAGCTCTACGTCAATCGCCGGCCCATCCGCGACCGCGCCCTGATGCAGGCCGTGATGCTGGCCTACCGCGAGTTTCTGCCGCCGGGTCGCTTTCCGGTGGCCTACCTGTTCCTGCGCGTGGACCCGGCCACCGTGGACGTCAACGTCCACCCGGCCAAGACCGAGGTGCGCTTTCTTGAACACAACCGCCTGTTTGCGCTGATCAAAAGCGCCATCACGGAGCGGCTCATCGGCAGCGGCGTTCTGCCCAGGCTGTCCTTTGCCCGTCCTGCCCCGGCCCAGGGCTTTGGGCCCCAGGCGCGGCCGGATTCGCCCTATGAGCCCGTGGGCGAGCTGACCTCCGCGCCGCCGGGCCAGATGTTCTCGGCCGACGCCCTGATCGGTGCGCGCGCCGCCGAGCAGCGCTGGGCTGAGGCCCGCGCCGTGCTGGCCCAGGTGATCGAGAGTGCGCCGCGTGCGCCCGCGGCCGTGGCCGCCATGGAGATAAGCGCCCCGCAGCCCGCCATGGCGCCTGTCAGCCTCGCCGACCGCGAGGGCACCCAGGCCCCGCAGCCCGCCGGTTCGCCCCAGGGCCTGCTGGCCCAGGCGCGCGGCCTGTTCCAGGTCGGCGACACCTACATCGTGGTGGAAACGGCTGACGCCGTCGTCCTCATCGACCAGCACGCCTTCCACGAGCGCATTCTTTACTACATGCTCGAGCACCGCCTGCAGAGTTCGCCGCTGGAGCGCCAGCGCCTGCTCATGCCTTTGCCCCTGAATCTCAGCCGCGCCGCGCGCGAGCTGGCCCTGTCGCAGCGCGAGGCGCTGCTCGAGTTCGGTTTTGAGCTGGAGCCCTTTGGCCCTGACGGTTCCCTGGCCCTGACGGCGGCGCCCAAGTACAGCCTGGCGCGCAAGCACGACGAGATGATCATCGAGCTGTGCGAAGAACTGGCCCAGGGCCGCCGACCCGGCGATTTTTCGACCATGCGCAAGTCGCTCGTGGAGATGGTCGCCTGCAAGGCCGCCATCAAGGCCCACGACCCCCTGAGCCCCGAACAGATCAAGGACCTGCTGCGTCTGGGCGAAACCGTGCCCCACACCTTCACTTGCCCCCACGGCCGCCCCACGACCTACCGCCTCGCGTTTACGGACCTTGAAAAGGTCTTTCACCGCCGCTGAAACAGGGACTCGGGCGGCGGTTTCCTGCATCAGCGGCACCTTGAGGTTTCTGAAACCCCAAACCTGATTCCTGATACCCTCCCATACCTATGCCCGACGAGAACGAAGCGGTAGAAGGCCAGCAGGCGACTTCCTCGACGCTGCCCTGCGCCCAGTGCGGCGCGGAGCTGGAGTTCAAGCCGGGGCAGGGCACCCTCAAGTGCAACTACTGCGGCCACACTCAGCAGATCACTTTCAAGGAAGGCGCGGCCGTCATCGAGTACGACC
>JAANMV010001038.1_pt1 | contig 32163 bp, 23 predicted proteins | sample 7279661 | NCBI WGS metagenome assembly JAANMV01 (sample SAMN14094540, study PRJNA606508) | bioreactor metagenome | isolation source: A lab-scale SPAN reactor treating ammonium-rich wastewater day 121 | place: Ireland: Galway | collected 2017-05-16
CGGGCGCGCGCGGATCAGTTCGCCGCTCAGCATCGCGCCCACGGTGCGGTTCACGTTGCGGACGTCCTGCAGGAAATGCACCTTCTCGCCGCGTTCGATGGCGGGGCGGCACTTCTCGATCAGGCTCAGGTCCAGCGCGCGGTCCAGGCCGTGGTCCTGCGTGACCATCTGGCGGGGCGCGGCGTCCCCGGCATCCGGGCGGTAGAACACGCGGCTGAAGTCCAGTCCGCTCGCCTTCCAGTGCTCAATGCCGGCGCGGGTGTCCAGCAGGTCGCTGCGGCCGATCAGGTCGTCGAAGCGCCGGATGCCGAGCTGCGCCATGTACCCGCGCACCTCCTCCGCGACGAAGAACAGGTAGTTGATCAGGTGCTCGGGCCGGCCCGTGAAGCGCGCGCGCAGGGCGGGGTCCTGGGTCGCCACCCCGACCGGGCAGGTGTTCAGGTGGCATTTGCGCATCATGATGCAGCCCTGCGTGACCAGCGGCGCGGTCGCGAACCCGAACTCCTCGGCGCCCAGCAGCGCGGCCACCATGACGTCCCAGCCGGTCTTGAGCTGCCCGTCGGTCTGCACGCGCACCCGGTCACGCAATCTGTTCAGGACCAGCGTCTGCTGCGTTTCCGCCAGGCCCAGTTCCCAGGGCGTGCCGGCGTGCTTGATGCTGCTCCAGGGGCTGGCACCGGTGCCGCCGTCATGCCCGGCGATCACGATGTGGTCGGCCTTGGCCTTCGCCACGCCGGCCGCGATGGTGCCCACCCCGACTTCCGACACGAGTTTCACGCTGATGTCCGCACGCGGGTTGACGTTCTTCAGGTCGTGGATCAGTTGCGCGAGGTCCTCGATGCTGTAGATGTCGTGGTGCGGCGGCGGGGAGATCAGGCCCACGCCGGGCACGCTGTGCCGCAGGAACCCGATGTACTCGCTGACCTTCCCGCCGGGCAGCTGCCCGCCCTCGCCGGGTTTGGCGCCCTGCGCCATCTTGATCTGGATCTGGTCGGCGCTGACGAGGTAATTGGTGGTCACCCCGAACCGGCCGGACGCCACCTGCTTGATCCGGCTGCGCAGGCTGTCGCCGGGTTCCAGCGGGAAGTCCACCTCCACGCGCCGCGTGCCGTCCGGCCCCTGCCCGAGCACCGAAGCGAGACTCTCCCCCGCCCCGATGGCCTCGCCGCGCAGTTCCCGTTCGTACCGCGCGGGGTCCTCGCCGCCCTCGCCGGTGTTGGATTTGCCGCCGATGCGGTTCATGGCGATCGCCAGGGACGTGTGCGCCTCGGTGGAGATGCTGCCCAGGCTCATGGCGCCGGTCGCGAAGCGCTTCACGATCTCCGCGGCGCTCTCCACCTCGTCCAGCGGCACGGGCGTGAGCCCGGCGGTGTTCAGGGTGAACAGCCCGCGCAGGGTCATGTGCCTACGGCTCTGGTCGTTGATGATCCGGGCGTACTCCTCGTACGTGGCGTACGAGCCGCTGCGCGCACTGTGCTGCAGTTTCGCGATGGCGTCCGGCGTCCACAGGTGCTCCTCGCCGCCGGCCCGCCAGGCGTACTCGCCGCCGGCGTCCAGGTCGCCCCGCGCCGGATTGCCAGGCACCTGGTCGGGGTCACGGAAGGCGGCGGCGTGCATGCGCAGGGCCTCCTCGGCCACCTCGAACACGCCGATGCCGCCCACCTGGCTGGACGTGCCGTAGAAGTACTTGTTCACGAATTCGGATTGCAGACCCACCGCCTCGAACAGCTGCGCGCCGCAGTAACTCATGTACGTGCTCACGCCCATCTTGGACATGATCTTGCTCAGACCCTTGCCGACCGCCTTGATGTAGTTCGCGACCGCCTTCTCCGGCGTGACCTCCGCGAGTTCCGGCAGGCCCGGCACCGGGCGGTGCAGGCTGACCAGCGTTTCCAGCGCGAGATATGGGTGGATGGCCTCGGCGCCGTACCCGGCCAGCGCCGCGAAGTGATGCACCTCGCGGGCGTCGCCGGTCTCCACGATCAGGCCGGCGCGCATCCGCAGGCCCTTCTTCACGAGGTGGTGGTGGATGCTGCTCAGGGCCAGCAGGCTGGGAATCGCGACCCGCTCCGCGTTCACGCGGCGGTCGCTGATCACGATGATGTTGTGCCCGTTCTCGATGGCGTCCACCGCCCAGGCGTTCACGGTCGCCAGTTTCGCCTCGATGCCGCGCGCGCCCCACTCGGCGGGGTACGTGATGTCCAGGTCGAAGGCGCGGAACTTGCCGCGGGTGTGCTCGCTGATGGCGCGCACGCGGGCCATGTCGTCGAAGTCCAGGATGGGCTGCTCGACCTCCAGGCGCATCTGGGGGTTCACGGCATTCACGTCCAGCAGGTTCGGGCGCGGGCCCACGTACGACACCAGGCTCATCACCACCGACTCGCGGATGGGGTCGATGGGCGGGTTGGTGACCTGCGCGAACAGCTGCCGGAAGTAATGGAACAGCGGCTTCGTGCGCTCGGACAGCACCGCCAGGGGACTGTCGTTGCCCATGCTGCCGATGCCTTCCTCGCCGGTCTTGGCCATGGGCCCCATCAGGAACTTCAGGTCTTCCTGCGTGTACCCGAAGGCCTGCTGGCGCCTCAGCAGCGGCTCGTCGAACTCGCCGACCGTGCCGGTCTCGTCACTGTCGTCCAGGCGGAACTTCGTGTTCTCCACCCACTGCCGGTAGGGCTTGGCGGACGCGAACTGCATCTTCAGCTCGTCGTCCTCGATGATCCGGCCCTGCTCCAGGTCGATCAGGAACATCTTCCCGGGTTGCAGCCGCCACTTCTTCACGATGCGCGATTCCGGCACGGGCAGCACGCCCACCTCGGACGCCAGCACCACCAGGTCGTCCCGGGTGAGCACGTACCGCGCGGGGCGCAGGCCGTTGCGGTCCAGGGTCGCGGCGATCTGCCGGCCGTCCGTGAACACCATCGCGGCCGGGCCGTCCCAGGGCTCCATCATGCTGGCGTGGTATTCGTAGAACGCCCGGCGGCGGTCGTCCAGCAGGGTGTTGCCCTCCCAGGCTTCCGGGATCATCATCATGGCCGCCTGCGCCATCGGGTACCCGGCCAGCGTCAGCAGTTCCAGCGCGTTGTCGAAGGTGGCGGTGTCGCTCTCGCCCTCGAAGGAGATCGGGTAGAGCTTTTTCAGGTCGTCGCCCAGCACCGGCGAGTGCATCACGCCCTCGCGGGCGCGCATCCAGTTGAAGTTGCCCTTCACGGTGTTGATCTCGCCGTTGTGGGCCACCATCCGGTACGGGTGCGCCAGGCGCCACTCCGGGAAGGTGTTCGTGGAGAAGCGCTGGTGCACCAGCGCCAGCGCGGACACCACCCGGTCGTCCTGCAGGTCCAGGTAGTACTCGCCGACCTGCGTGGCCAGCAGCAGGCCCTTGTAGATCACCGTGCGGCACGACATGCTGGGCACGTAGTACTCGGCACCGTGCGTGAAGTTCAGCGCGAGAATCGCGTTGCTGGCGCGGCGGCGGATCACGTACAGCTTGCGTTCCAGCGCGTCCGGCACCAGCGTGTCCGGCCCGGCCCCGATGAAGATCTGCCGGATCACCGGCTCCTTGTCGCGCACGGCGGGGCTCATGGGCATGTCACGGTTCACGGGGACGTCCCGCCAGCCCAGCACGACCTGCCCCTCGGCGCGGGTGGCGCGTTCCAGTTCCTGCTCGCACGCGCGGCGGGACGCGATCTCCTTCGGCAGGAAGATCATGCCCACGCCGTAATCCCCGGGGGGCGGCAGTTCCACGCCCTGAGCGCGCATCTGCGCTGCATAGAACTCGTGCGGAATCTGAATAAGGATGCCGGCCCCGTCGCCCATCAGCGGATCGGCGCCCACCGCGCCCCGGTGGTCCAGGTTCTCCAGGATCTTCAGGCCCTGCGCGACGATCCCGTGCGACTTCACGCCCCGAATGTGGGCGACCATGCCCACGCCGCAGGCGTCATGCTCCGCGCCGGAGTACAGGCCGGCGGCCGCGGCCTGCGCCAGTTCTGTATTCATGGTGTTCGCGGTGATGGGCGGCCCGTCGTTCGGGGCGGCCCGCTTGTGATCATGCTTCATCCCTGCACCCCCAGACGACACGCACCCCGCCCGTCTGCTGCGGGCGATGAGTTCCACCGTACCCGCCCATGCATACCTACACAGGGGCCCTTGTTCAGCCGTTCCGCCCAGAGGTCTAGACGGTCACCCACCCCGCCCGGCGCCGTACCCTGCACGCATGCTGATCGTCCTCTCCGGCCTGCCCGGCACCGGCAAAAGCACCCTGGCCCGCGCCCTCGCCCGGGACCTGCGCGCCGCCCACCTGCGCGTGGACAGTGTGGAAGCCGCCCTGCTGAACGCCGGCCTGGACCGCGTGACCGTGGAAGGCTACGCCGCCCTGTACGCCGTCGCCGCCGACCAGCTCAGCGTGGGCCTCCCCGTCATCGTGGACCTCGTGAACCCCGTCACCGCCACCCGTGAAGCCTGGGCCGACGTGGCCGCCCGGGCCGGCGCGACCCTCGTGAACGTGGAAGTCACCTGCACCGACCCGGCCGAACACCGCCGCCGCGTCGAAACCCGTCACGCCGACCCCGACACCCACGCGGGCCGCTGGGCCCCACCCACCTGGGCTGACGTGCAGGCCGCCGCGCACCATTACGTACCGTGGACCATACCCGTCCTGCGCCTGGACACCGCCCACGCCACGCCCGCCGAACTCATCGGCACCCTGCGGGCACGCCTGCCTGACGCCGGGACGCTACCCTGACCGCATGTGGTCCGCCGTCCCTGATGTCCTCGTCACCGACCTCGGCGACGAACTCGTGCTGCTCGACCCGGCCAGCAGCGAGATGTTCAGCCTCAACGACACCGGCCGCCTCCTCTGGCAGGCCCTCCCCGCCCCCGAAAGCGACCTGACCACCCTGCTGGAACGCGAGTACGACCTCCCCCACGAGCAGGCCCAGGCGGACGTCCACGCCCTGCTGACCAGTCTGGAAGCCCGGCACCTGATCACCCGGTCGTGAGCACCTGGACGTCCCTGGACCTCACCCTCGACACCAGCGCCCTGCCCGAAAACAGCGAAGCCGCCCTGCGCGACCGCTGGCAAACTGTCCCCAGTACATTCCCTTCCTACCCCGTCACGGTGCAGGTGGCTGACTTCCCAGACCTCACCTCTCCTGAACGGACCGTCACCGTCTCCAATGCCACCACGACCCTGCGCACCACCAAGGATCAGGTGCAGATCGGTCCGGCCCTCCTGCACCTCACCCCCGACCACGCCACCCTCACCCTCCGCACCCCGGAGTTCCCCGAACTCACCGCGCTGCTCCTTTTCTCCGAACTGCACCGCGCCCGCGGCTGGCTCCCCCTGCACGCCAGCACCGCTGCCCGGAACGGCCACGCCGTCAGCATCACCGGCCCCAGCGGCGCCGGCAAAAGCACCGCTGCCCTGCGCCTCGCCGGCCTCGGCTACACCGTCCTCGCCGAGGACCAGACCTGGCTGCACCCCGAAACCCGCCGCGTACACGGCCTCGACCGCTGGCTGCGCGCCTACCCCGACAGCCTGGAGCGCTTCGCCACACAGTTGCTGCCACAGAGCCAGGGCACGGACGTGTACGGGAAACATCTCCTGCCCCTTAGCCGCAGCCGGGACGCCGCTGAGTTAGACGCCCTGCTATTTCTCGGCCAGCCCACAGAAATCACTGTCACGCATGCTGCTCGACATGTGTGGGAAGCCAGCGGCCTCCCACTCACCCAGACCGGCCAGCAGGCCACCGCACAAAGCATCGGGCAGTTGATTCGGTCAATACCGATTCAGGGCACAGACCGGGAAGGCCTGCTGGGAGGAGTGCAGCGTCAGCTTGAGCCGGCAGCCGGCCCTCCCTCTTGAAAAATCGGCACCTTCCCCGCTCTCAACACCCCTCTTAGATTCGAGAGGTGTTCCTAAGCGGAACGATCCGTCCTTCTCTCATGTGAGAACCGAAAAACCGCCCTCAAAAGAGGGCGGTCCAGGATTCGAGAAGGCTTAGGGGGCGGTGCAGAGGTTCACAGGCGTGCTGGCGTTACGGGGAGCCGCAGCGACGGAGGTGAAGTCGGAAGCATTGTCGTTGGTGTCGGCGCAACCGTTGCCTGCGCGAAGAACAGAATTCGCGTTGCTGGGCGCCGGTGCAGGTCCACTTCCTTCAAATTGGTTGGCTGCCACGCCGGAGCCGTTCACTCCCGCGCCGACGAAATCAACCACATTGGCCTGAGTAACCGACGTCAGCGCCGCACTGCTATTGGTCAGGGCCACTTTGAAACCGCTGCCACCCATTGCAAAGGTGCAGTTTGCCTGATCGGGGGTGGGCAAAGCGGCAGCAGTGGTCGACGATCCAGCGGCACACTGCACGAGGTAGTACTGCCCCGGCTGAAGCGTGATTGCAGAGGTCAAAGCCAGAGGCCCCGTAGCACCCGAGGCCGGGAACGTCCCGGTCGCTGAAGTGTATTGGATGTAGTACCCGTTGAGGCTGATCGGCTGGCTGGTGGGGTTAAAGATCTCGATGAAGTCGTTCTTGTAGAACGCACCGTTATTTCCGCCGCCTCCGTATGCCTGGCTGATAACAAGGTGATTCACCGGACCGCTTGTCGGTGCTGTCGTGACCGTCACGGTGAAGGTGGTCGCGGCATCGCTGACCCCAGTGCCACGGCCAGTAACCGTTACGGTGTACGTGCCGGCGGTGGCACCAGTGGCATCCACCTTGATGGTGCCCGTGTTGCCGGCGCCGGGCTGGGTGGTCACTGTCACGACGGGCTGAGTGCCGGTGCCGCTGACGCTGGTGGTCAGCGTGACGTCACCAGTGTAGTTGGTGCGGTTCACGTTGACGGTGTTGGTGGCGCTCTGGCCAGCGGTGACACTCACGGCGCTGCTGGTCGTGGTGACGCCGATGGCGGCGGTGGGGACACCGATGGGCAGGGGGGCCTGCGCGGTGAGGTTCAGACCGACGAGGATGGGGTCGTGGTCGCTGCTGCGGAAGGGGTCAGCAGCGAAGAAGCTGGCCTTCTGCGTGGCGCTCTTGAATTCCGTGTTGTAGTCGAGCACGGTGGGCTCGTCGGCGTTGATGTGCCATTTGGTCTTGCCGGCGACCTGACTGAGCAGGCTGGTGGAGCCGACGGCCTGGTCGAGGCTCCCCCACTGGCCGTCGTACTGGTAGGAGTACACGTTCTTGTCGAACAGGTTGGTGTATCCACCGTTGGCGAGGATGGTGAGGGGTTCTTCCATGGCGTAGGCGTTGTAGTCGCCCATGAGGATGCGGTCGTCCTCGGTGATGCCGGTGGGGTTGGTGTTCAGCCAGTTGACGAGGGCGGTGGCGGCGTTGCGGCGGGCGATGTAGCCGTTGCCCTGGCCGTCGCCGGTGTCGTCGTCACTGGTGGCGGCGCAGGCGCTGCCCTTGCTCTTGAGATGCATCATGACGGCCGTCACGCGCCCGCCGTTGGCCTTGCTCTGGAAAGTCTGGGCCCAGGTGGGACGGTTGCAGGTGTCGGTGTAGCTGGCGGTGAAGGTGTTATCGAGGATCGCGAGGTTGCCGACAGGGTCCACGGTGCCCGTCTTGTAGATCATGGCGACGGAGATGGCGTCCCCGCCGACCTTCGCACCGGGGTTGACGTAGGCGTAGGTGCCGGCGCCGACTTCAGTGTTCAGGGCGCTCACGAGGTTGGCCACGGAGCTGTTGGCGCCCTTGTCGAAGTCGTTCTGGATTTCCAGGAGGCCCAGCACGTCGCTGTTCAGGCCGAGGATGGCCTTAACGATCTTGGACTGCTGTCGGAGGAATTCCTCGCAGTTGTTGGCCCCTCGCGCGCCGGAGTCCGTGCCGTTCGGCGTGCAACCTGTGTTACTGCTCACCAGGGAGGTGAAGTAGTTCAGGACGTTCATGCTGCCCACGCGCAGGGTGCCGCTCACGTCCTCGGGAGTGGCGAGGCGGGAGTTACCGTCCGTAACGTTCACGGTGGTCTGGGTGGCGTGGATGCGGTAGGTGTCGAGGCTGCCGCTGCCCGTCCAGCCGTCGTTGCTGAAGCCGAGCACGCCCGTGACGGTGACGTTGTCGCCGCCGCGCAGGGTGTTCGCGGCGCTGAGCACCTGACCGTTCCGGGCGAAGATTTCCGGGTCGGGGTTCGAGGCGCGGGTGCCGTCGTCCACGCGGATGTACCGGTTTTTCACTTCGGCCTGGTAGGCGGCGTTGCCGGCCACGCTGGGCGAGTTGACCTGTGTGTAGTTCATGATGCGGGCGTCGGCAATGTCAAAGCTGGCGCCGCGGCCCAGGGTGAAGTTGTTGGTCACGACGCCACTGGTGCTGACGCGCATGCCTTCATAGCGCTCACGGGCGCTGTAGGCGAGCGGGAGGGTCAAGGCCTGCGCGTCGGGCAGGGCCAGGCCGGGCGTGAAGCGGGTGACCTGGGCGGTGGTGGTCGTGATCTGCGTGCCGGTGGTGAATTCGCTCACGGAGCCGGTCACACGGACGCGTTCGCCGGGCTGCAGGCCGGCGGGACAGTCGGTGTTGCAGTACACGAACACGCCGTCGCTGGTGGTGGCGTCGGTGTCGGCGTCCATGCCTTCTTCCTGAACGTAGAAGCCCTTGTAGGACCCGGTGACGTTGGCGGTGTGGACACTGGTGACCACGCCTTCGACCGTGACCGTCTGGCCACTCAGGGGGCTGGCCGCGTCACCGCTGGAGGTGGCGCCCTGCACCGCGCCGATGTTGGTCAGGGTGTTGATTACGGGCACGCTGTCCGCGACGGTGAAGACCATGTTGAAGGAGAAGGGGTTCTGTTGGGCGTCGGTGCCGGGGATGCGGATGGCGACGGTGACGCGGCCGGTGGCGCCGTTGGCGAGGGCGGGCATGACCCAGCCGCTGCGGGCGGTGCCGGCGAGTTGCGTGGTGCCGGTGTTGATGCCGGTGATGCTGCCGCTGTCCAGGCTGGTGACGAGGGGGGTGGTGTGGCCCTGCTGGTTGGTGGCCTGGGTGTAGGTGAGGCCGGCGGCTTTGCTGGAGGCGTCGGCGCCGCCGAAGGTTTTCAGTTCACGGAACGCGGTGTAGCCGACGGTGCCGCCCGTGCCGGCGGTGTCGATGGGCACGAGGGTGGGGGCGGTGATGTCGGTGCCGCTGTTGTTGGTGACGTCGAAGGTGGCGTAGGCGACGGTGGAGTTGGTCTGGCTGTCGACGGTGTAGCCGTACTGCACGCTCTGGAACCTCAGGCCGCCGACCTCGTTGGCCTGGGCGCGGACGCTGGCCTGCTTGGCGGTCTTGCCGTCGCCGCTGAGGCTGAGTTCGTACACGCCGAGGGCCGCTTTGGTGGTGGCGCCGGGTTGGGGTTGTGTGGGGGGGGTGGGGCTGGTGGTGCAGGCGCTGAGGGTGAGCAGGCCGGCGAGGAGCAGGGTGTTGGTGCGCAGGGTCACTGGGGGCCTCCGGTGGGGGGCACGATGGGCACGGAGTAGGCCAGGGTGAGCTGGGCCCAGGGGCCCAGGTTGGTGACCTGGGGGGCGCGGTACGGAGGGCGGTCTGCACGGGGCGGCTGAGGGGCCTGTCGGCCCTGCTGGCTAGACATGAGGTTCTCCTTGAACACAATCTAAATTGAAAAAACCTCATGAAGTTTAGACTTCTCACGTCAGCGAAGTGTGAGCCACATTGGAAATGCCCCCATTATCAGACCAGCCGGTAGGGGCATCGCCGGGATCGCCTTATGCCCTGGCAGGCCCCTCTGATGGGCGCTTTCTGGGCCGCCTTGTCTTGAATGCATGAAAAAAGGAGACCTGTGAAGGTCTCCTGTGTAGTCCGGCGCTGCGGGTCTTGCCGCGTCCTGCCAGTCGCACGCCCGTTTTTTATCCTGGAGGTGGGCGTCTCCCTCAAGTGCAGCGGTACTTCGTGAGATTCGCACTGCCTTCCCCGGTCACCCGGGAGGGGCCCGCTGCGATACTGCATGCTGGGCCTGCATGGTCAAGCAACTGACCAGAAGGAGAAGTGTACAGGACTTCTCCTTCCATGTCAAGCCCAGGGAGGCTCAGGTCTTGTCGCCAACGTGAATGGCCGCGATTCCAAAGGTCAGCAGGCGGTAGCGGGTACGGAACCCCGTGGCGCGCATCAGCCCGGCCAAGCGTTCCGGGTCGGGGAAGGCCAACACGCTCTCGGGCAGGTACGTGTACGCCCCGCCGTTCCCACTGACCAGCGCCCCGATTCGCGGAAGCACCTGCCGGAAGTAGAAGCGGAACAGCAGCCCGAACAGGCCCGGGGCGGGCGGCGGGAACTCCAGGATCACGGCCCGCCCTCCCGGCGCCAGCACCCGCCACATCTCCGCAAGGCCACGGGCGTAATCCGCGAAGTTCCGGAACCCGAACGAGCAGGTCACCACGTCGAAACTGCCGTCCGGGTAGGGCAGGTTCAGGGCGTCCCCCTGCTCCAGATGGACGTCCAGCTGGCGGGCGGCGGCCTTCCCGCGGGCGATCTCCAGCATTTCCGGCACGAAGTCGCTGCCGACCACCTGCGCGTGCGGGGCGCGGGTCTTGAGTTCCAGCGCGAAGTCGCCGGTGCCGGTCGCCACGTCCAGGATCCGGGCGGGGTTTTTCGCCAGGGCCTCGGTCACGGCCGCGCGGCGCCAGGAGCGGTCCACGCCCAGGCTCAGCACGCGGTTGAGGAGGTCGTAGCGGGGCGCGATGCTGGCAAACATCGCCTGCACCTGCGCCCCCTTGTCTTGTCTGTCGCCCACGGGCGGCCGGTTGGTCATGCCCAGGATGATAGGGCGCGCGCCCCGCCTGCCCGTGTGGGGCCCTTCAGATGATGCCCAGCGCCCGGCCGACCTTCTCGTACGCGCTCAGGGCCTGCTCCAGGTCCGCGCGGGTGTGCTCGGCGGTCACGATGTTCCGGATGCGGGCCTTGCCGCGCGGCACGGTCGGGAAGCCCAGGCCCACCGCGAAGATGCCCTCGTCGAACAGGCGTCGGCTGGCCTCGAACGCCGCGGGCGCCTCGCCGAACACCACGGGCGTGATGGGCGTCACGCTGCCCATGGTGTCGAAGCCCAGGCGGTGCAGTTCCGCCTTGAAGAAGCGGGTGTTGTCCCACAAACGCTCCATTAGGCTGGGATCGGCCTGCACCTCGTCCAGCGCGGCGGCCAGCGCGCCCACCGTGGCAGGGGCCATGGCGGTCGAGAACAGGTACGGGCGCGCGCGGTTGATCAGCAGCTGCCGCAGGTCCCCGTGCCCGGCGGCGTAGCCCCCCACGCCGCCCCAGGCCTTGCTCAGCGTGCCGACCTGGATCACGTCGTCGGCGTACTCGAACCCGAAGTGATGCACGGTGCCGCTGCCCTGCGGGCCCATCACGCCCGAGCCGTGCGCGTCGTCCACGTACGTGACCGAGCCGAACTTCCGCGCGACCGCCACAAGTTCATCCAGCGGGGCGACGTCGCCGTCCATGCTGAACACCCCGTCCGTGACGACCATCACCAGGCCGTCGGTGGGGTTCTCGCGCAGCACGCGCTCCAGGTCGGCCGGGTCGGCGTGCCGGAACACCTTGCGGGTCGCTTTCGTCAGCCGCAGCCCGTCAATGATGCTGGCGTGGTTCAGCTCGTCACTGACGACCAGGTCGCCTTCCTGCAGCAGCGCGCCCAGCACGCCCTGGTTGGTGGTGAAGCCGCTGTGCAGCACCAGCGCGCTGCCGGTGTGCTTGAACGCCGCGATCTGCCGCTCGAAGTCCTCGTGAATCTGCAGGGTGCCGGCGATGGTGCGCACGGCGCCCGCCCCGGCCCCCCACTTCTCCAGGTACTCCTGCGCGCGGGCCTTGAGTTTCGGGTGGTCGGCGAAGCCCAGGTAGTTGTTGCTGGCGAGGTTCACGACCGCGCGGCCGTCCACGCGGGTGCGGGCGCGCTGCGGGGCCTCCAGCACGCGCGGGGAGATGAGCAGGCCCGCGTCACGCAGGCCCGCGAGTTCGGTGGAGAGCCGGTCCGAGAGGGAAGTCGCCATGCCCGCAGTGTACGGGGCGCCCCGCGCAGAGCACAGGAACCTGGCCCGACCGCGGGGCCCGTGTCCACCCCTGGCCGGACGCCCCTCCCCTACCGGCCGCCCCACACCGGGACCGCAGATGCGTCCCCCGCACCGCACCCCCGGCGGCATACTCGAGGCATGTCCTCCGCCCTGAAGGTCGGCCTGCCCGGCGCCGCCCTGCTCGCCTGCTGCGCCCTGCTCCTGGCCTTCCTGGGCCGGTTGCAGCCGCTGCTCAGCACCCCCGTCAACCCGGAGACGCCCAACCTCTCCCCCGGCGAGATCCGGACCCACCTGCTGATGCTGCGCGGGCTGGCCGGCTTCACCGCGGCCGGCGCCCTTTTTGCGCTCACGGCCGCCGCGTGGACCGCGCGCCCAGTGGGGCCCATCCGCGCCGCCCTGGCCGGGGCCGGGTGGCTGCTGCGCCTGACGACCCTGATCGTGGCGCTGGTGCTTGTGGTGCCGCAGTGGCAGGCCGTGACCACGCCCGGGTACTTCGACGGCCGGGCCCGGGCCATCCTGGGGCTGCTGCTCACGGCCGTGCTGGGCCTGCCGGCCCTGATCCTGGTGTGGACGGCCGTGAGCCGTTTCACGCGCTGGACGGCCGAGGCCCTGACCTGGACCGCCGGGTCCGGGAGTGGGCGGCTGCAGCGGCTCTTCCGCCAGCTGAACAGCAGCTGGCACCTGCTCACCGCGCTGCTGCTCACGGCGGGGCTGCTGCTGGTCCCATTGGTGCTGATCGATATTCCGCACCCCAAGGCCGAAACGGTGTCCACCGCGCTGGACCGCACCGTGATCGCGCAGCAGAAACCGCTGCTGATCCTGGTCACGCTTGCCCTGCTGGCGGCCAGCCTGAGCGCCCGGGCGCTGCGCCGCGCCACCGAGCACCGCACCGCGCAGCTGGACCGTCAGCACAGCCGCATGGACCGCGTGCTGCGCCGCCCGGCAGCGGAGCCGGCGGCCAGTACGGCGGAGGTGCCCTGACCCACACGAACACACCCCTGGCTTTCGCCAGGGGCATGCCGCGCTGAGGCGGGGAGAACGGGTGAGAGCGGGAACAAGGCGGAAGAAGACGATGTCTCAGCGGTTCCCAGTGCGTTCCGGTCCGGGTGGAGCCGGAACGCTCAGGGGCGTGGGGTCAGGGGGTCACGGTGCAGTTCAGGATGTGGCAGATCCAGCCGGGGTAACCGGACGCCGCCGAGCTGTCTGTGGCGTCCACCGTGGAGACGCACAGGCAGAGGAGCAGTACGGAGCGCAGTAGGGTGCGGCGGTTCATCATCGGTCCTCCGTGGGGTGCTGGACTGCTGCGCATACGTTAGCGCCCGTCCGAAAAAAAAACGCCTGTAGAGTTTGAGAATGGCAGGTGCCACACTACTGGATTCGGAAGCCGGCCGGGTCCTGCTGGATTTCTCCCGCGCGCGGCTGCTCGCGCCGTTCATGGCCCGGCCCATGACCATCCCGGAAGCCGCGAGGTACGCCCGCAGCAGCCCCAGCGCGCTGGCGTACTGGGTGCGGCGTTTCGTGGACCTGGGGTTGCTGCGGCAGGTCGGGGAGCGCAAACCCCACACGTACCAGGCGGTCAGTGCGGAATTCATGGTGGACCTCAGCCGCACCGCGCCGCTGGACGCCGTGATCGCGCAGATGAACCAGCCGGGCACCGACCGCCTCAGCCACTCCATCACGCAGCAGTACCAGCGCATCTCCGAGGACTGGATGATCCGCATCTATGTGGACGGCAACAACCTGCTGCGCCAGGAGCTGGTGCCCTCGCCGTTCCCCACCCAGGCCGCGCTGCCGGAGGAGATCCGGCAGCAGTTGCCGCTGGACACCTTCGGGCTGATCCGCCTGAACCGCCGGCAGGCCAAGCGGCTCGCGGACGCCCTGATGGCGGTGGTGCTGGAGGCGTTCCAGGAGCAGTCGGAGGACCCGAACGACGACAACTACTTCCTGCACATCGCCCTGACCCGCGACACGCCGCCCGAGTAAAACGCCGGTAATGCAGAGCCCGCCTGCCCCGATGGGACAGGCGGACCCGGCGTGCGGTGCTCAGCGGTTGACGATGTGGATGGCCTGCTTGTGCACGGCCTCGGCGGCTTCCAGGACGCTCTCGCCCAGGGTGGGGTGGGCGTGGATGGTCAGGGCGATGTCGGTGGCGGTGGCGGCCATTTCCAGGGCGAGGCCGGCCTCGCCGAGCATGTCGCTGGCATGCGGCCCGACGATGTGTACGCCGAGAAGCAGGTCGGTGTCCTTCTCGACGATCATCTTCACGAAGCCGTCGGTGCTCTGGAGGGTCATGGCGCGGCCGGAGGCGGCGAAGGGGAAGTTGCCGGTCTTGACCTCGTAGCCTTTTTCCTTCGCTTCGGCTTCGGTGAGGCCCACCCAGGCGAGTTCGGGGCTGGTGTACACCACGCCGGGGATGGCGACGGCGTCCTGTTCGGCGGGTTTGCCGGCGATGACCTCGGCGGCCACCAGGCCCTCTTTCATGGCCTTGTGGGCCAGCATGGGGTTGGAGGCGACGTCGCCGATGGCGTAGATGTGGGGGACGTTCGTGCGCTGCTTGCGGTCCGCGGGGATGAAGCCGCGGTCGGTGACGGTCACGCCGGCCTTCTCGGGGTTCAGGCCGTCGGTGCGGGGGCGCCGGCCGATGGCGACGAGCACGCGGTCGTAGACCTCCACCGTCTTGGCGCCGGTCTTGACGTCCTCCAGTTCGACGTGCACGCCGTCGGCCTTCTTCTCGGCCCTGTTCGCCTTGGTCTGGGTGGCGACCTTGATGCCCTGCTTTTCCATGCTCTTGCGGAACGCGGCGACGGCGTCGGTGTCCGCGCCGGGGATGACGGTGGGGAGGAACTCGATGACCTTCACGTCGCTGCCGAGGTTGTTGTAGATGTGCGCGAACTCGAAGCCGATCACGCCGCCGCCGATGCACAGCATGCGGCCGGGGATGGGGTCGGGGACGTTCAGCGCGCCGGTGCTGTCCACGATCACCTGCTGGTCCACGGTGATGCCGGGCAGGGTGGCGGGCTCACTGCCGGTGGCGATGATGATGTTCGCGGCGGTGTGGGTCTGGTCGCCGACCTTGACGGTGTGGTCGTCCACGAAGGACGCCTGCCCGGTCAGCAGGGTGACCTTGTTCGCCTTGAACAGGCCAGAGACGCCGCCGGTGAGTTTCTTGACGATGCCTTCTTTCCAGCCGTTGAGCTTGCCGATGTTCAGGCTGGTCCCGCTGAAGGTCAGGCCGAAGTCGGCGGCCTGTTTGCTTTCGTGGACCATCTCGCCGGCGTGCAGCAAGGCCTTGGTGGGGATGCAGCCCCAGTTGAGGCACACGCCGCCCACCGCCTCGCGTTCCACGCAGGCGGTCTTGAGCCCCAGCTGCGCGGCGCGGATGGCGGCGTGGTACCCGCCGGGGCCGGCACCGATGACGAGCACGTCAAAGTCATAGGACTTGGTCATGGGGGCAGTCTACCGGGTCCGCCACTGACCTGACCGGATAGATGGACGCGCAGGACTGACAACCGGGAGTGGTGAATTCGGCCGCGCGGGGCGCTCAGCCGTCCTCGTCCAGAAATTCTGCGACCACGCGGTTGAGCACCCACCAGCCGTCCGGCGTGGCCCGCAACTGAGCGCCGTGCAGGGTCAGCAGGCCGCGCCGGACGTTCCGTTCGATCACGGCGGCGTACCGCGCGGCGACGTCCACGCCGCTGCGCGCCGACAGGGCCCGCAGGTCCACGCCCTCCCGCAGGCGCAGACCCATGAACAGGGCGTCCGTGACGTACTCCACCGCGTCCACTGGCAGCGTCTCCCCGGCCGCGCCGGTCAGCCAGTCGTGCAGGTGCGGGTTGGTGCGGCGCGTGGTGAGCAGCCCGCGGCCTGCCGGCGCCGGGTAATGCCCCGCCGCGCCGGGCCCCAGGCCCAGGTACGTGCGGCCGTGCCAGTACGCGAGGTTGTGACGCGACTCCTGCCCGGGCAGGGCGTAATTGCTGACCTCGTAACGCGTGAAGCCCCGCGCCGAGAGCAGTTCCTCAGTGCGCTCGAAGCCGGCGCGCTCGTCGTCCTCCTGGACGGTCACGCCGCGCCGCGCGAACTCGGTGCCGGGCTCGATGGTCAGCGTGTAGGCGCTCACGTGCCCCACGCCCAGGTCCACCAGTCCGTGAATGTCGGCCTCCAGCGGCTGACCGGGCACGGCCGTGATCAGGTCGCCGCTCACGCGGAAGTCCGCGGCCGTGAGGGTCTGCACGGCCCGGCGGGCCTGCTGCGCGTCGTGCGTGCGGCCCAGGAACTTCAGGGTGGGATCGTGCAGGCTCTGCACGCCCACGCTCGCCCGGGTGAAGCCCAGGTCCCGCCACAGCGCCGCGCGGTCCGCGCTGACCGTACCCGGATTGATTTCCAGGGTGTTCTCCACGCCGCCCCAGCCGAGGTGCCGCTGCACGCTGCGCGCCAGCTGCGTGATCTCGGCGTCCCGCAGGAAGCTGGGCGTGCCGCCCCCCACGTACACGGTGTCCAGCTGCACGTCGTACTGCCCGGCCAGTTCGGCCGCCTCCTGCTCCAGCCGCGCCAGATACGCCTCGACCATCCCGGCGCGGCGGGTCAGCACGTGAAAATCACAGTACGGGCAGATGCTCGGGCAGAAGGGCACGTGCACGTACAGGTGCCGCACCACCTGATCCGGAAGAGGGGCAGCGGGGGCCGTCACGCGGCGGAGTGTACCCCGCCCCGCCCGGCCCGAATGGTCACGGCACTCAGCGGCCGTGGGGCGTGGCGTCCATCCAGGCTTCCAGCACCTCCCGCACCGTACCGGGCGTGGCGAGCCGAACCGGCAGGTCCAGGGACGCCACCGCACTCGCGGCCGGGCACTCACCCTGCGCCGAGCCACTCTGGGGCCCGGCGGCGGTCCAGGCGGGGAACGCGCCGCCCTCCTGGTACGCGGCGTTCTCGGCGTGTTCCACCGTGCGGGCCTCCACCGTGACGGCCGGGCCGGCCTGGAAGGCTACGGGCGCCACGATCAGCACGCCACGGGGCTGCATCTCCCACGCGGTGGCCAGCAGCGGCGTGAGGCCCTCGTGGACCAGCAGCTCCACGGTGCCCTTGCCGTCCACGCCCTCCAGCTGGGCGGGCACGGCGGCCGCGAGATCGGGCGGCGCGGCCACCAGCCAGGTGTGGCCCCCGGCGCGGCCCTCGAAGCTGGCGCAGGCGCTGCCGTACATGTCCGTCCAGGTGCGGGTGTGCTTCATGCCCGAATCGTACCCGCCGGCGGGCGGTCAGGTGGCCTGCCGGCAAACCCCGGCCGGCGCGCTGTTCCGCCTGGCCGACCGCGGGCCTACCGGCGCCGGGTCCGCCTGACCATCACGCGCCCGGTGCGTCCTCCATTGCTGCGGCACCCGTACTTCACGCGCCACTCGCTCTTGGCCTGCCGGAGACACCGATAGGGTTGGATTCGCATTGCGCCCAGTCTGCACCCGCCCCGGTCCGCTGCCTGTCAGGCGGGGTTCAGGCCGCATTCATGCTCGGCCCCTCAGGACCCGCGGAACCAGCCGTCCGGGAACCGCGCCGCAGGAAAGACCTCCTGAGCCGCCCGCAACATGGCCTGCCACGCCGGAGGGTCGTAGCGGCGGGACAGGTGCAGCAGCACGAGGGCCTGCACGCCCGCCGCGCGCGCCAGGGCCGCGCCCTGCACGGCCGTCGTGTGGTGGTGCCGGGCGGCCAGGGCCGCGTCCGCAGGCGCGTACTGCGCCTCCACGTACAGCGTCTGCACGCCCCTCAGGAGGGGCGCGAGCCGCTGCACTTCCCCTTCGTCCAGCAGGAAATCCGTGAAGTACGCGGCACTCTCCCCGGCCTCGCTCTGCAACAGCCGGGCGCGCAGCTCTGCGGCGTCATGAGGCACGCCGTTCACGTCCAGCTGCCCGGTCGCGCCGGCCTTCAACTGCGCCAGCCACCGCCCCCCCGGCACCCCGAGGGCCGCCAGCGCAGCTGCGTTCACGTTCACCCGCTCCGGCTCGCGCAGGATGAAACCCAGACTCACGCCCTGGTGCCGCAGCGGCACGGCCTGCACGCTCACCTGCGGCGTGGACAGAATCACGCCGTCATGCGGCCGCCGCCCGGCCTCGTGCTGGACCTCGAAGGCCTCCTGCGCCTCGAACCGGAAGGACTGCACCGTCCCCTCCCCCACCTCGTGCACGAACCACGTGCCCCGCAGGTCCGGCGCGTGATTCCACCAGAATCCCCGGAACCGGTGCGAGAGAATGCGCGCCGCACCCGGCGGGCCCCACAGGTGATTCTCCCGCGCGGTCCGCTCGAAATTCACGCGAAAAAACGCATCGAACCCCGCCACGTGATCCATGTGCAGGTGCGAGAACAGCAGGTGATCGATCTGCTGCACCTCCCCGAACGGCAGGGCGTCCACGGTGCGCCCGCCGCAGTCCAGCAGCAGCCGGGTCAGGCCCTGCCCCCCATCCGCAGTCACGAACAGCGCGTTGTCCCCGCCGGGTTCCCCCAGCACCTGCACCCTCAGCATGCCCCGAGCCTACCCGAGGGGAACGACCGCGTTCCTCATGCCGTACCCGGTGACAATGAGCCGCCGATTCCGCCTTCTCCTGCCCCTCTCGGCCCTCGCCCTGCTCAGCGCGGCCGGCGTCGCCACGCAACGCCTGCGGGCCCCGGACCCGATGGCACTCGGATACGAGGCCCGCACGTTGCAGGGCTTCCAGCTGTTCGTCTCGCCGGAACTGCAGGACCACCCCGACCTGATGGAGCGCCTGGAGTGGCGTCTGGACGAACAACTCGCGCTGGTGAGCCGCACGCTGCCCGCACCGCACGTGCGCCTGCTGCGGGAAGAAACGCCGATCTACCTGGAACTTGATCCGGACTGGGAACGGGACTCGGACGGCATGCGTGTTGGCAACGAATACCTCGCCTACTACCGGGGGCGCTTCCTGCCATGGAGGTCCCTTCAGTACACCTGGACAGTCCTGCGTGAAGGCGTGCCCCGCGATGTGGGCGCCATCACCGTTCCGCACCCCAGCACGCTGATCCAGAGCCACGCCGGGCACCCGACGCTCATGCTGCACGAGTTCGCCCACGCCTTCGAGGACCTGAAGTTCAACTTCGCCAGCCCTGCCATCCAGGCGGCCTATGACCGGGCCCACGCCGCCCGCCTGTACCGCGACGACCTGACCAGCGATCATTACGCCGACCGCAACCCGCGCGAGTACTTCGCGAGCCTGACAGAGATCTATTTCGGCCTGACCAAGGACAAGGCGCCGCCCAACACCCCGGCTGCGCTGAAGGCCCTTGACCCTGATGGATACGCCGCCATTGCCGCGGCCTGGAGCGTGAACCCGAAAGCGCCCTGAACCGGGATCCAGGGCGCATGGGCGACTGGGTCAGGGCTTCACTCTGCTTCGGGCCGCTGGCCGCCGCCGGCGTCCACCGGTTCATCGAGCGGCAGAGACTCAGCCGCCTCCTGCAAAGCCGCAGCGTGTTTCCCGTCGTCGCGGTACACGTACGCCTGCCCGTCCAGCCCCGTGATGCGGACCGTGTAGTCGCTCAGGCGCTCCGGATCGATGGAAATGCGGCTGTCCTGCACCGTGGCCGCCCGCTCCTGCACCGCGCCGAAAGGAGCGAGCAGCGGGGAGCTACACCCTTGGTCGTTCAGCGGGGAGAGGTCCTGACCGGAGCGGCCATCCGCGACGCGGTAACGCTCGATGGCCGCCACGCACAGTTGCCGGTAACGGGTGGCCTGAATGCGCTGCGTCTGCGCCTGCCGGTCCTTTTTCACCTGTTCCGCCGACGTGCACCCGCTCAGCAGGCCACTCACCGCCAGACCGCACAGGAGGGCGCCGGTCCGCCAGCGCCGGGAGAAATTCGGCCGGAAAAGAGGGGAAAAGGGAGGGAAGACGTCGGCTCCAGGCGGGGGTCGCATACTTCCCGGTACGGCGTGACCTCTGCCCGCGTTCCTGGGCTCAGCGGTTCAGGACGCTGACGATCTCCACGTGGCTGGTCTGCGGGTAGAAGTCGTGCGGGGTGACCTCGCCGAGTTTCCAGCCGCGCCGCACGAGGTCGCCGACATCGCGGGCCCAGGTGGCGGGGTCGCAGGAGACGTACACGAGGCGGTCGGCGGTGCTGGCGTGAATCTGGTCTCGGGCTTCCTCGTCCAACCCGGCGCGGGGGGGGTCGACGACGATCACGTCGGTGCCGAGTTCGGTGAAGTTCGCGGCGTCCCCGTGGCGGTAGGTGACGTTCGACTCGCCGGCCTTTTCCACGTCCTGCCGGCCGCGGGCCAGGGCTTCCTGCGCGGAGTCCAGCACGGTGACGCGGCGGAAGTTCCGCGCGAGGTGCCGGGCGATGGCACCGGAGCCGCCGTACAGGTCCACGGCGTGGTCGCCTTTCCCGGCGAGGCGGGCGGCGTGCGTGTAGGCCAGCCCGGCCGCCTGGGGGTTGACCTGCGCGAAGCCGGTGGCCGAGACGCGCAGTTGCACGTCGCCGAACTGTTCGAGGATGTCGCGTTCCCCGGCGATCAGCTGCACGCCGGCGCTGAAGCGTCGCCCGGCTGGCTGGGCCAGGGAAACGCCGACCACGCCGGCGTCCATCAGGTGGTCGCTGGCGCGCAGGTACGCGCGGGGTTCGCCGCTGCCGATGATCGCGGCGACGACCTCGCCGGTCAGGCGGCTGGCGCGGAAGGCGATCTCGGTGGCCGGGTCCAGCAGGGCGGGGTCCAGGCGGTCCACTACGGCCTGGATGGCCGGCATGACCAGCGGGTCCTGCCCGACGACCAGGGGGTCGTTCCCGCGGCGTTCACGGTACGCGAGGCCCTGGGGGGTGACGAGGTACTGCGCGGCGTTGCGGTAGTGCCACGCTTCCGGGCTGGGGACGGTGTCGTTCACGCCGTGCCGGACCTTGGCGATGCGGGTCAGGGCTTCTTCCACGAAGGCTTTCTTGAAGGCGAGCTGCGCTTCGTAGGTGGCGTGCGCGAGGTCGGCGGTGGGGAGGGCCGTGCCGTGGGGCGGGTCCACCCGGTCGGGGCTGCGGCGCAGGATCTCGATGACCTCGCCCTGGCGCACGCCGCGGCCGGTGCGGACGCGGACGGTCACGCGCTCGCCGGGCAGGGCCCCGCGAACGAGGATCACGCCGGACTCGTCACGGGCCAGCCCCAGACCTCCGGCGACCAGTTTCTCGATTTCCAGCGTGAGTGGTGCGTCTGACATACGGCACAGCCTAGCCGATGCGGGCGCCGGAAAAGGAAACCGGGGCGCCCCCGGCCCCTTTCAGGGCAGCGGGCCGAGCAGGTCGCCGGCGGCCGCAGCGGGCACCGGGCGGCCGAGCAGGAAGCCCTGCACGTCGTCGCAGCCGAGTTCGTGCAGCAGTTGCAGTTGTTCCTCGGTTTCGACGCCCTCGGCGGTGACGTGGATGTTCAGGCGGTGCGCGAGGTGCAGCATGACCTCCAGCACCGTGCGGGCGTTGCGGCTGCCGCCGCGCTGCTCGGGGTCGGCGGTGCTGGCGCTGCGGATGAATGCCCGGTCAATCTTCAGGTGGTCGAAGTGCAGGTCCTGCAGCACGCTCAGGCTGCTGTAGCCCTGCCCGAAGTCGTCCAGGGCGACCTGCACGTCCAGTGCCCGCAGGGCCTGGATGTGCTGGCGGGCCAGGCCCAGGTCGCGCAGCAGCATGCTTTCCGTGAGTTCCAGCACGAGCTGCGCGCCGGGCAGGCCGGTTTCCCGCAGGGCGGCGCGGACGTCCTGGACGAAGGTCGGCTGCTCGAACTGCAGCGCCGAGACGTTCACGGACATGCTCAGGGCCCGCGCCGGGAAGTTCCAGGCGACCGCCTGCTCGCACGCGCGGCGCAGCACCCACGCGCCCAGCGGCAGGATCAGCCCGGACCGCTCGGCCAGGGGGATGAACTTGTCCGGACTGATCCGTCCCTGCACCGGGTGGTCCCAGCGCAGCAGCGCCTCGAAGCCCGCCAGGCCGCAGTCCGGCAGGCCGAAACGGCCCTGGTAGTGCAGGGTGAACTCGTCGCGGGCCAGGGCGCCCTGCAGTTCGCGTTCCAGGTACAGGCGCTCGTCGCGCTCGCGCTGCATTTCCGGGGTGAAGTTCAGCACGTGCCGCCCGCTGCGTTTGGCGTGGTGCATGGCGAGGTCCGCCTGGCGCTGCAGGGTGGCGGCGGTGTGCGCGTCGCGGGGCGCAAGGGCGTACCCCAGGGACGCGCCCATCTCGATCAGGCGCCCGGCGGCGCGGTACGGTTCGCGCAGGGCGCCCAGCAGGCCCGCAGCGAGTTGCTCCACGCTCTCTTCGGTCATGGGGGACGGCAGGAACACCATGAACTCGTCCCCGCCCAGCCGGGAGCTCAGCGCGTTTGGGGGCGTGGCGGCCACCAGCCGCTCCGCGAAGGCGCGCAGCAGCAGGTCCCCGACCTGGTGGCCGTACAGGTCGTTGATGGCGCGGAAGCTGTCCAGGTCGATGAACAGCATGGCCGCCTGGGCGTGGGCAGGCATGGTCTGCAGGTGGGCATTCACCTGCGCGCGGAAGGCCTCGCGTTCCAGCAGACCGGTCAGCGAGTCGTGCGTGATGCGGGTGCGCAGCTCGTCCTGCAGGCGCTGCAGTTCGCGGTTGGCGCGCTGCAGTTCGTCGTTGCGGCCGTGCGCCAGCTGGATCTCCATCTCCAGGCGGTGCAGGCGCAGGTCGGCGTCCAGGGCGTGCTGGTGCGCGCGGCGCTGCTGTTCCTGCCGGGCCTGCTGCAGGGTGTGGTGCGACCTCAGGTGCGCCAGGGCCAGCACCGGGGCCCCGAGCTGCTCGTGCAGGCGGCTGAGTTCCTCGTGCGCGGCGAGCTGGTCCAGGGGTTCCTGCCGCGCCTCGGCGAGCTTCAGGGCGGTCTCAGCGGCGGTCAGGGCCTCGGCGTGCCGGTCGAGCTGCCGCAGGTTCGCGGCGCGCGCCAAGTGCAATTCCGACGCGATGCGGCCCGCCCCGGCCTCGTCCCCGGCGATGCAGGCCAGGCCGCGGTCGGTGCAGGCCAGCGCCTCCCGGGGGCGCTGCTGGGCGTGCAGGCTCAGGTGCAGGGCCAGCGCGGCGCGGGAGCGGAATTCGCGGGGGTCCTGGGTCAGCGCCGGGTCGCTCAGGCAGGCCTCGAGTTCGTCGTGCAGGGCCTGCACGGCCTCGTGCTCGCCGAGGCGGGCGGCGCTGATCATGCGGTTGGTCAGGCTGATGCAGCGGTAGCGCACCCGGCCCAGCTGGCAGGCGAGGTCGTACGCCTCCTCGTGGCGGGCCAGGGCGTGGCGGTCGTCGCCGGTGTACTGCAGGAACCCGCCCAGGTTGTTCATGATCAGGAAGCGCAGGTCCAGGTCGCCGTGCTGGCGGGCGTACTCGTGCGCCTCCAGCACGTGGGCCATCGCCTCGTCCAGGCGGCCCTGGCGGCGTTCGACGGTGCTCAGGGCATTCAGGGTGCGGGCCAGCCGGTACCCGCCGCGGGTGGCGGTGAGGTGCGCGCGGGCGTAGCGGTGGGCGTCCTCGTACAGGGCGTGCACGGCCACGTCCCCGGCCTGCTCGCCCAGGCAGCGGCTGTACAGGGACAGGATCTCCATCTCCAGGTGTTCTTCCCCGAGGTCGCGCGCTTCCTGCAACAGGGCCGCGAAGGGGTGCAGGTCGTGCGTGCCGCTCAGCCAGTCGGCACGGGCGGCCTGCGCCCGGTGCAGCAGGCAGGCCGGGGGGGTCGGGGAGGGGTCCTGGGCAGCGGTCATGGGTTCAGGGGGAGGCGGAGGGGAAGGGCGCTGAACGGACCGGAAAGCGGAGCACGGTTCAAGTGTGGCACGCGGACTCTGACGCGGCCCTCACATGCCGGGCCCGGGCACGCGCAAGGCGGCGCGCGAGACCCGGAGGTCAGGCGCGCCGCAGGGCCACTTATGGGGTTCAGCTCTCGTATTCGAGGTAGGTGTACCCGAGCAGTTCCTCGCCGTAGTCCTCGAGGAGTTCGTGTTCCTGCTCGTCGGTCAGGGTGCCCTTCTTGATAGCGGCGTCGGCCTGGTCCTCGATGCTGTCGCGCAGCATGGGTTCCTCGTAGCCCATGGACTCGATCATGCGCCGGGCCTTCTGGCCGCGCACGAACAGGTCGATGTTGAAGCGCCCGCCGGGCCGCACGGTGACGTGCGCCTCGCTGACCTTCCCGAACAGGTTGTGCGCGCTGCCCAGCACGTCCTGGTAGGCGCCCATCAGGAAGGCGCCCAGGTAGTAGGGGGTGTCGCCGGGCTCGTGCAGGGGCAGGGTGGCCTTCACGTCGCGCAGGTCGATGAACTTCTCGATCTTGCCGTCGCTGTCGCAGGTGATGTCCACGAGGGTGGCCTGCCGGGTGGGTTTCTGGTTCAGGCGGTCCAGCGGCACGATGGGGAACAGCGCCTGGATGGCCCAGTTGTCCGGCAGGCTCTGGAACAGGGAGAAGTTGCAGATGTACTTGTCCGCCAGGACCTTCTGCAGGTCTTCCAGTTCGTCCGGGACGTACTTCTCGCTCTGGATGAGCTTGGCGATCTTGCGCAGGATGGCGTTGAACAGCGCCTCGCCGGTCGCGCGGTCCGGCAGGGTCACGTAGCCCAGGTCGAAGAGGTTGTGCAGGGTCTGCTTGTCGCCGACCGCGTCGTTGTACATCTCGCGGTAGTTGCGCATGCTGATGTTCTGCAGGATCTCGTACATGTCCCGCACGATCTGGTGGCTGTCCTCGCCGGGTTCGGCGATCTCCTGCGCTTCCAGGTTGCGGGTGGGGCCGGTGACGTCCACGACCGGCAGGATCAGCACGGCGTGGTGCGCGGTCAGGGCCCGGCCGGACTCGCTGACGAGCACGGGTTCGGGCACCTCGCGCGCCTTGCAGACCTCCTGCACGGTGTACACGATGTCGGCGGCGTACTCCTTGACGGTGTAGTTCATGCTGGCGTAGAAGGTCGTCTTGGAGCCGTCGTAGTCCACGCCCAGGCCGCCGCCGACGTTCAGGTACTTCAGGTCGGCGCCCGCGGCGATCAGGCCGGCGTAGGTCTGCGCCGCCTCGCGCACGGCGACCTTCACGCGGCGGATGTCGGTGATCTGCGACCCGATGTGGGTGTGCAGCATCACCAGACTGTCCAGCATGTTCTCCTCTTTCAGGCGCTCCACGACCCGCAGGAGCTCGTAGGCGTTCAGGCCGAACTTCGCCTGGTCCCCGCCGCTCTCCTCCCACTGGCCGGAGCCGCGCGCGTGCAGTTTGAAGCGCACGCCCACCACCGGTTTGACGCCCAGGGCCTTGGCCTGCTTGAGGATGCGGTCCAGTTCCGTGAACTTCTCGATGGTGATCACGACGTTCTTGCCCAGCGTCCGGCCCCACAGGGCCAGCTTGATGAACCCGTCGTCCTTGAAGCCGTTGCAGCACAGCAAGGCGTCCGGGTGCATCCGCTGCGCGAGGCACAGCGCCAGCTCGGCCTTGCTGCCGGCCTCCATGCCGTGCGCGTAGTCGTACCCGGCGGCCGCGACACTCTCGACGACCATGCGGCGCTGGTTGACCTTGATCGGGAACACGCCCTGGTAGTGCCCGCTGTAGCCGTACTCCTGAATGGCGTTCTGGAAGGCCTCGTTCAGGTGCTTGACCCGCCCGGCGATCACCTGCGGGAAACGCAGGATGACGGGCAGGCTCTCGCCGCGCTCGACGATCTCGTCCACGATGGCACGCAGGGGGGCGTGCAGGCCGGGGCTGGGCGTGACTTCCACCTGGCCCTTGTCGGACACGCGGAACCAGCCGCCGGACCAGTTCGGCACCTGGTACAGTTCGGCGGCGTCAACAGTGGAAAAGCTGGGGTCAGGAACAGTCGTCATGTGCAGGCGTCCTCCGGGGCAGGGGTAGGCTCGCCGTGCGCGGGGTTCGGAACAGACACTGCTCACGGACGCCGTGCGAAACCGGGGCGCATGATACGCCACGCAGCGAAAAAAAAGCGTTAAGCGTTCCCCCCTTCTCCCCCATCCACCGCCCGCGCCGCCTGCCGGAGGGCCTCCAGCGCATGCAGCACGGCGCGGCGCATCAGGGCCGCGTCGCGCCAGCCGGTCCCGAAGGCCGCCCAGGCGTGCGCGTAGTAGGCGCGCAGCTCATCCGCCACGGCTCCGAGCCCCCGTGCGTCCAGGTCGGCCAGCAGCATGCTGCGCGGCGCGTGCCACACCCCCGGGCCCGCCCCGGCGGCGCTGAGCAGCCGGGCCGGCAGCGGCGACACCCGCCAGTTCAACTGCCGCAGCGCCGTCCACAGCTGCGGCCCCAACTTGTCGAGCAGGTCCAGGCCCAGCCCGGCCGCCTGCGCGCTGACCTCCAGCAGCCGGGCGCGGTCCTCCGCGGCGGTCGCCTCCGCGCCGGGGTAGGCCTCGCCGCGCAGCACCTGCACGTGCGACCGCGTCCAGCCGCTCAGGTCCACCCCGTTCAGCAGCAGCAGCTGGGGGCGCGGCACGTGAAGGGGCGCCGGGCATGCCTGGAAGAAGCGGTCCTCGGCGTCCTGCGCGAACTCCAGCGCGAACACGGCCTCCCGGAACCGCGCCAGCCACCCCGGGGCCGCGTCCTCGTGGAACCACACGTGCATGTCCAGGTCCGAGAGTTCCGGCACGTAATCCAGCGGCGCGGGCCAGGGCTTGCTGGCGCTGCCCTTGAAGTACACGCCCCGCACCGCCTGTGCCGGCACCCTTGCGTCCAGCGCCGCGATCAGCGCGTCCCGCAGGGCGTGCACCTCCAGGCGGAGCTGCTGCGGGTCGGCGGGCCAGTCGGGGGAAGGCATGCCGCGCAGTGTCCCTCAGGGCGGCCGGGGCGGGCATCGGCCAGATGGCGCAAGCCCGGGCGGGGCGGGCCGCACAAGGAGAACGAGACCCCGGTGGGGTCTCGTTCTCCTTTTCTGGCGGTCCGGACGGGATTTGAACCCGCGACCTTCTGCGTGACAGGCAGATATGCTAACCGCTACACTACCGGACCATTCTGAAACTGCGGCTGGCGGACCAGCGGAGAGAAGGTTAAGGGCCGCAGCCCGCCATGTCAAGCGGCGGGGGATCGGGAAAGGGCGCAGGGCCATTCGTGAAGGGACCGGCCGGGGCAGCGGGCCCGGGCGGGGGCGTACGCTGCGGGCATGTTCCGCCGTGATCCCCTGCGCGCCGCGCAGCCGGACCTGACCCGCCTGCTGGGCCGCGACGTGGGCCCGGACCTGCCGGCCGTGCGGGCGGTGTACGCGCGGGGCGGCGTGCTGGGCATGACGCGAGGCGACGAGAGCGTGCTCGTGCCGCTGAGCGGTGTCCCGGCCGACGGCGTGTTCGAGCTGGCGAGCGTGACCAAGCCCGTCACGGCCGCGCTGGCCGGGGCGCTGGTGCGCGCGGGCGCCCTGGCCTGGGACGCGCCCCTGCGCGCCCTGGGGGGCCCCTTCCGGAGCCTGCCGGGCGCCCTCACGCCGCGCGCGCTGGCCACCCACACCGCGGGCCTGCCGATGCACCCGGCGCGGGCGATGCTCACGACCTTCACGCGGTACCACGACCCCTACGGCGGCATGAGCGCCACGGACGTCATCGCCAGCGCCGCCCGCTGGGCGAACCCGCGCGCGGCCGGGCGGCTGGTGTACTCGAACCTGGGCGCCGGCCTGCTGGCCCTGGCCTGCGCGCACGCGGCCGGGGAGGCGACCAGCGCGGCCGGGTACGGACGGGCCCTGGCGCGCCTGGTCACGGGGCCGCTGGGCCTGCCGGGCCTCACGCTGGCCCCGCCGCCCGGGGTGGTGCGCCCCACCGGGCCGCTGGGCCCCACCGCCGTGACCGGTTTCGGGCCGCTGGCGGGCGCGGGGGGCCTGTACGGCACGGCCGCGGACCTGCTGCGGTTCGGGCAGGCGCACCTGGACGGCCGGGCGGGCCTGCACTGGGCGGAGGTGACCCACCCGCGGCCGCGCCCGGCGCACCTGAGCGGCGTGGCGCCCGGCTGGCTGGTGTCCAGGGACGTCCGCTGGCACGACGGGGTGGCGCGCGGCACCCGCGCGGCCCTGGGCTTTCACCCGGGAAGCGGGGTGGTGGTCACGCTGCTGGTGCGGGGCGGGCCGCCGGTGCTGGGGGCGCGGGGCGCGGTCCCAGCGCTGCTGCTGGCGCTGCTGGGCCCGCCGGAGGTGAGGGTCAGGAACGGCTGATCCGGCCCGGTGTCCTCAGGGCAGCACCCAGGTGACGCTGCGGGCGTCGGTTAGGCCGGACAGCAGCAGCCGGGACCGCCAGCTGCCCTGCGCCAGCCCGAGCGCCGTGTCGTAACGGGTCAGGGTGGTGGCGGTCAGGGCGTACAGGAAGCCCTGGGGGTCCACGGTCACGTCGCGCAGGTCGGCCACGAACGCGTCCACGGTGGCGGCGGAGTTGTCGGTCTGGGTGGCGCGGCCGTCCCAGAGCCGCAGGGGCTGGGAGGTGGTGCCGGCGCGGATGTTGCTGCGCCACGCGGCCAGCAGCGGGGTGCCGCCCACAGGCACGCTCCACACCCGGTCGTACCGGGTGGCGCCGAAGGCGCGCAGGGTCGCTTCCGGGTTCAGGGCGCCGGTGTCCCGCAGGGGTTGCAGGCCGGTGTCGGTGGCGGCCACCACGCCGCCCGCGTACGGGGCGAGGTCGCGGATCACCGGGGTGTTCACGGTGCTGACCACGTCCGCGACCGGGTTCCCGACCTGCGCGGGGGCCACGCGCAGCACCTCGCTGCCGCCGCCCAGCACGGGCCGCGCCACGACGCCCAGTTCCATGCCGGGGCCGGTCAGGACCGCCAGCCGCACGGGCGGGACGTCCTCCTGCCCGGAGGGTGGCAGGTACACGGGGAGCCGCGCGGTCCACACGAGGCTGCCGTCCGCGCGGTACAGGGCGAGGCGCTGCACGTCGTTCGGGCAGTCGCTGAGGGCCAGCAGCCGGTCCCGGCCGGCGCTGAGGGCCACGGCCGTGAAGCACGGTCCGGCCGGGAACTGCGCGGCGGGCGGGGCGGTGAAGGCCTGCCCCTCGGCGGGCGGGGTATTGGGTGCGGGGCGGGCCTCGATGCCGGCGCGGCGGGTCAGGGCGTAGCGGGTGGCGTTGGCCAGCACGTCCACGCTCACGCCGTTCTGAATGGGCAGGGTGGCGTCGTCGGTGTTCGCGGCGCTCTCCGGGCCGGGCGTGAGGGTGCGCAGGGTCTGGCCGCCGTCGGTCAGGAGGGCCAGGCGGATCACGGGGAGGTCCTCGGTGGTGCCGGTGCAGGCGGTGAGCACGGCGCCCAGCAGCGCGGTGAGGCCCAGCAGGCGCGGGCGGGCGGGAGTGGGATGTGGCATGGGCACCTCCGGGGTGGGGGTCACGGCTGGGTGAGAAGCGGGAAGCGGAAGGTGCCGTCCACGAGGTCCAGCAGCGGGTAGAAGCTCTGCCCGGGCAGGCCGATCGCCAGGCGGTAGCGGCCCTGCGCGAAGTCGGCCTCGGCGGAGGCCGCCCAGCAGCAGCGGTTCAGGATGACGCCCACCACCGGCGTGATGGGGCTGGTGTCGGTGGGGATGCCGTTCACCCAGGTGTAGGTCTGTTCCAGGCGGGCGGTGAGGTACACGTCCGGCTGCTCGACCCGGCCGAACGCGAAGGCCACGCGCAGGGGCGCCAGGGTGAGGGTTTCGGTGGCGGTGTCGTCGGGGTAGGTGCCGGTGCGGGTGCGGTTGTACACCACGTTCGCGCTCAGGGCGGCGCGGCTGCCGAACTGCCAGGCGGTCTGCACCTCGGCGCGGCGCACTTCCAGGCGCGGCTGGTCCAGGCCCGGGATCGCCACGATGGCGCGCAGGCCCAGGGTGCGGCCGGCGCCCGGCAGGCCGAAGTCGGTGCGCACGACGGCGTCCAGGGTGGGGGCGGTGAAGCCGGTGCGGCGCAGGTCGTACGCGCCGCCGTAGGTGACGCTCCAGGCGGTGGCGCGGCCGTCCACGGTGCCGACGGAGAAGGTCATGGTGCCGCTGCTGCGGCTGCCTTCCGGGGTCACCATCAGCAGGTCGTGGGTGTGGCGGAACTGGTACTCGCCGCGCCACAGCGCGGTGTACGTGCCGACCATGCGCGCGGCGGGTTCCAGGATGAACGCCTCGCTGCCGGTAACCAGGATGGGGTTCAGGACGACGTCCTCGGCGGGGCTGAGGTTGAAGCGCACGCCGAACTCGCGCAGGCTGGGCGTGATCAGGTCGTGCACGAGATACGCGCTGACGTTGTCGGTGCGGTCCTCGCCGGTCACGGTAGCGGTCAGCGTGAAGGGCTGCGGCCCCTGCGCGCTGGTGTACCCGCCGCGGGCGTTCAGGGTAAGGCGGGGCGCGGCCCAGCGGCTGCTGTACTCGATGCGGGCGGGCGCGGCGGGTTCGGTGGCGGGCCGGGCGGGCGTGACTTTGGGCGTGCCGGCTTCCGGGTCGCTGAGGGTGACGTCGTACGTGAAGCTCTCGATCACGCCGGTGACCGGCTGATAGCTCAGGGCGCTGCTGAAACTCAGGGGCGGGCCGGTCACGCCCACGTTGAAGGCCAGGCGCTGCTCCTCCCAGGGGCGGAACAGGTCGTAGCTGTACGTGGCGCCGAAGGTGGTGTTCTTCAGCGGGACGGTGCTGAGGGTCAGGGCGACCGGGGCGCTCAGGAGCCGGCCGCTGAGCGCGTCGAACTGGAAGGGGCTGGTGCCCTCGCGGCGCAGGTACCCGGCGCTGAGGCTCAGGGTGTTCGTGACGTTGAAGCGCTGCGTGAGGTTCGCGGTGAGGTTCAGGTCCACGGTGCGCGCGCCGGTGCCGTAGTAGCGGCCGGTGAAGGTGTTGCGCACGCTGAAGGTCGCGTCCCGCCAGGGCGTGGCCGTGTAGTTCAGGTCGTGCGTTTCTTCCAGGCGGGTGGTGGTGATGTTCAGGCCCTGGCTGAGCGCGCTGCGGGACAGCGGGTTGCTGGCGGCGGTGTACTGCCCGGCGCTGACCCGGAAGTCCAGGCTGAAGTTCCCGAAGGTGTACGGCCGGGGGTCGATGATCAGTTCCGGCTGCCGCAGGACCGTGCCGCCCAGGCTGACCGCGCCGGGCCCGGTGATGGGCCGGGGGCTGAAGCGGTCCACGTAGTTCAGGTCGGCGGTGAAGCGCGGGTACTCGGCGTGCACGCCGAAGCGGATGTCGGTCACGCCCTTCAGGGGATCAGTCTCGGCCAGGCCGATGTCACGGCGGTCCACCTGCAGGGTGTACGTGCCGTCCTTCTCGGCGCTGGGCAGCGCGAAGCGGCCGGTCACGCTGAAGTTCAGGTCCAGGTCCATTCCGGGGTTTTGCGTGCCGTCCGGGTTCAGGGGTTTGGGGTTCAGCAGCGTGTACAGCGTGAGCCGGTCGATGTACGGCTGCGGCGCGTACGAGCGCAGGGCCACGCCCACCCCGAAGTTGGGGCTGCGGTTCTGGTAGAAGCGCAGCAGGGTGGTGCCCAGCGTGTTGTCCGCGATGCTGAAGGGCAGGTCGGCCAGGGCCGTGAAGCCGTCCTGGGCGCTCTGGCCGACGCTGAAGCGCGGCTGGCGGTCCTCCTCGTTCAGGGGCAGGACCAGCACCGGCAGGAACAGCACCGGCACGTCCAGGATCAGCACCTGCACCCGGTACGCGACCAGCCGGTCGCCGGGGTACACGATGAGTTTCTCGGCGCGGAACGCGAAGTCGTTCACGGTGCGGCCGCAGCGGGCGCAGGTGGTGAAATACCCGCTGCTGGCGCGGATCTGCCCGGGCATGCGGTCTACTTCCGCGCCGCGGATCTCCAGCACGGCGTCGCTGATCAGCACGTCCTCGCCGCTGATCTGCTCGTCGCCCAGGCTCACGATCAGGTTCTCGCCGGTCAGGGTCTGCTTTTCCGCGGCGTTGTAGTAGCTGGCCGCGCCGACCAGCGTCAGAGTCCGTCGCGTACGGTTGTACTCGACGCGGCGGGCCTTGACGACGTCATCGTCCACGCGGAGCTCCACGATCTCGCCGGTGATCACCACGAGTTCCTGGCCGTCCACCTGCCTGAGTTCCAGGGTGTCGGCGTTGACGATCTTCACGGTGCGCGCCTCGGCCAGCCCGAACAGGCCGGCGCCCAGCAGCCCGGCCGCCAGCAGCAGCGGCCGCGCCCGCAGCGCGAGGCGGGACGTCAGGGCCCGCAGCGCCCTCATTCGGCGGTCCCGGGCGCCGCGCGGGCCAGCAGGGGGCCGGCGGGCAGGGCCGGCAGGGCGGGGCCGGCATGCAGGGTGGGGCGCTGCACGGCCGGGGCGGCCGTGGGCG
>JAANMV010001054.1_pt1 | contig 31935 bp, 21 predicted proteins | sample 7279661 | NCBI WGS metagenome assembly JAANMV01 (sample SAMN14094540, study PRJNA606508) | bioreactor metagenome | isolation source: A lab-scale SPAN reactor treating ammonium-rich wastewater day 121 | place: Ireland: Galway | collected 2017-05-16
GCGGCTCAACCTGGAACGTCCGGACCGCCTGCCAAAGTGGAACTACACTCTAAAGCCTCGCAACTAAAAGCCGAAGTTATTCTTGCGACTGCCCTTAGCCCAGGCCGACCCGGTGACCGATCTGAAGGGCTGCCTGGTCAACCTGAATGCTCTGGGCGACGTCCTGGAAGCCCACTTCGCCCGCACCGGAACCTGTCCGGCCAGCCTCGAGGAGCTGAGAATCAGCCTGCCCCCCTGTCCCGCCCGCACTGACTCGAATGGCTATCTGCTCGAGTCCGAGCGCGTCGGCAAACTCAGCCGCACCGGCTCCGGTGGCTCGTTCGAGGGACCGGTGCTCAGCCAGTGAGGCGACCAGGCCTGTTGCTGCTGCTCCTCGTGACGATGGTCGCTGCCCACGCCCAGGGAACCGGTCAGGCCGAGTTCGCCTTTGCCGGATTCAAGATGCGGGCCGAAAGGGTTCGCCTCACCCTCGAGCCCGGCCAACTCAACCTCCACTACGAAGGTTGCAGCGGGGACTCGGTCGGGCCAGCCGCCTACCTGACCTTCGCGACCACCGCCACGAGCCTGCAGGCACTGACCGGCCAGAAGCTCTCCTTGCTGAAAAGAGAGCCGGGGCCGTATCACAACGTACTGATCCCCGACGACGGGCGGACCCGTCTGAAGGTCAGCCAGGCGACTCTGACGGTGGAGAAAGCCGGCTCAGGCATCCTGCAAGCCAACCTGAGCGGCCAGGGGCTGCTGAACGGCAAGTCGGTGACCTTTCAAGGCCGGGTCCAGGGCCCCGTCGGGTCGGGTCGCTGAGCCGTATTGACCGGGGTGGCGAGGAGGCACTATAATTGCCGGGTTCCGCCGGGGTAGCTCAGGGGTAGAGCAGCTCACTCGTAATGAGCAGGTCGGGCGTTCGAATCGCCTCCCCGGCTCCAGATTTATCGCCGTTTTTCGCCTCTCGTTGCAGGGGCGATTTTCGTTTGAGGGTACCGGTCGGGTACCAACTGCCCGGCACTCCGCGGACCGGCGACTGGTCCCCAGTGGGCCGCGGCGCTGAGCTTAGCCGGACAGCGAGGCCCGCACGTCGGCGATAGTGATGAAAAGGTGTTTCGGGTCATCGAGGAGTTCCGAGAATCCGAAGCGCTCTAGATAAAACTTGCGGGCGCTCTCATTGAGAGCATCCACGGTCACCGCGAAGATCCCAAGCCGTTCAGAGATCTCCACCGCCAGTTCTAGTACCATTAAGATGAGTGCGCGACCGATCCCCAGTCCCTGCGCCGAGCGGTCGACTGCTAGCCGAGCTATAAGGAGAGTGGGCAATGGATAGCGCGGCAAGTTAAGTCCTTCGGGCAAAACCTCAAACTGAACTGAACTCGAGCAGACGGTGACATAACCAAGAACGCGCCGAGAGTCGACTGCGGCTGCCACATATGTGGAGCCTAGACCTCGCCGGTCGTTTTCGAGAGCGTACCGTCGGAGGAAGAGGTCCAAAGAGTGCTCTCCGCATCGAAACTTGCCGAACTCGTGCTGATCGGTCAGACGCTCAATCTGCCACCCGCTCACCCTCGACGCCGCGTGCGCTCTTTGTCCATGGCCTGCTTCAAAGCCGGGATAACCTTCCCAGGGCGGTTCAACTCCGCAAGAAAGCGTTTACGATCCCGATTTGACAAGCGCAGAGTGTTTTCCCGATCGAGGACCTCTGAGGCTCGCTCGGAGAGCGTGGCAAGAACAAAGTCGGTCAAGCTAAGGCCTAGCAGCTGGGCCGCAGTCTCGATGCGCTCCTTGAGTTCCGGTTTCATGCGAAAGGCCAGTCGCGGACTGGTGGATGAAGTGTCCATACTGAGTCTCCTTCTGCCCCATGATGCCAGATTCATTATTGTGTGTCAACTGGGCACACAGTGGCGAAGGCCGGCTTCTCTACTCGGGGAACAACGACACGCGCACGCCTTATGAGCAGGTCAGGTCTTGACCACTCACTGCCGTGCAAGCATTCTGGCGTGACCGGTGACCGCTTGGGTACCAGAATGGTACCAAACTTCTCCGAGGTGCATGATTTGCGCAATCCTGGACATTCAGCCCCGGAATAGAAACGTGGTCCCACAACGAGATTTCCGCATGGTTGCTAGAGTCAATGGCAGACATGTTCACTCGTAATGAGCAGGTCGGGCGTTCGAATCGCCTCCCCGGCTCCATCGTCTAAGCCCGCTACGGTGGGCTTTTTTCGTTGTGGCCCAGGGAACCAAGATCGGGGAATTCCTGGCTCTGGGGACCACCTGGGGACCATTTCTCCGAGAGGCGTGGTTATGGGCGTTAGCCGGGGGGAGGTCCGAGAAACCTTTACCGCAGGCTCCTGTGGACAGCTTGAATAACTTCGCATGAAAGAGCGGGAAGTTATTCAACCTGCCCACAGGTACGGGAGCCTCGTCATGGCGGAGGTTTGTAGGCCGCAGGGGCGAGAGCCTGGCTATGCGAGAGTCTCATCTTCGCGAGACCTCACGTCAGGACCTTTGAGACAAATGGTTTGGTAGTGGGGCCGGGGACGAGGAGGCAGGTCAGGGTCACTGGAACATCCGCTTGCCCAGCTTGGCCGAGGCCTCCTCGAGCATATCGTCGGTCACATGCGAATAAATGTCGCCAGTGAGCCTGATACTCGCGTGCCCAAGGAGCTCGCTGACGACCTTAAGGGACTCGCGGTCTTTCAGGAGGGCCGAAGCCGCGCTGTGTCTCAGGCTGTACACGGGCAAGTTGGTGGGCAGCCCAGCGCGCTTCAGCACCCGCTTGAAGTTTCGCGCGCGCAGGTTGTCCAGGTGCAGCGGCCCGCCCAGCTCGTTGGCAAAGACCAGGCCGAGGTCGTCGTAGGCCGAGCCAGCATACTCTTTCTCGCGGTCTTGCTGGTCGCGGTGCTGGCGCAGCAGGTCGGCCATCTCGGGCTCCAGCGCCAGGGTGCGCCGGCTCTTGTCGGTCTTGGGGGGCTCGAAGCGCCAGCGTGGCTCGCCCTCCACCTTCCTGGTGAAGCGTACGAGTGCCCGGTTCACGGTCACCTTCCTGAAGTCCAGGCTGAAGTCCGTCCAGAAGAGACCAAGGTACTCCTCAGGCCGCATTCCGGTGGCCAGCGCCAGCACCCACATGGGGCCCAGCCGATCCTCTTGCAGGGCTGCCTGGACGAACCTGGCCAGGTCGGTGGAGTGGAGCACCCTGAGCTCGCGTTTCCTGGTGATACGGGGCAGGTCAACGAACAGGGCCGGATTCTGGCTCAGCTCGCGCCACTTCACGGCCTGTTGGAGGGCCTGGCGCAAAATGGCGTGCAGCTTCCGGACCGCGTACGGGCCGGTGCCCCGGGCAGTGATCGCGGCGTAGAGCTCCTGAATGTCGGTGGGCGTCACGGTGGTCAAGAGCTTCTTGCCGAGCGCAGTCCCGCCTACGTAGCGCTCGACGTTGGCACAGTATTCCTCGAAGGTACGCTGGCGCACGCGCTGCTTGGCGGCCACTCTGAGCCACCTGGTCAGGAAGTCTTCCAGGGTCTCCAGGTTGCGCGCCCGGATCGAGCCCTCGGTTTCGAACTCATCGAGTTTGTCGCGCAGATACTTCTCAGCCGCCTTCCTGGTGGACAGGGTCTTTCGATGGCGCACGCGTTTCCCGTTGTTGTCGAAACCCAGGTGAATCTCAACCCGGTAGGCGCTGCCTCGCTTGGTGATGTGGCCTCTCATTGGTTCCTCCAGTTTTCTTCATGCACAAAGCCAGCGGGGCAGGGCCCCACTGGCTTTGCGGGGTCGGCGCGGCGTCGGTCAGTTAGTCGAGAAGTTGGCGGCGAGCAGGGCCTCGAGCGCCTGCACGGGGACAAGGATGCGGCGGCCGATCCGGATCGAGGGAATGGAGCCCTCGCGGACTGCCTGGTAAGCGGCGTAACGCGAGACGCCCAGGCAGGTAGCGGCCTCGGTGACGGTCATGGTTTTGCGGGTGTGGGGTTCAGCCATGGTGGTTTCCTCCGGGTTAGTTCATGGTCCCAGCCAGCAGCTGGGCCAGGGGCTTTACGACCTCTTGGCAGGCCGGGTCGAGCAGGGCTTGCTCGGCGGCGCGGATGTGTGAGCAGGGTTTGAGGGTGCCGTTGAAGCGAGTCCAGCGGCAGTTGCAGTACCAGCCGCTGTTGAAGCGACGGACTTCGTAGGTGGAGTGGTCGCCGATCACCATGAAGGCGCGTTCGTTGACCTGAATGACGCGGTAGTTTTTCTTGAGGCGGATGGCTTTCTCGGGGACGGTTTCGCGGTTTGACATGGGCGCTACCTCCGATAAACTGTTTACGGTTAACAATATACCGTTTACGGTTATCCCTGTCAATATCCGTTTACAAATATTTTATCGGCTGCTACTATGGGGCCGTGAGCGAGGAGAAGCGGGGTAGGGGCCGACCCCGGAAATACCCCAAGGAAGTGGCCAATGATGGCGCTCCTGTTCTCTCTGTGCGCCTCGACCCGGTGGTGTATCTGCACATCCAGGCCAGGCCCGAGGGGGCCAGGGCTTACATCGAGCAGCTCGTCCGCGAAGACCTCGCGTCCTCAGGCCCGGTACCGTCGCTTGACCGGTCTCGTGCCACAACGAATGACACTTGATGTCGCTCCCCGGTGTTAACCTGTGCCTGGAACACGGCCGGCAGGATCTTGACCTGAGGAGTTGAATCTTTTCCAATGCATCGCGAGCTACAGAACGCTTGTGCGAATCTGGGTTTGAGCCTGCCTCACCTGGCTGAAGCGGCGACGAACGCCTGTGAGAAGCGTGAGGAGGCCAGGACCTGGCTTTCGGCAGAGTTCGAGCCGGACAGATGCTTTGACGTGATTGGCTTCGGTTCTCTGGCTCGAGAAGAGCTTTCCGAGCAGAGCGACTTCGACTTTGCTGTGGTGGCCTTCGGGCTTCCCGACGACATCGATAAAGGCCGGAAACTGCTCGCTTCCGTTGACAGGCTCAGAGCGGAATGGATGCAGAAGTCCCCGGGCTCGACCGGCATGTTTGGTCGCGTCCTCTCTGCCCCCGACCTGACGGAGCGCATCGGCCTTGAGCAGGATACCAACCAGACGCACACGCTTCGCATTTTGTTGTTGCAGGAGAGCGTGTCGCTCTATCAACCCGATCTGTTGAGGAAGCTGCTCCAGGCCATCCTCGCTCGCTACCTTCGTGACTATGACAATTACGCCAAGCCGGGTGTTCCGAGGTTTCTGCTCAACGACCTGGTGCGTTACTGGCGGACCATCACCGTGGACTATCAAGCCAAGAGGTGGCGAGACCGAGACTCTGAATGGGGACTTCGCTATCTCAAGATGCGCATCTCTCGCAAGTTGGCCTTCGCCTCGACAATCGCGTCCCTGTTCCTGAATCCGGCTCGTGATCGAGTGGTGGACGTAGGCTACCTCCTGGAGCAGTTCTCCATGCCCGCGCTGGCACGTCTGGCCCAGCTGCATGTTGACCTCAGCGAGGCCGGCAAGGCGGCCCTGGGAGAGGCATTGAAGATTGCCGACCTGTTTTGCGAAGCCCTGGCGGACAAGTCATTTCGCGATGAAGCCAAGCTGGTGATGGATCTGAAGAGCTCATCCGAGCGCTTTCATGAATGGCGGCGCCAGGGTGACCAGCTTCAGAAGGCTCTCCAGGCAGTCTTCTTTGAAGACCCGTTCCTGGCGCGCTTCTCGGTAAATTACTTGTGTTTTTGAAGGAGGCTACAACCCATGACGATGACACTTCTGGACCAGCCAACTGAGGCTGAAAAGCTGGCGATCGAGGAAATCCGTGCTGCAGTGGACCGCAAGATTGCGCAGGAAGGCTGGACCAGGGAACAACTGGCCGAGAAGCTCGCGATTCTTCCCTGGGGGGTGAAGGTCTTGTTCAAGCGCTCCTGGACGCTCGAGTCCGCGTGCCGGGTCGCTCACATTCTGGGAGTGCCTGTCGAAGTCCGCGTTGGTCCCTAGCGTGGCGACCGGTCCGGCCTACCAGTGTCCGGTCTGCTCGTTCCGCTTGTTCCGGCCGATCATGGAGCTTGAAGTCTCCTCCCTCGGCCTGTATGACGATGCTCGATTTCCAGGGCGCAGCCTGCTGGCTCTCAAAGAGCACCACGAGGACTTTGCAGCGCTTGCCCCCGAGCTGGCCGCCCGGTTCATCGCGGAGGTGCAACTGGTGGGGCGGGCGATGCAGCGCGCCTTCAGTCCGGTCAGGGTCAACTATGCCCTGCTGGGCAACGCCGAAGCCCACGTGCACTTCCATCTCATCCCGCGCTACCTAAGCGACCCGGTCCCACGCCAGGCACCGTGGAAGCATCCCGAAGCAAGCTCGGAGCTTCCCGAAACCAGGCGACTTGCAGTGATGCAAGCGCTGCGAGACGCCATTGCGGACTTGCAGCAGGAGGGCTACGGGTAATGAATCCCGTGGGGCTTGCGATACTGGAGATTGGCAAAGGGTAAGGCTGGCAACCGGTATCCGCTGCCAGCGCAGAAGAAAGCGAGCATTCTCGCTTCAGTTCTCTCGGGCTCTTCTGCCGTGGCGTAAAAGACCCACAGGCGGGTCTCTGTCTCTTCGCCCGAGCCAGGCGGCGGGCAAAGTTCCAGGGTCTTCAGAAAGTAGCCTCCGGCGTGGGGCTTCTTCTCGCCCAGCTTTGTTTCACGAAATTGCCTGACCCGACGGCGCAGATTCGTGGCCTTCCCGACGTACAGAACCACCTCATCTGGCAACCACGACTCCGAGAGCCTCTGGGCCAGCGCGGCTGCTTTCGTGCGCTCGCCATCCAGAGACACCCCCGGTTGCCGAGAAAGCCAATCATCAATGCGTGTCAGCGAGATCGGTGCAACCCGGAATGTTCCGGTAAGGACATCCGGATCGGGCGTCAGGGAGACGACGTAGACCCCGGCCTTGTTCGTCGGAAGGTCAACGCCCCAGGGGATGGGCTCGCTGGGCACGAGTCCCACAGCAGCAAAGAGCGCACGAATACTGACCGGCACAGCCAGGCGTTCGGCCTGACTCCGGGTGACCCTCTACGACCCGCACCTCCCCAAACCGATCCGACGTGGAGCCCGTCAATCCAAACCGGAAGGGCTGTCACCGCTATCACGCGAAGCCCGGCCCATCAAGCGTTCATCCCGCGGGGGAATTCAAAATGCCGGTACTCGATCTCGGTGAGCTTCTGCCTTCTCAGCGTCCGGATGGAGCCTGGGCGGCCGGACTGGTCCACGCCCTGGCCCGCGAAGAAGCCAGCGGTCGTCGCCCACAGCGTCTCACGGAGGCAGGTCTGGCGACCTGGAAGCGCTTCAAAGGCCGCCTCAGCTCGCAAGACTTCTTGTCTTTGCTCTTCGAGGACGCCGCCGTCCTGCACCCTGTACCCTTCGATTCTGCCTCGCTGGGAGCTGAGCTTCGGGCCGATCAGTTGCCCCAGGAAGTCGTCGACACCTGGCTGGAGGCTTTGCCTTCCCTGAACCTGGCCATGTCGCCCGCCGATTACATCTTCGAGCAGGCTCGACTTCTCGGTCTGCCAACTCGCATGGCCCGGTCCGACCTGCACGTGGTCAAACCCCATCAACGCGTTCTCGAGCTGCCTGGAACGGGCGGCCAGCTGGCTCATCATCTGGTGACGACCCAGACCGATCTTTCGCTGCAGGCCAACTTTGTGATCGCCTGCGATTCCTGGCAGGCATTGACCCTGGCCGGCATCATCGGGCTCGAGCGCGGGGCTCCCAATTCCGACTTCATCGTGCGCGTCGACCTGGCCGAGCTGCGCAACGCGGAGCATCCCCTGCGGCGCCGCAGCTTCGACTTCGTGTTGGGTCTGCACCCGGACAAGGGCGGCCTCTTCCGGATCGAGGACCAGCTCGCCATCTGGTTCCCCAGCGCCAGGGTTCTGCTGGTCTAGCCATGCCGGCCAAGTTCATCCCCATCGGAAAGCCCGCCCACGACGCCGAGCGCCAGGCGCTGCGCTTCCTGGTGGACGGTCTGCCGAGCGATTACACGGTGTACGGCAACCCCTGGCTGGTGGAGCGCGGCGGGGTCATCTATGAGCTGGATGCGGTGGTGGTGGCGCCTTATGCCATCTTCATCGTGGAGACCAAGGCCTATCGAGGACGCGTCGACGGCACCGACCACGACTGGTATGTGCCCAGTCCTATCCCCAGCCCGTTGAAGCTCAACCGCCTCACCTGCCAGGTCCTGAAGACCCAGCTCAAGCGGGAAAGCTGGCAGGCCGGCCAGATGTGGGTGGAGGGCCTGATCTTTCTCTCGGCCACCACCGACTTTGACATCGCGGGAAGCGCCAGCCGACACCGAGTGCATTCTCGTAAGACCATCCTGGCGGCCCTGCAAGACCAGAGCCTGATCCAAACCTTGACCGGGCATCGCTCCCTGCACCCGACCCGCGATGGGGAGGCCGACTTGATGCGCCTCTTGCAGGGCGTCAAGGGCGGGCCTCAGCCGGTCCGTCGGGTGCGGGAGTACGAAATCATCGACCGAATCTCGCACCACGAGACGTTTACGGAGCTTCTCGGCAAGAACAGCCTCTCTGGAATCGAGCGGGTGCTGCGCATCTACAGCGTTCCGCAGTTGGCGTTGGAGGAGCAACGCGAGCGGGCGCTCGACCGCGCCCGCTGGGAGGCGCAGGTCATGGGCCGGCTGGGCCGCTGCGAGGGCATCTTGAGCGCCGATCCGCCCTTCAACGACGAGGCCGGTATCGTGTTGCCGCTGGAATATTTCCGAGGCATAACCCTGACGACCTGGTTGGAGCGCTACGGGCCGCAATCCACGCGCAAAATGAAAGCCGACATGCACGCCCGCACGGACCTGTGGTTGCGCATCACCGAGACCCTCGATGACGCCCACCAGCAGGGCGTGGTGCATCGCTTGCTGCGCCCCGAGGTGGTCCTGGTGGAGGATGCTCCCAAGCCGAAAGAGATCCGGATTACGGGCTTTGATCTGGCCAAGCAGCTCAGCTCGGTGGACAAGACCGCCTGGCTCACAACCCTGAGCGACGAGCGTCTCGTCTACGCCGCGCCTGAGGTCATCCAGGCATTCAGCAGCGCCGAGCCGGCCTCGGACCAGTTCAGCCTGGGTGTTCTGCTGGCCTTGCTTCTCACCGGTCGGCCACTCTTTGAGAGCACCCGGCAGTTGATGGCTGAGCGCAGGCTGATGCGACGCGTGCGGGACCTCGACCAGCGCATTCCGCTCAGCCTGGATGAAGTGGTCACCCGGATGGTCCAGATTCGGCCCACCGATCGGTACCCCTCTCTGGGAGAGGCCGTCTCGGCTGTCTGGAAGGCGCGCCAACCCGAGCGCCCCGAGTTGCCCGGAATGCCTCCCGAGCGCAAGGCCACGCTGGACCCGGACAACCTGGAGCCGGGTACCCGGATCGGCACCGACTACGAGGTCGTGGGTCGGCTCGGGCAAGGGGGGATGGCCGTGGTCTATGCCGCTCGCCACCTGGTCAGCGGCCGTACCAGGGCCCTGAAGATCGCCCGCGGCGAGGATGTCGCCGAGGAGGCCCTGCGGGGCGAGTACCAGGTGCTCTCCGGGCTCGACCACAGCAATATCGTGCGCGTGGTCGACCTGAGTAAGATGGTGGAGGGACGTCTGACGCTGGTCATGGAGCGGGTGGGGGGACAGAATCTGCGCCAGTGGCTGGGCGAGCATCCGGCTCCCGAGCCGAGCGTGCAGCGGCGCCTGGCCGAGGAGCTGCTGGCGGGCCTGGATTATCTCGAGCAGAAGGGGATCACCCACAAGGACCTCAAGCCCGATAACCTGCTGGTGGATGACGGGCGGCTGACCGTCATCGACTTCAGCCTGGCCCTGATGCCGGCCGACGCTCCCTATGGAGGGACAGCGCTCTACCGCGATCCGGCCAGCGCCCGCTGGACCCACGGCACCGATCGGTTTGCCGCCGCGCTCTGTCTTTTCGAGCTCTACGCCGGACGCCACGCTTTCGAGGGAAGGGTCCCCGAGCCGGGCGAGTCTCCTAGCGTGCGCGAGGACGACATCGACCCGCCCGGGCTGGCGGAGTTCTTCCGCAAGGCGCTGGACCCTATTCCTGAGAAACGGTTCCCTTCGGCTCGGGCCATGCGCGACGCGCTGCTGGTGGCGCTGGGAGAAGAGGTCAAGTTGCCCGACGAGCCGGTCGCGGCCGAGCAGCTCGACGTCACCACGCCGCTTCGGACCACCGGCCTGTCGAGCCGGGCCGTGAGAGCGCTGGCGCGCAGCCAGGTTCACACCGTGGGGGACCTGCTGGCTCTGCCGGCGGCCCAGATTCGCGCCATCCATTCCATCGGAACTAAAGCAGCCAGAGATGTGCTCGCCTTTCAACAAAAACTGCTCTCCCTGGGCTTGAAGCCGGGCTCCGGCTCGTCTCCCAGGCCGGAGCCGGTACTGTTGCCCGAGCTGGCCGATTGCCCCGAGCCGCTCCACAAGCTGCCTCTCTCGTCCGCGCTCCTGGCCGCGCTGGAGTCGGCCCTTCTCCCCACCATCGGAGCGGTCGCCTCGCTGACGCAGCCGGAGCTGTTGGCCGTGCCGGGCATCGGACGCAGTCGGTTGTCGCAGGTCGTGGAGGCCCTGCACCAGTTTCAGGTCAAGAGCGCGCAGCCCTCCTCCACGGCCCACACGCTGGACCGGCTCTGGCACTTGGCGGCTCTCCCCCTGTCCGAAGAGCAACGCAGCATCGTTGAGCGATCGGCGGGACTCACCTGTGTCCCCCAGACTCAGGCCGTGATCGCCGCCGAGATGGAGAGCAACCAGCCGCACGTCAGCCTTGAGCTGACCCGGGCCCTGGAGCGGCTCGACCCTTCGATGCTTGCGGACGCGAGCACGGCTCTGGAAAGCGTGGTGGACGGGTGCGGCGGCGTGGCCCGCCTGGATGAGCTGGGCCGTCGCCTGGAGGAGGTGTGGCCGGCCGGCGTGGTCTCGGGCCAGGGGATGGCCCGATTGCTGGCGCGCCTGTCGGCCGGTCGGGTCCATCTGGTGGACGTGGGGGCCGAGCAGTCTTTGCTGGCCCGACCAGCCTTTGATCGGGAGACCTTGCGCGCCTTCGCCGAGGAGGTCCTCCGGCTGGCCTCCCAGTGGCCACCCGTCGAGCCGGAGGCGGCCCGGCGGGCGCTGGCGGTCATTTTGCCTCATTTCGAGGGCGATCCGCTGGCGCTGGGCGTGCGGCTCTGCGACGACGTGGACCTGGCCGAGACCGGACATCTTTTTGTCGGTCCGCTGGAAGCCCGACAGAGCATCCAGTTCGTCCTCTCCCAGCTGCGCGAGCCCATCCCGCTGCAGGAGCTCGAGCGACGTGTCCGGCGCATTTTCGGAGCCGAGACCCCCTACCCCGACCCCGACCACCTGCTCGAGATCCTGCGCGACTTCGACTGCCAGGTGCAGGGCGACCTGATCGTCACGGGCGCGACCGGCTCGCTGACCGCCCCCCCCGCCCTCACTGGGGATGAAGTTCCCGCCACCGCCACCCGCACTTCCGAGCAGGAGGTGCGCGACAAGCTCCGCGACGCCGCCTCATCGCGCGGGTTCCGGATGCTGGTCACCCCGCCCGAGAAGCACTTCGAGATCGGTCGCTCGGTGGCCGCCGCCATGGCCGCCGAGTGGATCTCCTTCGAGGACGCCTTTTTCACCGAGCATGGCGAAGAGATCGCCACTCTGGAAAGAGCCGAGCGATTCGTGGCCCAGCGCGATGCTCTGACCGAGGCCGCCGAGGCGACCATGTTTCGTCTGCTCGAGGAGCACGGCCAGCCCGGTCGGTCGGTGGTCCTGGGCGACACGGCGCTGCTCGGGTTGTGCGACGGGCTCGACCTGCCGCGCCGGATGTATGACGAAACCCTGTCGGGTAGCAAGGGCTTCTGGGTGCTGGTAATACCGGGAGTGATTCAAAATCGCCAGCCGCGTTTCAACGAGGGGCCGGAAATGTGGCATCTCGAAGGGGCCACTTTACCCTTGCTCAACGCGTTGCCAACCTGAGGAACCGATAGTCATGAAACCTGCCGACAGAAGTCATTTGACCGCCAGGCTGCGCGAGCACGTGGCCCTCATCGCCACCGACCTGCGGGCCCAGATGCTGGCCCCCGGGACCGTGCGCCAGCGCGCTCAGAAGTTGCATCGTGACGAGCAGGTCGGCGAGGACTTCGAGGTCTGGACCGACCTTCTGTCGCGGCGCGCGGCCGTGCTGTGGGTGCTCAAGTCGGTCTACGTGCGGGTGCTGGAGGATCGGGGGCTTCTACGTCCCGGGCGATTGCTCGACCCGGAGGCCCAGCAGCTCTTCGAACGGCTGGCACCGAACCTGGGTGAGACCGCCTTTCTCAAGTGGATCTACCGCGACCTGGCCAGCCGGCGCGGAGGGCTGCCCGAGCTCTTCAGCCTGCAGCCCGCCGAGATCGCGCTGCCGGCTGACAGGCTTTCTCGCGAGCTGCTCGAGTTCTGGCGACACCGCAACCCGGACACCAACGCCCACTGGAGCTTTGCCGAGGAGCGCTTCGAGGGCGAGTTGATGGGCGACCTCTACCAGGACCTCGACCCGGTGGTCAAGGACCGCTTTGCCCTCTGCCAGACGCCGGACTTCGTGCGCGAGTTCATGCTCGACCGTACCCTGACCCCGGCCCTGGAGACCTTTGGCGCCGATACCGTCCGTCTGCTGGACCCGGCCTGCGGGTCGGGGCACTTTCTGATCGACGGGTTGAAGCGCCTGGTGGCCGCCACCGGAGAGCAGCATCCGGACTGGGATCGGGACACTCTGGTCAGGCACTGCCTGAACCGGGTGGTGGGGATCGACTTGAACGACTATGCCTGCGCTCTGGCTCGCGCTCGCCTGGTGATGACCGCCAGCGAGCTGGCCGGGCTGAAGACCCTGGCCGAGTCGGCCCGTTACCATCCGCACGTTTACTGGGCCGACGGGCTGGAGCAGGTCGAAAAACATGGCCAGGAGGGCGCCCAGCTCGACCTCTTCGACCCGGGTAAGGACGAGCAGCCCCGGGCCAGCTTGACCCGACCCGAGGTGCGCGCCAAGCTCGGTCCGCTGCTTCGTGCCGGCTTTCATGCCGTGGTGGCCAACCCGCCTTACATCACCGAGAAGGACCCGGCCCGCAAGGAGTATCACCGGGAGAAGAACGGCAAGGCACGCCGTTATCTTTCGGCCTACCGCGAATACTCGCTTTCGTCCCCGTTCACCGAGCGCTGCTTCCAACTGGCGGTGCCTCAGGGGTTCATCGGGCTCATCACCAGCAACAACTTCATGAAGCGCGAGTTCGGGCAACCGTTAATCGAGCAGGTCCTGGCCACGACCGACCTCTCGCTGGTGGTGGATACTTCGAAAGCCTGCCTCCCGAACCACGGGACCCCGACCGTGCTGATCTTCGGACGGAACCGGCGGCCCACCAGCGCGACCGTGCGCGGCGTGCTGGCCCGGCAGGGCGAACCGGTGCGCCCCGCCGAGCCCGCCCGGGGACTTGTCTGGTCGAGCATCCTGGAAGGTTGGCGGCAACCTGGCTTCCAGAACGATTTTGTCAGCGTGGCAGACCTGCCCAGAACGGCTCTCGACAAGCATCCGTGGAGCATGGGCGGCGGCGGAGCAGCCGAACTTCGGGTTCGATTGGAGCAGGAGGCATCGCAAACATTGAGAGCTCTAGGGGAGGTCGGCACAGGTGCGGTAACGAGGGAGGACGAGGTTTATCTCATCGGCCGGCGAGTGGCCTCGCGGCTCCAAATCCCGGAAACCCAGATTCGACCGCTCGTTGAGGGAGACACCGTTCGAGACTGGGTCATTCTTGACCCGGAAGAAGCAGTCTGGCCTTACGACCCGCGCACTTTGGAATCGGTGGATGGTGAAGAGGCGGCCGGAGTATCCTCTGCCCTCTGGCCTTGGAAAACCCGACTTGCGCGACGAGTTGCTTATGGCAAGAGCCAGATCGAACACGGACTAAAATGGTTCGAATATTCGATGTTCTTTGCGGAACGGTTCCGGACCCCGCTGTCGATCGCCTTCTCCTTCGTGGCCACCCACAACCACTTCGTGCTCGACCGCGGCGGCAAGGTCTTCAACCGCAGTGCCCCCATCATCAAGCTCCCTCCCGGCGCGAGCGAGGCCGAACACCTGGCCCTGCTGGGCCTGCTGAACTCCTCCACCGCCTGCTTCTGGATGAAGCAGGTCTTCCACGACAAGGCCGGAGGGGGTGCTCAACTCAAGCAGTCCGACCCGGCCAAGATCGCATTCGAGTTCGCGGCCACCGGAATGCTGGACTTCCCCATCCCGGACCGGGCCGGACCGGGCCGGGTCCGATCCAACCGTGATCCGGCTGGCCGAGCATCTCGACCGACTGGCCCGCGAGCGGGCCGAGGCTCTGGCGCTGGCACTGCCGGAGGTCGAGGAGCTGGGCCCGGCGACGTCGGCCGAGCTGCGCCAGGCGCTGGCCCGGGCCGAGGCCCGGGAGGCGGCTCTCCTGAAGGTCCAGGTGGCCCTGCAGGAGGAGCTGGACTGGCGCGTTTACGCCCTCTACGGGCTGGCGAGCGCGATTCATCCGCTGGAGCCCGACTTCCTCGCCGCCAGCCCCGGTTGCCCCATCGGCTGCCGGCCCTTCGAGCTGGTGCAGGCCAGGGGTGGGCGGGCCACCGGAGTGGACGGGCAACCCCTCATGCAAGAGGTCCCGGCCGACGTGCCGGCGCCGATCCGGGCAGCCTGGGAGGCACGCGTCGGGCTGCTCGAGCAGCCCGAGTTGGCGCTCATCGAGCACGAGTCCTACAAACGGCGCTGGTTTGTGACCCCCAAACATTTGACGGGTCGCGTCGAGACCTTCCAGAATCGACTGCAACGAAGGCTGCGGCGCCTGCTGGCCGACCTGGTCGAGGAAGCGGCCCGTGCGCGCAGCCAGCCGGCCCCGGCCGAGCGCCTGGCCTCCGATCTGCAGGCCGAGGCCCGATTCCTGGCCCTGGCCGAGCTCTTCACCGAGCGGCGGGATTTCGACCTCAAAGGGCTGGTCTCCACCCTGCTGCAGGAAGAATCCGTTCCCAACCACCCCCTGCACCGCTACTCGGCCGCCGGCCTGGTCAAGCGCGCCGCCTGGGAGAAGACCTGGGAGGACCAGCGCCGCGAGGATGTCGGCGAGAACGTGCGACCCGAGGTGCCGCCCACCTACACCACGGGCGACTTCCTCCGAGCGGAGTATATGCAGATCCGCGGGAAGCTCGACGTGCCCCGAGAGCGCTTCATCGCTTTCAGCGAGGTTCCCGGCCAGGGCGACACGCTCTACGGTTGGGCCGGCTGGACCCCGCTCCAGCGCCTCAAAGCCATCCTGCTCACGGACGAGAAGCTGGAGGACGCGGGCGTCTCTCTGACCGACCGGACGGGCTTGCTCCACAGCGCCTGGAGCCTGCTGCCGGACGTCACGCGCGAGGACCTTGCCGCGGCCGGCCGCCTGAAGGCCGAGTTGCAGGCCCTGGTCGGCCCGGATGGGCCGAGCCGCGAGCGGCTCGAAGAATGGCGTCTGCGGTTTGCGCCGCCCGCAAAGAAGCGCTCGGCCACTCCGAGGAAGCCCCGCAAGAGTAAGGCTACGCTCGCACAGGAGACCTCCCCATGAGCACCGTGACCACCATCACCCAGGCTTACGACCTGCCGGGCCCGCAAGACATCCGGGCCATGAACTTCGTGGTCAAGCTGCGGGAAGCCGACCCGGGCTCGGACGAGGTTCGCAGACTGGTCCAGGACTACGTGGTCACGCCGGTGGTGCAGCGCGAGCTCCCCAAGATCCTCGAGGACATGCGGCAGGTCTACCTCCGCGGCGAGGAGTACGGCCGTTTCCTGCACGGCAGCTTCGGAAGCGGCAAGTCCCACCTGATGACCATGCTGGGCCTGCTTCTGGAGAACGCCGGCCCGGCCTGGGAGAAGTTCGGAGGCTACTTCCAGACGAGCCATCGGGACTGGCTGGAGCAGGCCAACCTGCTGGTCGTCCGCATCCACATGCTGAGCGTGCGCGGCAAGAGCACCGGGCTTGACCGGGTCATCTACGAAGGGGTCAATGAGGCGCTGAAAAAGCGTGGCAAGCTCCCCTTCGAGTTCCTGAACGTGGAGGGGATCTTCGAAGAAGTCCGGCGCGAAGCGCAAGAGTACGGCGACGTGGTCTGGAAGCGCCTGGAGCTAGCGCAGATCCTTGGGGGGAGAGAAGACTTCGAGCGAATCGCCGCCGGGTCGGCCCGGGGCCGGGAGAGCTTTGCCCGCGCCTGGCTGGAGTACAAAGGGCGCAACCCGAGCGAAGCGGGCATCGACCCGCGCTGGAGCGAGGGGCTCAAGCGCCTGGCCGAGCACGCCAGGAGCCAGGGGTTCGGCGGCATCGTGCTGATGATTGACGAGTTCCTGCTGTGGCTGGCCGAGAAGTCGGCCGCCGAATTCGCTGTCGAGATCAATAACCTCAACGTCATCGTGGACCACAACACCGGCCAGCGGGCCCTGCCCCTCTTCGTCTTCGTGGCCCGGCAGCGCAACCTGACCGAGTTTTTCCCTGACCTCGTGGACGAGGCCAAGATCCACGAGCACCTCGACCACCACGCCAAGAGGTTCGAGGAGACCCGGCTGCAGGACGTGGAGCTGCGCCACATCGTCAAAGGTCGCGTGCTGCGCCCGCGCGACCCGGCGGCCGTGCAGGCCGTGGTGGACTCGCTGGCCGAGCGTCACCAGAGCGTGCTCCCGGTGCTCATGGGCGAGGCCGGCATCGAGTATCTGCGCGACGTCTACCCCTTCCACCCTGCTCTCATCGAGATGCTGGTGGACGTGACTTCGCTCATGCAGCGCGAGCGCTCGGCTCTGCGCCTGCTGTACGAGCTCCTGGTGCTGCACTACCCGGCTCTGCCAATGGGCGAGTTCTTGCCGGTCGGGTCGGCCTTCGCCGCCGTTTTCCCCGAAGCGGGCGTGGAGGCCAGCAAGAAAGTCGAGCTGATGCAGGAGATCCACCAGCAGTACTACATGCGGCTCGCGCCGGCCATGACCCGACTGGCCGAAGAGCAGGGCGCGGGGTTTCATGGCGAGCGTCGGCGCGCCCTGGATCAGATCGTCAAGACCGTCCTGCTGGCCGAGGTCTCGCCTCGACTCAAGCAGAGCGGCCTGACCATCGAGAGAGCCGTCATGCTCAACGAGGTGGATGTGGAAGGCGAGACCTTGCGGGGGAAGGTGCGGGTGGCTGAAACCGACCTCCTCCTGCTGGCTCAGAAGGTGCCCGACCTTCAGATCGCCGGCACCGGCAAGACGGCCATCGTGCGTTACGTCCTGGGTCGGGTCAGCCTGACCGAAGTGCTGACGCGGGCTCGCTCCAAGGTCGACAACCCCACCGCCCGCTTCAAAGTTTTCTGGGGGGCCCTGAAGGATGCCCTGGGCCTGACCGGCCAGCGCGGGTTCGAGGAGGGTGGTCCCAACGAAGGCGATTGGGATCTGACCTGGCGGCGCACCAGGCGGCGTGGCCGCATCAAGCTGGGCAACGTGCGCGAGATGACCAACGATGATTTCGAGCCCCCTGGCGGCACGTTCAAGCTGTTGGTGGACTACCCGTGGGACGAGCCGGGGCACAGCGTGGACGAGGACCGCTCAAGGGCCCTCAACGCCCGCAAGAAGCTGGGCAACCGCTTCACCGGCTGCTGGCTGCCCCGTCACTTCAGCCCGACCGAGTTGGACGTGCTGACCGAGCTGGCCGCCGTCCGCTACTTGCAGTCCGACTCGGGGCAGACCGAGTTGCTCGAGACCCACAGCAAGGGGGACAAGACCAAGCTCCTCGAGCAGGCCGGCATCCGGGAGAGCACCCTCAGGGCCCAGCTCAAGGACTCTCTGCATGAAGTCTACGTTCACCACGGCGAGTTCCAGGCCCTGATCTCGGATGTCGACTCGGCTCTACCCAAGGAGACTCTGGCCGAGAATCTGGAGCACATCGCCACCTTGCTGATGGACCGGCGCTATCCGCAGCACCCTCTCTTTGCCGTCGAGCCCCGCAAACCGGATCTGGAAGCTCTGCTGGGCTGGATGGTCCAGGCCTCCGGGGAGGCCAACGTCTCGGTCGGCTACGATGAAGCGGCTGGCAGGGCCCTCAAAGCGCTCGGTCAACCCCTCGAGCTGGTCAACCTGGGGCAGACGAAAGCCTCTCTTCGTCTTGACTCGCGCTACATCAAGGACGTCTTGCAGCGAGTCGACCAGGACTCGGTGGCCTGGACTCCCATCGCCGAGCACCTGACGGATACCTACGGGCTCCAGCCAATGGTCGTGGACCTCTTCCTCTGCTTCATCTGTCGGAGAGATCACCGCGCCCTGGCGGAAAGCTCCGGCGACCCGGTCGAGGTGCAGATCGGAATGCCGGCCGCAACCAGGCTCCGGCTCCAGCGCGGACAGCTGGTCAGCCATACGGACTGGCCGCGCCTGCGCGAGCTGGGGAACCAGCTCTTCGGGCTCAAGTTCCCGGCCGCTCAGCGCTCGCTGCAGCAGCAGGACCGGTTCGCCGGCCAGCTCATGGAGGCCGGGCAGGAGTGCCGAACCGCTCTCCAGGCCCTGCACAAGCGGCTCGTGAACCTCGGCCTGGCGCCCTGCCCTCGTCTCACGGAGGTGGCCGCGGCCAACGACCGACTCGCCCCTCTGGCCCGGCCCAGCACCGACAGCTACCGGGTCCTCACCGACTTGTTGGCAGCCTGGCCCGAAGGCGAGGAGCCGGGTCCCCTCCTCAAAATCGTCCATGAAGCAAGTGACATCCTCGAGGCTCTGGGTGAGCTGAGTGAGAACGACTGGAGCAACCTCAAGTCGGGTCGCGAGCACCCCAGCGTCGGTCCGGATGCCGAGAGTCACCTTGCCAGCCTGGAGCAGCGGCTGACCGCCTCCCAGAGCGAGCAACGCCTGACCAGGGATTGGGTCCGGGCCTGGAACGAGAAGGCCGCCGAGCTCGTGAAGCGGCTGATCGTGGTCTCGCCGCCGCCCAACCCCCCGGAGCCTCCGGCGCCGCCCGGGCCCGAGCCAGGGCGAGTCCTGATCGCAGAGCGCCTCAACCCGTCGGACGCCGACGCGGTTTCCGACTTCCTGGCCCAGGTGCGCAGGGCGCTTGCCGAGCTGGGTGACACCAGCGTCAGAATTGTGCTCCTGCGCGAGGATGAGGCCCGGTGAGCTCGGCTCAGCTGCTGCTGCGACGGCTGCTCGAGCAGTCCGGCGGAGCCGACGAGAGCGGCTACCTGCTGGTGCTCGACGGCGAGGGCCTGGAGAACCCGCCCGATCAGATCGCCACCCCCCGCGGCACTTACAGCGTGCACCGGGTGGGCACTGAGATCGGCCTGCGCCATCTCCTCTGGCAGGCCCGCGGCGCTCCCCTCATCGCGGTGATGTCCGACGAGCTCGCCCGGCGCATCCAGAAGGCTCCCGACTTGCTGCGCCGGGCCCGCAACCAGCGAGTTCATGCGCTCTCGGTCAACGACGTGCTGGAGGTGGTGCTGGGCGTGCGGGTGATCGGAGCCGAGGCTCCCTACCTGCAGGACCTGGCGCTGGAGTATGTGGACCGGCTCGGACTCGAGCTGAGCCACCGCACCCTGCCCACCGTGGTCGACCGCAAGCTGCTCTCCGAGCTGCTGCTCGACGTGGCCGTGGGCGAGCAAGTCCGCACGGGCCGCCCGGCCCAATTGCTGGCCGCCTGGCTCAAGGAGCTGCCGGCCTGGGCGCCCAACGTCAGCCAGCTGGTGCGCGAGTCTTTGCCCACGCTGCACGGCGACGAGGGTCGTCTCCTGGCCTGGGCCCTGGAAGAGCCCGAGATGAGGCTGCGTGATCTGGTAGTGCATGGCGCCCTGCTCACGGTGGAAGCCGAAGAGCTGCCCCAGGCCGCCTGGGGGCCTCTCTGGAAGGCCGCGGCCCTGCCGCCGCTGCAGATGGACCGGCGCATCCTGCGGCGCACCCTGGCCCGGCTGGCCGACGAAACCCTGGTCACTCTGGGCGATGCGTCCGGCAAGCTGCTCGATGAGGCGGACCGGGTGGGTCGCTCGTGCCTTCTCCCGGACCAGCTCCAGACCAGCCGCATCCTGCCCCTGGCCTTCGCCGACCGCTGCCATCGGCTGGCCCGTCAGGCAGCCGAGGGGAAGGCCATCAGCGCCGCCGACGTGGCCTGGCTGACCGACCACCGGGCCGCTCGCATGCACCGGTCGGACCTGGCCGTTCTGGAAGCCCTGGCGCGGGTGACCCGCTACCTCGACCAGCCCTCGGTCTTGAGCGACGACATCCTGGAGCAGGTTCAGGCCTATCTCAGGGACGGCGCCTTTGCCGATCTGGCCATGCTTCAGCTGCGGCGGGCCCTGGCAGGGAGCGCTCACTACCATGCCGAGGCCCAACAAACACTGGCCTCGGCCCGCGAGCGGCGCGACCGCCAGAATCGAAGATTTGCCGAGACCCTGGCCCGGGGCTACGAGGCCGCCCTGCACCGCGAGGGCCTGACCCCGCTCCACCGGCTCTGGAAGTGGACCGTGTCCGAGCTCTGGCAGCGCTCCCCGGAGGAGCGTTTGTTCCTGGTGGTCCTGGACGGCTGCAGCTATCCGGTTTTCCTCGAGCTTTTGCAGGCTCTGGCGCAGGACAGCACCTTCCCGCTCGGGATAGCCGCGGATGCGGAGGGGCGCGTGGCGGGAATGCCGGCTCTGGCTCTGCTCCCCAGCGTGACCAGCCATTCGCGAGGAGCCATCTTCCTGGGGGAGATTCCCCGCGACCCGCTGGTGGCCGAGACGGTCTTTCGCGACCAGGAGGAGGCTAGAACCGATCGCGCTCGCTTCAACCAGAACGCTTCGCTGGGCTCGCGCTCGCGCCAGCTCTTTCTCAAAGGCGATCTCTCCGACGGCGGTCAAGCGCTGTTGAGCGCCCTGAAGAATGACAGCATCCAGGTCGTGGCGGCGGTGTTCAATGCGGTGGACGATCAGATCGGCTCCTCCAACACCGGAGCCACCCCACGCCTGGGCCCGGAGGACATCGCTGCCTTCAAACCGGGTCTGCGCACCGCCCTTCTGGCGGGTCGAAAAGTTCTGGTCACGGCCGATCACGGGCATTCCCCGTTCGTGGACAAGAGCTTGCGTTCCGGCGCCGGCAAGGCGCCCCGTTACGTTTCTCTGGGCCCGCACGATCCGGTGCCGGAGGGATTCCTCGAGATTGACCTGGCTGCCCTGGGCGGCCCTCCGGAGCGTCGTGCCTTCGCCTGGAAGAGCGGCGCCTATCTCGGGATGCCCCAGGTCGGCTATCACGGCGGCTGCGGGCTCGAAGAGCTGGTCGTGCCCCTGGCCTGGCTCGAGAAAGAAGGCCTGCAAGCCGATGAGCCAACCTGGTGGTTCGGCTCTGGCGGGCTGGTGGCGGCCAGCGCTGCCGCCCGGCCCGTCCAGCCCCCCATCGACACGCCGCTCCCTTCCGACGAGATCAAGCCGAAAGAGCCTGAGCAGCTTACGCTCTTCAATCCCGGACAGAGAGCCGACGAGCTCGGCTTGCCCGAACCCATTCTGGCAAAGCTCTCAGCCGAGGAACGCTCGGTGCTGGTCCTCTTGAAAGAGAACGGCTCGGCCAGGGTGAGCGAGCTGGCCAGGTCTCTTCAGAAAAGCCCGGGTCGACTCAACGGGCTGATGCGCACCCTGCGCCGCACCCTGCACTCCGCCGGGCTGGTGCTGTTTGCCGATGAGGTCCTCCCCAGCGGCGAGACGATGTATCGCTACCAGGCCACGATCAGCGACGGACCCAAGGAGCATGTCGATGCCGCAAAGTCCTGAGTCGACGGCCATCGTGAATGCCCTGCGCAGCGGCCTGGTACCAAGCCAGGGGCTGCACCACTTTGCGACGGGCCTGGATGCGCTGGTGGAAGCGGTCGACCAGGAGCTCGATTTCGTGGCCACCGGCAAAGGACTCGCCAAATGGCTGCGCGGCGAATACGGAACCGGCAAGACCTTCGCCGCCCGCTACCTGTGCGCTCGGGCCCGAGAGCGTCAATTCGCCACCTCCGAGGTGCAGATCTCGGTGAACGACACGCCGCTGCACCACCTCGAAACCGTCTACCGCCGCCTGATCGAGCGGCTGGAGACAGCGCCCGACGGGCCGCACGCCTTTCAAGCCATCGTGGAAGGCTGGCTCTACAGGCTGGGCGACGAGGTCATGCGACTGAACGGAATCTCCGAATCCGACCCCAGCTTTGCGGATGCCACCGAGCAGAGGCTTGAGGATAAGCTGGCCGACCTCACCCGCATCACGCCGGCTTACGCCCAGGTCTTGCGCGCGTACCACCGCGCGACCCATGAAGGGGACTTCGCGACAGCTCAGGGCTTGCTGGCATGGCTTGCGGGCCAGCCCCACACCGATCGCTCCGTCCTCAAGTCCGCCGGGACGCGCGGCAAGGTGGATGGCCAGGCCTCGCTGGCCTTCTTGAGGGGCCTCTTGCAGCTTCTGCGTCAGTCGGGCTACGCCGGTCTGGTGGTGGTGCTGGACGAGGTCGAGACGGTCCAGCGCATGAATTCTCAGACCCGCGAGAAATCCCTCAACGCACTGAGGCAGCTGATGGATATGCTGGCCAAAGACGAGTTGCCCGGCCTCTATCTCGTGGTGACGGGTACGCGTGATTTCTACGAGGGCTACAAAGGCCTGAAGGGTCTTGCGCCCCTGCACCAGCGCGTGCACGTCACCTTCAGCGATGACCCTCGATTCGACAACCTGCGCGCCCCCCAGGTGCGACTGCTCCCCTTCAACGAGGAGCGCTTGATGACGGTGGGTCAGCGCGTGCGCGACCTCTACCCGGCCCGCAATGCCGACCGGGTCGCGCAGCGAATCAGCGATGATTTTCTGAGAGCTCTGGTCGAGCAGGTGACCTCGGGATTCGGAGGCAAGGTCGCTCTGGCTCCCCGGCTGTTTCTGCGTGAGCTGATCGACGTGATGGACCGGGTCGACCTGCACGAGGACTACGACCCGGTCCAGCACTACAAGCTCGAGCTCGATGATCAGAAGCTCACTCCCGAGGAGCTCGCTGCCAGGCACGGACGGACGTTGGAGCCCGAGGCGCCCCTTCGTCTGGAGGGCTGAGGGTGTCCGGTCTTGCGCGCCTGCACCCCCACCTGCAGCACGCCATCGTCCACGACCTTGGATGGCGGTCGCTGAGGCCGGTTCAGACCCTCACCATCGAGGCCGTGCTTGACGGGTGTAACTGCGTGGTGCTCGCCCCGACAGCCGGCGGCAAGACCGAGGCGGCCATGTTTCCCCTCCTCTCCCGCATCCTGGGCGAGAACCTTCAGCCCGTGTCGGTGCTGTACATCTGCCCCATCCGGGCCTTGCTCAACAACCAGGAAGAGCGCCTGCGCGCCTACGCTCGCATGGTCGGGTTGGAGGTCTTCAAATGGCACGGTGACGTCAACGACTCGCGCAAGCAGAGCTTTCGGCGGTCTCCCTGCCATCTCTTGATGACCACCCCCGAGTCACTCGAGGTGATGATGATCAGCGCCAGGACGGACGCCCGGGCCCTGTTCGCCGGCCTGTCCGCCGTGGTGATCGACGAGGTGCACGCCTTCGCCGGAGACGACCGCGGCGCTCATCTCGCCAGCTTGCTCGAGCGCCTGGTCGAGCTCTGTGGTCGCGACGTGCAGCGCATCGGGCTTTCGGCGACCGTCGGCAATCCCCAGGTGATCGGCCAGTGGCTGCAGGGCTCAAGCGCCCGGCCCTTTGGCCTGGTCGACCCGCCACGTCCGCCGGTCCAGCGTGATTTGCATGTGCACCTGTGCGACGACCTGGATGAGGCGGCCCAGGGCATTCGCAATATCGCGCGCGGAAAAAAGAGCCTGATATTCGTCGAGAGCCGCTCACGGGCCGAGAAAGTCGCCCACGCCCTGGCCGACGGTAGCGTGGAAGTCTTCATCCACCACAGCTCGGTCAGCCGTGCCGACCGCGCCCTGGCGGAAGAGCAGTTTGCCCGCGGCGAGAATACGGCCATTGTCTGCACCTCGACGATGGAGCTGGGCATCGACGTGGGCGACCTTGACCAGGTCATCCAGCTTGACGCGCCCACCTCGGTAGCCTCGTTCCTCCAGCGCCTGGGGCGCACCGGGAGGCGAGAAGGAGCTCGAGCCAACTGCACGTTTTTTTGCCTCAGCCCGGAGTCGCTGCTTCAGTCGCTGGCGCTCCTGCGGCTGGCGGAGTCCGGATGGGTGGAAGACGTGCGACCTGGCACGCACGTCCTGCATGTGCTCGCTCATCAGGTGATGGCGCTGATCCTCCAGGAGGGCGGGATCTCTCGGCATCACATCTTGCCGTGGGTGGAGGCGGCCTACCCGTTTTCCAGCGTGCGCGGTGAGCGAGTTTTTGAGCTGATCGACACGATGTTGGAGCGCGACATCCTGTACGAGGCAGACGGTTTATTATCGCTGGGCGGGCGTGGCGAGAAGCTCTATGGGCGCAAGAATTTCTTCGAGCTGTACGCGGTGTTCACGGTGCCTCCCATGTTGCGAGTGCAGCACGGAAAGGAGGACGTGGGATACGTGCAGGCTCTGTTTGTCTCGATGCAAGACCAGAAGCCGCTCTGTTTTCGACTCGGTGGCCGGGCCTGGGAAGTGGTGCTGACCGACTGGGGGAAGGGCGTGCTGCACGTGCAGCCAGCCGCGCAAGGACGCGTGCCGAGCTGGCTTGGTTTGCCAGGCGTGCTCTCCAGGGGCCTCTGTCAAGCCATGCTGGACGTGCTCGTTTCGGACGGCCAGCAGGGCTGTATGCTTGCTTCCGGTGCGGCCACCGCCCTGGCCTCTCTGCGGGACGGCTACGCCGGGGTGCTCGAAGCCGGGACCACCAGTTTTGAATGCACTGCCGAGGGCGTGCAGTGGCACACCTTCGCCGGGGGAGGCGTCAATCGGCTCCTGTCTGGTGGCCTGCAGGCGCTGACGGGTCTCCCGTGGATCGCGGGCAACCTCTCCGTGCGCTGCAAGGACGCGGTCCCCGACTCCGCACTTTGCGCCATCGAGTCGCTGGGCGGTCAGGATTGGGAGCAGTTGGCTGCCTCCGCCGCTCGCGGAATGGCCCGGGGCAGCTTGAGCAAGTTTCAGCCGTGCTTGCCTGAAGAGGCTGAGAACCACCTCCTTGCCGAGCGCCTGCTCGACCTGCCCGGCACGCTGCAATTCCTCGCCGGCCTTCGTGTGAAGGTCGTGCAGATGCAGACCTCGCCCGGGGGACTGCGAGTTACGGATGCGGGAACCGGAAGCGGCTTGGCGCTGCCCATCCCACCGCTCCCGATCACCCCGGGGAATCAGGCAGAGCCTCAGAGTGAGATTCGCTGGGCCGCGACTCAGGTGGCTCTGCGCGAGCTGGCCATGGACCTGAGTGAGGTCGATGTCATCGGGCTGGACGTGGAGACGACCCTGGAGTTCGGGACGCCGTGTCTGCTCCAGATTGCTACCGGGAAGAGGACCTGGTTGGTGGATACACTGGCCGTGACTGACCTGGGTCTGTTACGCCCGTTCCTGACCGCGCCGCAACCCGTCAAGGTGATTCATAACGCGCGCTTTGATCGCAGGCTGCTGGCATTCCTCGGCCTCGAGCTCGACGGGGTCTATGATACGTTGGAGGCTTCTCGCCGGCTTCGTGGGCCGGATGTGCTCGGGGGGCACAGCCTGGCGATGGTGTGCGAGCGGGAGCTGGGGGTGGGGCTCGATAAGTCGGAGCAGACTTCGAACTGGGCCAGACGGCCGCTGTCGGGCGAGCAGATTCGGTATGCGGCGCTGGACGCAGAAGTTTTGTTGAAGTTGTATGCGAGATTCGAGTAACTACGCCGCCTAGCCATTCCAAGCACCAGAAATGCTCAGGTTACAGGGCCGCCTCTGGGCGGCATGCTGGTGCGCCCAGCGTCTCGACAGTATTCTGTGGAGGAGCGCCCAATCACTCACACAGTTGAGGGAGGACAAGTCTCCAGCTCTTGCTTCGAACTGACCCCCACGCCTGTCCCTCGCCTGGTTTCGAAGTAGAAATTGCAGGGTCCGGGCAAGGGAGGGATTGGGGCACATCGAATTGGACAGGTGTGCCTTGGCCTGAGTTGGAGGAGGACAGTTGCTTGATGGTTGAATCGAACGTGTTATACCCGGGTGGCCGAAGGCCCGGATCCATCGGGCTGGGACAGGGCTAGCCAGAAATCGGCTGATATTGTCATGAATTCCGATTTTCTCAGTGCGCTCAAGCAGATAGAGAAGGAGCGGAACATCCCGCTCGCATTGCTTTTGCACACAATCGAAGATGCATTGGTGGCCGCCTACAAGCGCAATTTCGGCTCGAACCAGAACGTGATCATCGAGATTGACCGCCACAATGGTGAGCTTCATATCTGGCAGCGCAAACTGGTTGTTCCAGAAGTGGAAGAGCCGGGTCTTGAGATGTCACTGGAGGAAGCTCGAAACTATTCCCCCGATTCTGAGATCGGGATAGAGATCGATCTTGAGGTCCCCAACGACACCTTCGGGCGCATAGCGGCACAGACCGCAAAGCAGGTTATCGTGGAGCGCATCCGCGAGGCCGAGCGCGAGGTCATTTACGGAGAGTATGTGCGCCGCGAGGGTGAGTTGGTCAGTGGCACGGTACAACGCTACGAGCACGGCAGCGTTCTAATCGATCTTGGCCGTGCCGACGGGGTCATCCCTCCCAGCGAGCAGGCCCACAACGAGCGGTTTCGGCGCGGGGACCGCATTAAAGCCTACGTCATGGAGGTCAAGAACTCGGCTCGAGGTCCGATGGTCGTGCTCAGCCGCGCTCAGCCGGGCTTTTTGATGCGCCTCTTTGAATTGGAGGTGCCCGAGATTCGTCAGGGCATCATTCAGGTGAAAGCGGTCGTGCGCGAAGCTGGCTTGCGTTCCAAGATCGCCGTCAACTCACTTGATTCTTCGGTGGACCCGGTAGGCGCCTGTGTGGGACCCAAGGGTAGCCGCGTACAGGCGGTCGTGAACGAGCTGAGGGGCGAGAAGATCGACGTGATCCCCTGGTCGGACGACTCGATCTCGTTCGTGGCCAACAGCTTGCAGCCCGCCCGCGTCAGTCGCGTGCGGCTGTATGAGAATGATCGGTCGGCCATCGTTGTTGTCCCCGATCAACAGCTCTCTCTGGCCGTAGGTAAGGAGGGTCAGAACGCGCGTCTGGCAGCCCGCCTCACCGGCTGGAAGCTCGACATCAAGAGCGAGAGCCAAGCTCGAGGACTGCCCGAGCAAGAGGAATACTCGGTTCCAAACGCTCGCGGGGCGACCGTTCCTGCCTCCACCAACGCCTCTTCTGTGAATGAGTTACTGAGCCAATCCCGAGTATTGGAGGGGGATCTGCCAGCACCCAGCCGCAGCTCGAGGAGCAGTGACGGTCCTCGTCAGGGAGCCCAGGGCACAGGTAAGGTGGCACCCACTGCACTTCGTCCGGACGCGGCCCCTTCTGGAACCCCTTCCCAGACCACCGAACCGGTGCAAGAGGCCGAGGCCTCTGCGGACCCACCCGCCGGGCAAGATTCGCGTCCGCCAGCGGTGGCCGCCGCAGAAGGTCGCCTGACATCGACGCGATTCAGTCCCATCGTTACGGAGGCATTGGAGAAATGTAAGTTCCGAGGACTGGAAGCCCGCCCTCTTCAAGGCCAGTCTTCCGAAGCCTCATTGAGACGGGTTGAGAGCCTGGCAGAACGGGCGGGAGCTAAGCGTCCCCTGGAGAGGGCGGAGTACTGCCTTACGGCCGCCAGCCTTTGCGAAAATGTCGAGAGGCTCGACCCTCTACGCAGCTCGGAGAACCTGAGGAAAGCCTTCCGCTCACTTGGGGACTACGCCCTGTCAACGGGTAACACCGCCGAGATGGCACTCGGCCAGGCCCGCATCTATTACGCTGAGTCACTTCGACTTCAACCCGAATGGGTCAAGTGGGAAGGCAGCGAGCCTTGTCTCGTACTGTTGCGATACATCAAGTCTTGGGTCGCAGCCCCCGGCGAGGTACTCAGGACGCAAAGGCATGAAGCCGGGTCGGAGAAGGTCTTCAGGGATCTGGTTGGCCAAGTTAGGGACTCCAAATGGTTGGCGTATCTAGCCCTGTCCGCCCCGTCGGCGGCTGACTTCGTGTGGCAGGAGATCGAGAAGGACCCCTCCCTGAGCGCTCACGTCCTTCGGACCGACCCAGACATTCAGAACTGGCAGACATGGAGGAAGTTACGCCGCACACACTACGATGAAGCGCGCCGCGAGGTGAAATGCCTCTTCAAGACGCAGTGGGACTCCCTGGAGGATGCCTGCGAGCGACTGAAGGATTCCCCATGTCTGGTGATGGACCTGGATCAAGACTATCTGGGGGAGATTACAGCAGTCGGCCGGGAGGCGGCTGAGTTCGCACGTGAGACGCTGTTCGAAGAGCAAGAGCGCTTGGCCCACCGCTTGACGACCCGCTGCGACGAGCTAGCGCAAAAAATGGAGGAGCAGCCAACGTTGTTTGCTCTGGAGTCCCTGAGAGGCTGGCTCCTCCATCTTCGGGAGCAGGTTGACCGGCGCTTTCAGGAAGTCCTGTCCCGCTCCGTTCCGGTTCTGAGCATTGTGCTACCACTCGAGTCGTTTTGTCCCGATCCCAACCGGGATATCGAGCTCCAGCTGCAGCTAGCCAATCAGGTCGGTTGCAGCCCCGCTTCGCACTTGGAGCTGCACATCGCAGCGGACCCGGAGTATTTTCACTTGGATCAACGAGTCTTGACGCTGGATCGATCTTTGCGCGGGGGGGAGAGCTACACGCAACGGGTGCCATTGAGGGTCACATCGCGGGCCCTGGAAGACCGTGTCTTTCCCTTGGAAGTGACGGCCTACGGTCAGGACCGTGCCGGCCGGGCAGTCACGAGCCAGGCAACCAAGCTCTCGGTGCGTCTGTATCCGGCCAGCGAGTTCCAGGAGATCGAAAATAAATATGCGCCCTATGCCGGTGGGACGCCGGTCGAAGATATCCACATGTTCTTCGGCAGGCAAGCGCTGATCGACAGACTGGTGAGCATCCTTTCCGCCCCGGGGCCGCAAGCCTCGAGCATCCTGCTCTATGGACAGAAGCGGTCGGGTAAGTCCACCGTCCTCCGCCATCTGAAGCGCCGTTTGACTTTTCCCTGCCTTCCGGTCGAGTTCAGCCTTGGGGACGTAGTGGAGGGGCTCTCACTGGCCCAGTTTCTGTATCGGATCATACAGGTGCTGGAGTTTCAGATCGAGGATCTGGAACATCTAGCTCCTCCCAAGCTCGAGTTCCCCCGCTACGCCGATTTTCAGGCGGAGCCCATGATCCACTTCCATGGCTTTATGGAGTCGTTTCGCAGGGCTTGCAGGCGAACGCCGGCCTGGTCTGACTGCCGGCTGATCCTGCTGGTAGACGAGTTTTCCTATCTCTACCGCGAGATCGAGTCGGAACGGGTACCCGAGAATTTCATGAAGACCTGGAAGGCCCTGGTCGAGCGAGGATACTTCCATACCGTGCTTGTGGGCCAGGACTTCATGCCGCGTTTCAAGAACCGCTTCCCGAACGAGTTCGGGGTGACCCTCGACGAGCGGATCACCTACCTGGCCAAGAAGCCCGCGGAGGAACTCATCGAGAACCCTATCCGGATCCAGGGCGAGAGTCGCTTCAGAGGGAGAGCCCGCGAGCGGATCCTGGAGCTGACGGCTGGAAGTCCATACTACCTGCAGATCTTCTGTCACAACCTGGTCGAATATATGAACGAGAAGCAGGCCAAATACTGTACGGACTCGGATGTCGAACAGGTGAAAGAGCGCCTGGTTAGCGGCGTGCACGCCCTGGAGTTCGACAAGTTCGACAACCTGATAGGAGCTGGCGACGAGTCCCCCCACCGCAGAGCCCAGTTGGAGTCCCTCCTGAGGGCCATCTCCAAGACAAAGGCGGGCTGGTGGTGCCGCAACGAAATCGGTGGTTTGGCTGAAGCGGATTTGGACGATGTCCTCGTCGACCTCGTCCAACGCCACGTGCTGGAGCAGAAGTCAGAAGATTACTACAGAATTCGCGTGGGTCTGTTCCACGACTGGCTGGCTGCGCATTAATGGCGGCAGACAACCCTTTCGCCGACTACGGAGGAATTGTCAGGGGCGAGCGCTTCATTGGCCGCCAAGGGGACCTGAGGGTCATCGAGGCCAGAGTCCTGCGTCCGGCGGAACCTGGCAACCTGGCCGTCATCGGCGAGCCTCGGGTGGGCAAGTCCAGCCTGATCTATCGAGGCGTGATGGACCGACGGGAGGAGCTTCTGGCTCGCCGGCGCCTGCCGGTCTGGCTAAACCTGGCCACCTTCGATCAGTCCGCCATGTTGTTTCGTAGCTTGGTTATGGAGACATCGGATCAGTTGGACGAACTCGGTTGGAGCACTCCGCAGATCGCGCAGGCCCGGGCCAGGGCGCTTGAAGATAGTCTATCCTGGACGGAAGGTTACGGGCGGATCCAGCGATTTTTCCAGAAGGTCCGGGAGTCCGGGGTCCAGATTCTATTTGTCCTGGACGAATTCGATGCCGCCCGTCTGCTCTTCCGGGGCGACCTGTCCGGCTTTCAGGGCCTGCGAGAACTGGCCTACCGGCCGGAGTGGCGGGTATCCTTTGTCACCACCTCGCGCCGCAGTATCCGAACCATCGAGGCTCAGAGCGGAGTGATCTCAACTCTGGACGGCATTTTCCAGCCCCACTATTTAGGGATGTTTTCCGAGCAGGACTTCAGCATACTGCTACACCGTCTGGAGGAGACCGGGGCCCTGCTGGAGCCTGAGGCGCGGGGCGAGATCGAGGACTTTTGCGGCCGTCACCCCTTCCTCCTGGAGCGCTTTGCCTTCTCGCTCGTGGAGCAGCACCGGCATGGCTCCGTGGATCTGGCCGGCTTGTCCAGAGATCTGGGTCCCGAGTTCGTGGACCATTACGAAAAAACCACCGCGCTGCTGCGGGAGGAAGGAGTGCTGCCCAAGTTGCTCCAGATCCTCTTTGGACCAGTGGTGGACGCCACCGAGGCCGATGTGGAGGACTTGCTGAGATACGGGGTAATCCAGCGCGCGCCGGACCGGGCCTACCGGGCCTTCTCCGGGCACTTTGAACGTTACCTCAGGCTAATCAGCCGGGAAGTGGACCTGTGGCCCCTCTGGACCCAAACGGAACGGGAGCTGAGGTCCCTAATTTCCCTGCATATGGTTGAGAAGTATGGGGAAAGGTGGCCCGAGAAGCTGGAGAAGGCCCACCCGAAGCTTAAGCCAATGCTGGATTCCGGCCGAGAGGCCCAGGCCAGGGAGCAGCACACCTTCGGTGGCCGGGCCTCCCCCAATCTCCTGGACTTCACATACCCAGATGACCTCTACCAAATCCTGCGCACGGACTGGAACTGGTTTCGGCCCGTCTTTGGCAGGGAAGCCAAAGAATGGCAGGACGCCTTTGCAGTCCTAGCACGGGTGCGTACCCCTCTGGCCCATAACCGGGACGCGGCGGTCTACGAAAGCGACCGCTTGAAGGCCCAGGGCTTCTGTCGCGAGATTCTGAATAAGATCGAAGCCTGGCGCCAGCGGTCAGTCGGACGGGAAGCTACTGTGTTCGATTGAGACCAACGATCGGAGGAGTTGACCGATGCAAGTCATGCAAGACCACCTATCCCTCCCTACATGCAAGAGACCGAGAAGCTGAGCTTTACTGGATCCACTCCAAGCTGGCGGCTTGACCACTGGCGCCGCCGTCACCGCCCGCCAGATATTGGCGACCGGGAGCTGTACCGACCAAGAGCTTGGTCGGCGTTCGCTAAGTGTGTAAGAAAGGTCATCACTCAGATGCAGCCATCTGGTTTCCTCACCTGGGAGATAGACTCTCTCACTAAAGCGATGCAGCTCTCTCAGGCCGAAGTCCGCAAGTATTTTACCGATGGACGGCGGGTTTCGTTCATACAGTCCCGCTCGTTGAATTTTTCACAACCCCAAGCATGATATCTTGATAAATATTCGAACGCCTGTTCCGGGAGGTACTAAAACCCGTGTGCAAGCG
>JAANMV010001057.1_pt1 | contig 31870 bp, 27 predicted proteins | sample 7279661 | NCBI WGS metagenome assembly JAANMV01 (sample SAMN14094540, study PRJNA606508) | bioreactor metagenome | isolation source: A lab-scale SPAN reactor treating ammonium-rich wastewater day 121 | place: Ireland: Galway | collected 2017-05-16
TTCTTCCACCGGCGTCGGGCGGTTGCGACGGATTTCCTCGGTGTACCAGATCTCGGCGATCAGCCGCTGCAGGCGCAGCTGAATGTCGGCCTGCTCGGCGGTGGTCAGGTCGGTGTGATCGCGGGCGGCCAGCTGCGCGGCGATGGCGTCGTACTTCTGGATCAACGTGCGGCGCGACACCTCGGTCGGGTGGGCGGTCAGCACCAGCTCGATTTCCAGTTCGCTGACCTGCCGCGCCAACGCCTCAGGTGCGTGCCCGGCATGTTGCAGGCGCCCGAGCAGCTCGGGCAGCACGCCACTTTCGCATGGCGCCGGCTCGCCTTCCTGCCGGCGCCGCACCGCGTGGTACTGCTCGGCGATATTGGCGAGGTTGAGGAACTGGTTGAACGCGCGGGTCATCGGCAACAGCTCGCTCTCGTCGAGGCTGTCCAGCGTCTCGGCAAGCTGCTGCGCGCCTTCGGCCGAGCCGCGCCGGGCCGCCTTGGCACCCTTGCGGATGCGTTCAATCTTGTCGAAAAACGCAGTGCCCAACTCCTCACGCACGGTGTCGCCAAGCAGCTCGCCGAGCAGGTGGACGTTCTCGCGCAGACGCGCATCGATTTTCGCCATGAGCGGTTCTCCTGATTGGGGGCCGGGCTGGCACCGGCGGTCGACGGCGACCGGTGCGCCAGCCTGTGCAACGACGATCGAGCAGCTACGCTCAAGATATCCGCAACCAGAGTGCCTAGCGCCCCCGCTGCTGACAAGGCGCGCGGCGCCAGGCTGCTCGACACATCGGCGCGAGGTACCACCATGAAGATCTCGGAACTGGTCAATCACTGGGAGAAGGACGCCAAGGGCGCACTGAGTTCGGTGCAGTACAGCATTCCGCTGGATATCGAAAGCGCTGCGCGGCTGGCGGCGCTCGCGGAGATGTATCCCAGGCGCAGCACCGAGGCACTGCTCGGCGAGCTGGTCGGCGCCGCGCTGGAAGCGGTGGAAAGCAGCCTGCCGTATGTGCGCGGCAACCAGGTGATCGCCACCGACGAGCAGGGCGACCCGGTCTACGAGGACGTCGGACCGACGCCGCGCTTCCTCGCCCTGTCGCGCAAGCATCTGCAACGAATGCAGGCCGAGCAGTCGTCGCCGGCGAACTGATTTCGCATCGCCGTACCCCTCTCTCAGGCGGTCAATCGCGGCCGCCGCACGCTCTGGCATCGCATTCCGACGGAACGATTAGCGCTAGCTGGCCTCACAAAAACATACCCGGCAGTCAGCAGTCATGGCCCACGAGGCGTGCCCGCCGGGTGATGAACCATTCGCACGTGTCAGGCGATTCCATTGGAGAGAGCCCATGAAGACAGAAACCTCAATGCCCGCTTCGCGCATTCATCTGCCCAAGCTTGCCGCCGTCGCGCTGGGCAGCCTGCTGCTCACGGCCTGTGCCGGCAATCCGCCGAAGGAGCAGTTCGCGGTGACCGAATCGGCCGTGCGCAGTGCCGTCAGCGCTGGCGGCCCGGAGTATGCCGCAGTGGAAATGCGCGCCGCGCAGGAGAAGTGGAAGGAAGCTGAGCTGGCCATGCAGAAGGAGGACTTCGAGCGCGCCCGCATCCTCGCCGAGCAGGCCGAGTGGGACGCCCGCGTAGCCGAGCGCAAGGCCGAGGCAGCCAAGGCGCAGAAAGCCGTCGAGGACGCCGAGCAGGGAATCAACGAGCTGCGCGAAGAAGGTATGCGCAACGTCCAGTGATTCCGGTCATGACCGTCGCCCCATTCTCAGCAAAAGGATGAAACCATCATGCACAAGCTCGTTACCCTTCCGACCCTGCTGGCGCTGAGCATCGGCCTGGTGGCCTGCGCCAACCAACCCAATCCGCAGCTGGAGAAAGCCCGTAGCAGCTTCTCGTCGCTGCAGGCCGACGCCCGCGCCTCCAAGCTCGCCGCCCTGGAAACCCAGGATGCCGGCAAGGCCCTCGATCAGGCCAACAAGGCGTACCTCGACGATGCCGACGAGAAGCAGGTCGATCAGCTCGCCTACCTCGCCCAGCGCCGCATCGAAGTGGCCGAACAGACCATCGCCCTACGCACCGCCGAGGCGGATCTGGAAAAAGCCTCGGCTCGGCGTGCCGAAGCCCGCCTGGAATCGCGCGAAGCGGAAATCCGCAAGTTGCAGGAGAGCCTGCAGGCCAAGCAGACCGAGCGCGGCACCCTGGTGACCTTCGGCGATGTGCTGTTCGACTACGACCGCGCCGAACTCAAGCCCGGCGGCATGCGCAGCGTGCAGAAGCTGGCCGACTTCCTCAATGAAAACCCCGAGCGCAAGGTGATCGTCGAAGGCTACACCGACAGCAACGGCTCGGATGCCTACAACCTGAGCCTGTCGGAGCGGCGCGCCAACGCCGTGCGCATGGCGCTGGTGCAGATGGGTGTCGATCCGCAGCGCGTCGTCAGCCACGGCTATGGCGAGGACTATCCGGTGGCGAGCAACAGCACCTCGTCCGGGCGCGCCATGAACCGTCGCGTCGAGGTGACCATCTCCGACGACGACCGTCCGGTCGCGCCGCGTTCCTCGATGCGCTGAACGCCGCAACCAGCCCGACCGCAGCCGCGATGGCTGCGGTCTTCAGGCGTCCAGCAGGCGCCGATAGAGTTCGTCCTGCTCGGCGGAAAAACCCACCAGCAGCACCTCCCGCACATGCGCCGCAGCACTCAGCCCGCTGCGCAGCTCACTTACGGCGATTCGCGCCGCCGCCTCCAGCGGATACCCGTAGATCCCGCAGCTGATTGCCGGAAAGGCGAGGCTTTGCAGCTGATGCTGCTCGGCCAGCGCAAGGCTGTTGCGGTAGCACGCAGCCAACTGCTCGGGTTCGCCCTGCCCACCGCCCCGCCAGATCGGCCCCACGGTATGGATGATGTAGCGCGCCGGCAGGCCAAAGCCCGGCGACAGCCGCGCCTCACCGACCGCACAGCCGCCCAGCTTGCTGCAGTATTCGCGCAACTGCGGGCCGGCAGCCCGATGGATCGCGCCATCCACGCCGCCACCACCCAGCAGCGAGCTGTTGGCGGCATTGACGACGGCGTCCACCGCCAGTGCGGTGATATCGCCGCGCCAGGCGCGGAGCGTCACTGCGCCGCGCCAGCCGGCGGCGGTGCGTCCATGCAGCGCACCGCACGCTTCTTGTTATCCACCAGCACACCGGTCAGGCCCTTCTGCTCGGTATCGAACAGCACCAGCACACCGTCGATGCATTGCGCGACCTGGGTCGCGGGCTTCAGCGATACACGGTAGTCCTCGCCGGGAACGGTCTTGAGCATGGTGTAGTCGGCCAGCAGCAGCGCGTCTTCCGGCTTGGCGACGTGTACATAGCCGTAAAAGGACAGCACCGCAACGGTGCCGGCCACGCTACCGATGGCGGTGAGAATCAGCGGAATGACATTGCGTTCGGACATCTCGGCCTCGTCGAATCAAAAGGAATGCATTGTGGCAAATTCGCCGGACGGCGGCGCAGATCAGTCGCCTCCGGCCCGCGTTTCGCCGCGCGCCTGCCAGGTCGCCGCGTAGACACGCTCGGCCAGCCGCGAGAACGGCAGGCTCTGGATCCAGACGCTGCCGGTGCCCTGAGGGTGGTCAGCAGCAGCCCCTCGCCGCCGAACAGCATGCTCTTCAGGCCACCGGCAAGCTGGATGTCGTAATCGATGCCATCGCTGAAAGCGACCAGGCAACCGGTGTCCAGGCGCAGGGTTTCGTCTTTCAGCTCCTTGCGAATCACCGTGCCGCCGGCATGCAGGAACGCCAGTCTGTCGCCTTCCAGGCGCTGGAGGATGAAGCCCTCACCACCGAAGAAACCGGCGCCGATGCGCTTGCTCAAGGCGATGCCGACCCGGGTGCCGTAGGCCGCGCAGAGAAAGCTGTCCTTCTGGCAGGTCAGTCGGCCGCCGAGCGCGGCGAGGTCCACCGGCACTACCGTGCCGGGATAGGGCGCAGCGCATGCCACCCGCGCCTTGCCCTTGCCGTTATTGGTGAAGTGAGTAAGGAACAGCGACTCGCCGGTGAGCATGCGCTTGCCCATGCCCCACAACTTGCCGAGCACACCGCTGGCCGAGCCGTCGCCCATGCGCGTCTCGAAGCGCACGCCCTCCGTCATGTAATTCATCGCGCCGGCCTCGGCGATCACCGTCTCACCGGGGTCGAGAATGATCTCCACGCTCTGTGCGGACTGACCGAGGATGTCGTATTCGAGCTGGTGGCTGGGCATGGAAGTACCTTCGGTGGGTTGCGCCGGGTGGATCGGACTGCACCGACCCACCGCGCTGGCGGAGGGAAGCGCTTGCTGCGTCAGAGGATGTTGGCGTAGTCCGCTTCGATGCGATCCAGGCTCAGGTGGTTGAGGAAGTTGGAAAAGCACATCCACGCCGACAGCGCGTTGAGGTCCTGGAACTGCTGCGGCAGGTAGCGCGGCGGCACCACCATGCCCTCGTCCACCAGCTGGCGCAGGGTGCGCATGTCCTCCAGCGTGGTCTTGCCACAGAACAACAGCGGGATCTGCTCCAGCTGGCCTTTGCGCACCGCGAGCTGGATGTAGTTGTAGATCATGATGAAGCCCTTCAGGTAGGACAGGTCCTTGGTGAAAGGCAGGCCATCGGGCGTCGAGCCGCGAAACACGCGACTGGCATTGCTGTAGCACTCGTCGTCGGCATAACCCTGCTCGCGGAAGAAGGTGAACACATCGAGGAAGTCGGCGCCCTCCTCGGCCATGTGAATGGCGCGCGTGCGGTTGGTGAGCTTGCGCAGACGAGTCGGATAGGAGGCAAACGCGATCACCTCCATCAGGATCGCCAAACCTTCCTGCGTCACGGTGGAAGACGGCGGCCCCTTGGCGAGGAAGGTACAGATCGGCTGATTGAGCCCATTGAGCGTGGTGCCGACGTGCACCAGCCCCTCGTGGACTTCCAGGGCGCGCACGTCGCGCTCGTTGAACAGCGCATCGCTGCGGATCTTGATGTAATCGGCGCCGGCCGCGGCGTCGGCGAGGATGCCATCGGACTCGAACACGCGGATCACGCCCTCGCCCTCGCCGAACACCGCATCGAGGCGCTTCTGCAGCAAGGCGACCGCCTGCTTGGCGTCCAGCGTCTTGGGTTCGTCCTTCAGGTCGCTGCGATCGGCGATGTTGTTCAGGTAATCGGAGAGCATCAGCCCGAGGTCGGCGAGGGTCGGGTCTCCGGCGTGGAAGGCATCGGATGCGGCGCCGTAGAGTTCCTGCGAGATCATGCCGAAGTCAGGTGTGCCACGCGCCTCGAGCATGCGGATGACCATGCGGTATTCGCGGCACATGCGCCGCATGATCTGCCCGACCGGATTGAACTGGCCAAGCTGGCGCGTGATGTCGCGCTCGATATCCTGGAATTCCTGCTTCTTCGCGCCGGAGTCGTAGGCCAGCGGTCGCGCCTCGTAATAAGCACGGTCCACCGGTGGCAGCTCGCGCCCGCCGGCAGCGAAAAATGCCTGACGAATACTGTCGTCCCACTTCACCGCATCGAGCACGCGTACCGGAGTCTGCGCATCGACGAGCCGATCGGACAACGCACGCACGATCGTCTGATATTCATCGAGAGTGTTGCGGTTATTCATCCAGACCTCGCCAGCGAAGGATCGTAGCGTTCAGGTTAGACGCGCGCCGGTGCCGCATGTGGCGCAGCACCGCGCCGCACGACGTAGCACTCCCGCCAGCATCGGCGGGAGTGCCGCCCGGATCAGACTTCCGGACGCATGTGCGGGAAGAGGATCACGTCGCGGATCGACGGCGAGTTGGTCAGCAGCATCACCAGACGGTCGATACCGATGCCCTCGCCGGCGGTCGGCGGCATGCCGTATTCCAGCGCGCGGACGAAGTCGGCGTCGAAATGCATGGCTTCGTCGTCACCGGCGTCCTTGTCCGCTACCTGGGCGTGGAAACGCTCGGCCTGGTCCTCGGCATCGTTAAGCTCGGAGTAGGCGTTGGCGATCTCGCGACCACCGATGAACAGCTCAAAGCGGTCGGTAACGTTCGGATTGCGGTCGTTGCGGCGCGCCAGCGGCGAAACCTCGAACGGATATTCGGTGATGAAGGTCGGCTGCTCCAGCTTGTGCTCGACCAGCTCCTCGAAAATCATCACCTGCAGCTTGCCCAGGCCCTCGTGACCGAGCAGCTTGGCACCGGCCTTCTTGGCGATGGCGCGGGCCTTTTCCAGATCGCTGAGGTCGGAGGCCGAGATTTCCGGGTTGAACTGGAGGATCGAATCGAACACCGACAGCCGCGCGAACGGCTCACCGAAATGGAACACCTTGTCGCCATACGGCACGTCGGTGGTGCCGAGTACGGCCTGGGCCAGTTCGCGAAACAGCTCCTCGGTCAGGTCCATGTTGTCTTCGTAGTCGGCGTAGGCCTGGTAGAACTCGAGCATGGTGAACTCGGGGTTGTGCCGGGTCGAGACGCCTTCGTTACGGAAGTTGCGGTTGATCTCGAAGACACGTTCGAAGCCACCGACGACCAGGCGCTTGAGGTACAGCTCCGGCGCGATGCGCAGGAACATCGGCATGTCCAGCGCGTTGTGGTGCGTCTCGAACGGCTTGGCCGCGGCGCCGCCGGGAATGGTCTGCAGCATCGGCGTTTCCACTTCGAGGAAGTCGCGCTCGCGCAGGAACTGGCGGATGTGCGCAATCACCTGCGAGCGCACGCGGAAGGTCTCGCGCACGTCGTCGTTCATGATCAGGTCAACGTAGCGCTGGCGGTAGCGCTGCTCGGTGTCGGTCAGGCCGTGAAACTTGTCCGGCAGCGGACGCAGCGACTTGGTCAGCAGGCGCACGCTGTTCATGTAGACGTACAGGTCGCCCTTGCCGGAACGCGCCAGCGTGCCTTCGGCGGCGATGATGTCGCCGAGGTCGAAATGCTTGACCGCTTCCAGCTGCTCGGCCGGCAGAATCTTGCGGTCGACGTAGACCTGGATGCGCCCGCTCATGTCCTGCAGGACCATGAATGCGCCGCGGTTGAGCATGATGCGTCCGGCGACCTTGACCGGGATGGCGGCCGCCTCCAGCTCCTCCTTGGTCTTCTCGGCGTACTGTTTCTGCAGGTCGCCTGCATAGCTGTCGCGACGGAAGTCATTGGGGAAGGCATTGCCCTGCTCGCGCACGGCAGCAAGCTTTTCCTTGCGCAGGGCAATCAGCTTGTTTTCTTCCTCTTGGATGGCGTGCTGGTTCAGCGGTTGTTCGCTCATTGCGGGTCGTCCCGGTCAAATCGTTTCAATGGGGTGCTTGCGGCTTGAGGCTTGCAGCTGCTCTCAGAGCCCCTGTTTCAGGCTAGCTTCGAGGTATCCGTCGAGGTCGCCGTCGAGCACCTTCTGGCAATCGCTGCGCTCCACGCCAGTACGCAGATCCTTGATGCGCGAGTCGTCGAGCACGTAGGAACGGATCTGGTGGCCCCAGCCAATGTCCGACTTGCTGTCTTCCAGCGCCTGAGAGGCGGCGTTGCGCTTCTGCATTTCCAGCTCGTACAACTTGGCCCGCAGCATCTTCATGGCGGTGTCCTTGTTGGCGTGCTGGGAACGTTCGTTCTGGCAGGCCACCACGGTATTGGTTGGCACGTGGGTGATACGCACCGCCGAGTCGGTGGTGTTGACGTGCTGACCACCGGCGCCGGAGGAGCGGTAGGTGTCGATGCGCAGGTCGGACGGGTTGATCTCGATCTCCACCCTGTCGTCGATCTCGGGCGATACGAATACCGCCGAGAACGAGGTGTGGCGACGGGCGCCGGAGTCGAACGGGCTCTTGCGCACCAGGCGGTGCACGCCGATCTCGGTGCGCAGCCAGCCGAAGGCGTATTCGCCCTTGATATGCACGGTGGCGCCCTTGATGCCGGCGACTTCGCCCTCGGACAGTTCGACGATCTCGGCATTGAAGCCACGCTTGTCGGCCCAGCGCAGATACATACGCAGCAGGATGTTGGCCCAGTCCTGCGCCTCGGTACCGCCGGAGCCAGCCTGGATATCGAGGTAGCAGTTGTTCGGGTCCATCTCGTGGCTGAACATGCGGCGGAACTCGAGCTTCTCGAGAATTTCGCGCAGGCGTTCCAGCTCGGCGGCGACGTCATCCACCGCGCCCTGGTCGTCTTCTTCGACGGCCATGTCGAGCAGGTCGCGAGAGTCGGTCAGGCTGCCGGTGAGGTCGTCGATGGTCTCGACGATCTGCGCCAGGGTGGCGCGCTCACGGCCCAGATTCTGCGCGTATTCGGGGTTGTTCCAGACGTTCGGATCTTCGAGTTCGCGGTTTACTTCAACGAGACGATCATGCTTCTGATCGTAGTCAAAGATACCCCCGAATGGTCTGGGTGCGGTCGGACAGGTCCTTGATGCTGTTGAGGATCGGGTTGATTTCCATGGTGGGCAGCACTCGCAATCGGACGTTTCGAAAAGCCGGCGATTATAAACCCAGCAGGCGTGCGCTGACAGCCCGCCGGGACGAACCGGATGCGAGACAATTGCCGCTGGCCCGCACGCGCCGGCTGACTCAACCGGCGACGGCGCGTACCTGGCTTTCCAGCTCCGCCTTCAGTTGCGGTGCGAGCTTGAGCTGCCGCGCCAGTTCCTCGAGGTAGGCGCGCTCCATGAAGTGTTCTTCGTCGACCATCAGCACGCTGGCCAGATACATCTCGGCAGCCATTTCCGGCGTCTTCGCCGCGGCGGCGACCTCGGCCGGATCGAGCGGCTTGTTCAGCTCGGCATCCAGCCAGCGCTGCAGCTCGCCATCATCGGTCAGCTTGGCGACTTCGGCATCGATCAGCTGGCGCTCGCGGGCGTCGATATGCCCGTCGGACTTTGCCGCGGCCACCAGCGCCTTGAGGATTGCCTGACTGTGCTCCTCGACTTGCGCTGGCGGCAGACGGTCGACGGTCTGCGGCGGCTGTTGCGGTGCGCCGGCCTGTTGCGCCTGCCAGTTGCTGTAGGCTTTGTAGGCCAGCACGCCGAGCGCGGCCAGGCCGCCATAGGTCACGGCCTTGCCGCCGAACTTGCGGGCCTTCTTGTTACCCAGCAGCAGACCGATCGCACCGGCCGCGAGAGCGCCACCACCGGCACCGGACAGCACGTTACCGAGCGAACCGCCGGCGCTGCCGCCGAGCAGATCGCCCAGCCCGCCGGTAGCGGGCTTGCCGCCGGCCGCCGGGGTTTGCGGCTTGTTCAGCAGGTCCTGCCCTGCCTTGAGCAGTTGATCGAGAAGGCCACTGGTTTTCATCGACATACCTTTGAATGGGAAAAATGGATGCGGCGGACGATCGCTCAATCGAGCGTGTCGGGCAACTGGCGGATCGGCGTGTCGCGGTGGGCAGCGCGCACGTATTGCGCCGGCCAGGGCACCGCGCGATCACCCAGATACTCGGCGGCATGCAGCGGCCAGTATGGGTCGCGCAGCAGCTCGCGGGCCAGCAGGATCAGATCGGCTTGGCCGGTACGCAGAATGTGCTCGGCCTGTACCGCTTCGGTGATCATGCCCACGGTACCGGTGGCGATATCCGCCTCCTTGCGCACGCGCTCAGCGAACTGGGTCTGATAGCCCGGGCCGACCGGAATCTCCGCATTGGCCGCAGTGCCGCCGGACGAAACATCGATCAGGTCGACGCCCACCTCCTTCAGCCGCAGCGCCAGCTTCACGGTTTCATCCGGGTTCCAGCCATCCTCCACCCAGTCGGTCGCCGAAAGCCGCACGAACAGCGGCAGCTCTTGCGGCCAGACCTCGCGCACCGCGGCGGTGACTTCCAGCAACAGGCGGATACGATTCTCGAACGAACCGCCATAGCGATCCTGGCGCTGATTGGATAGCGGCGAGAGGAACTGATGCAGCAGATAGCCGTGCGCAGCATGGACCTCCGCGATCTTGAAGCCGGCCGCCAGCGCGCGCTCGGCGCCAGCGACGAACGCCTGCACCACCGCGGCGATGGCGGCCTCGTCCAGTGCGGTAGGTACCGCGTGCTCCGGCGAGAAGGCGATGGTCGACGGCCCCACCGGAATCCAGCCACCCTCGGCGACCGGCACGCTGCCGTGCTTGCCGAGCCAGGGCCGCCAGGTACTCGCCTTGCGCCCGGCGTGCGCCAGCTGCACGCCAGCGACCGAGCCCTGTGCCTCGATGAAACGGGTGATACGACGCAGCGGCTCGACGTGCTCGTCGGACCAGATGCCCAGGTCTTCGGGGGAGATGCGCCCGTCCGGCGTCACCGCCGTTGCCTCGATGATCACCAGTCCGGCGCCGCCGACGGCGCGACTGCCGAGATGCACGAGGTGCCAATCATTGGCCATGCCGCCCTCGGCCGAGTACTGGCACATCGGCGAAACGGCGATCCGGTTGGGCAGCGTCAGCTGGCGCAGGGTAAGCGGCTGGAATAGCTGGGACATGGCGGCCTCGACTGTCGAAATTTCGGTTTGGACAGTATTCAGTAGAGACTGTTTCCGCGCCCCTGCCCAGCCCCGACAGCCAGAATCCGCCGCCGATCAGGCTGCGCTCACCTGCACCGGCACGCCATTGAGCGCCGCGTTGCCGGAGACATCCTGCGCCTGTTCGTCGGTCAGGTCGTTGCTGCTGACACCCGGCTGCTGTGCGGCGACCGCCAGCTGCACACCCGCGCGGGCGTGCCCCCAGCCGTGCGGCAGGCTGACCACGCCGGGCATCATCTCGTCGCTGCCGAGCACCTCCACTTCGATCGCGCCGACCCGCGAGCGAACCCGCACGCGCTGGCCATCACACAGCTGGCGTGCCGCCATGTCGGCCGGATGCATCAGCAACTGGTAACGCGGTTTGCCCTTCACCAGCCGCGGATAGTTGTGCATCCAGGAATTGTTGCTGCGCACATGGCGACGGCCGATCAGCAGCAACGCATCGGCGGGCGCCTGCGGCTGCCGGGCGAAGCGCTTCAGGTCTTCCACAAGCAGCGGCGGCGCTGCCTGGATGCGCTGGTTCGCCGTCTTCAGGCGACGCGCGAGGTTCGGTCGCAGCGGCCCTAGATCCAGCCCATGCGGGTAATCCTCGAGCGCCGCCAGGCTCAGCCTGCGCTCGGAGCGATCGCCGTAGGGGCCGTGACGCAACGCCAGATCGATCATCTGCTGCGGCGCCAGCGTCGGTTTCAGCTCGACGCCGGTACGCGCCGCATAGGCCTTGGCCAGCCCGACGAAGATTTCCCAGTCGTCCAGCGTGCCGTCCGGTTTGGCCAGCACCGGCCGGTTGAAGCGCGTGACATTGCGCACCGCGAGCAAGTTGAAGGTGCTGTCGTAGTGATCGTGTTCCAGCGGCGCGGTCGGCGGCAGGATGAGATCGGCGTAGCGCGTGGTTTCGTTGATGTAGAAGTCGACGCTGAGCATGAATTCCAGGCCGTCGAGCGCCTGCTCCAACTTGCGCCCGTTGGGCGTGGAGAGCACCGGATTGCCGGCCACGGTGATCAGCGCACGCACCTGCCCTTCTCCGGGCTCGAGCATCTCCTCGGCCAGCGCCGCCACCGGCAGTTCGCCGCCGTACTCCGGCAGCTGCGAAACCCGGCTGCGCCACGCGGCGAAGTGTCCGCCGGTGGTGGTTTCGACCAAGTCCACCGCGGGCTCGGTGCACAAGGCGCCACCGACCCGATCGAGATTGCCGGTGACCAGATTGATCAGCTGCACCAGCCACTGGCACAGGCTGCCGAACGCCTGGGTCGAGACGCCCATGCGGCCGTAGCACACCGCTTTGTCCGCGGCGGCGAAATCCCGCGCCAGTTGGCGGATCGTCTCAGCAGGCACGCCGCAGCGCGCGCTCATCGCCTCGGCGTCGAAGGGCGCGATGGCCGCGCGCACCTCGTCGAGACCGTTCACCGGGAGCGGTGTGGCGCGTGTCAGCCCTTCCTCGAACAGCGTGTTGAGCAGACCGAACAGCAGCGCCGCGTCCTGTCCCGGGCGTACGAACAGATGACGGTCGGCGATCGCCGCGGTCTCGCTGCGGCGCGGATCGACCACCACCAGTGTGCCGCCCCGCGCGCGCAGCGCCTTGAGGCGCTTTTCCACGTCCGGCACGGTCATGATGCTGCCGTTGGAGGCCAGCGGATTGCCGCCGAGGATCAGCATGAAGTCGGTGTGATCGATATCCGGCACCGGCAACAGCAGGCCGTGGCCGTACATCAGGTAGCTGGTCAGGTGGTGCGGCAGCTGATCGACCGAGGTCGCGGAGAAGCGGTTGCGCGTCTTCAGCAGACCGAGGAAGTAGTTGCTGTGGGTCATCAACCCGTAGTTGTGCACGCTCGGGTTGCCCTGGTAGACGGCCACCGCGTTGCTGCCATGACGTTCGCGAATCTCGGCGAGCCGTTCGGCAACCAGCGCGAACGCCTCATCCCACTCGATCGCCTGCCACTGCGAGCCATGCCGGCGCATCGGCCGGCGCAGGCGGTCGGGATCGTTCTGGATATCCTGCAGGGCCACCGCCTTGGGACAGATATGGCCCCGACTGAACGGATCGAGCGGATCGCCCTTGATCGAGAGGATGCGCTCGCCTTCGGTCTGGATGGTCAGGCCGCAGATGGCTTCGCACAGGTGGCAGGCACGGTGATGGACGGTCGTCTCGCTCATTTCGGTTTCCCGCATGACGCTGTTGTTGTCCCGCCACTGTAGGCGCGGGCAGCACGCGCAACAATCGAACGTCTGCGGAGAAATGGCGCTGGATTCAGCCGGCCAATCGGCGACGACCGGACGGTTAGCGCGCGGCGATGTGCGCGACCAGCAGCTGCACGCTTTCCTGGCCGCGGTATTCGTTGACGTCCAGCTTATAAGCCAGCTCCGCCCAGCGCACCGTCGGGTTCGGCCAGAGTTCACGGTCGATATTGAAGGCGATGCCGTCCAGGGTCAGCGCACCGCACTCGCTCCTGAGTACCAGCTTGAGGTGACGCTCGCCGACGATGCGCTGCTGCACCAGCTGGAACACCCCGTGAAACATCGGCTCGGGGAAATGCTGGCCCCAGGGGCCGGCGTTGCGCAGTGCGCGCGCCAGTTCCAGATGGAACTCCTCGATGCTGAGCTGGCCGTCGGTCAGCAGGCGACCGGTCAGATCGTCCTCGTTCAGCTGGCGGCGCACTTCGGCGTCGAACGCGGCGGCGAAGGCGCCGAAATTTTCCTGCGGCAGCGACAGTCCAGCCGCCATCGCGTGGCCGCCGAACTTGCTGATCAGCCCCGGATGTCGCGCCGCTACCGCATCCAGCGCGTCGCGGATATGAAAGCCCGGCACCGAGCGCGCCGAGCCCTTGAGCTGGCCGTCGCCCGCATCGGCGAAGGCGATGGTCGGCCGGTGATAACGCTCCTTCAGCCGCGACGCGAGAATGCCGATCACACCCTGATGCCAATCCGGCTCGAACAGGCACAGGCCGAACGGCAGATCCTCCAGCGGCAGGTCCTTGAGCTGCGCCAACGCCTCGCGCTGCATGCCCTGCTCGATGCTTTTGCGGTCCTGATTGAGCTGATCGAGCTGGGTCGCCATGTCGCGCGCCAGCGCCTCGTCCTCGCAGAGCAGGCACTCGATGCCCAGGCTCATGTCATCCAGTCGCCCCGCCGCGTTCAAGCGCGGGCCGAGGATGAAGCCCAGATCGGTAGAAGTGATGCGCCGATGATCGCGCCCGGCGACTTCGAGAATCGCCCGCAATCCCGGCCGCGCCCGCCCGGCACGAATCCGCGCCAGTCCCTGATGCACGAGGATGCGGTTGTTGGCGTCCAGCGGCACCACGTCGGCGACGCTGCCCAGCGCCACCAGATCGAGCAGTTCGGCCAGATTCGGCTCGCTCCAGCCGTTGCGCGTGAACCAGTCCAGGTCGCGAAGCCGCGCGCGCAGTGCCAGCAGCACATAGAAGATCACCCCGACACCGGCCATGCATTTGCTCGGGAAAGCGCATTCGGGCTGGTTCGGATTGACGATCGCATCGGCCGCCGGCAGCTCGTGACCCGGTAGATGGTGGTCGGTCACCAGCACCCGGAGCCCGGCTGCCTTGGCCGCCGCGACGCCGTCGACGCTGGAGATGCCGTTGTCCACGGTCACCAGCAGATCGGGCTCGCGCTGCAGCGCCACGGCCACGATTTCCGGGGTAAGGCCGTAGCCGTACTCGAAGCGATTGGGCACCAGATAGTCGACATGCGCGGCGCCGAGCTGGCGCAGGCCGAGCACACCGACGGTGCTCGCGGTCGCGCCATCGGCGTCGAAATCACCGACGAAGAGAATGCGCTGGCGCTTATCCAGCGCTTCGACCAGCAACTCGACTGCGCGGTCGATGCCCTTGAGCTGGTTGTAGGGAATCAGCCGCGCCAGCGCCTTATCCAGCTCGCTGGCCGAGCGCACGCCGCGCGCCGCATACAGACGAGTCAGCAGCGGCGGCAGATCGCCGAGGTCGGGCAGGATTTCAGGTAAAAGGCGGGGTTCGATACGCATCGGCTGGCTTTCCGGTCACGGCTCTTCGGCACGGGCGCCGGAGAAAATCGGCGCAAAAGCATACAGCAATGCACCGTCGGCAGGCCGCCAATCGCGATTCAGCCAACCGACGCCGTTCAACGCTCGCCCAGCAGCCACTCCAGCGACACCTCGAACTGGCCACGCTCGTCGGTGATGAACAGGGTGCCGTCGCTGATCATCACGCCCCATTGCAGGCTGCGCGGCAGATCCTTGACCAGTGCGGCGAGCGATTCGGAATCCACGGCAACGATGGACAGGTTCTTCAGGTTGCGCACGGCGTCCACCACCTTGCCCTGCCACACGCGCAGGTTGCCGTAGGCCACCAGGCTGGTGCGCTCGGCACGGCGCGAGCACCAGGTCAGACGCTCGGCATCCGGTTGTCCGACCTCGATCCAGTGCAATACGCGACCGTCGAGACTCTTCTCCCAGAGCGCCGGCTCGTCCACATCGGACAGGCCACGACCGAACGCCAGCTGCTCGCTGTACCAGAGCGCGTAGGCGATAAGGCGCACGCCGAGGCGTTCCTCGGTTTCCGAGGGATGCCGGGCGACCGTGAAACGCAGGTTCTCGTACACCCCGCGATCCAGATCGGTGAGATTCAGTTCCACCTTGTACGGCGTGGCTTGCAGGGCCATGAGCGGCCTCCGGTTGGAAAAAAAGGCGCGCAGTTTATCGCAAAGCCCGTAGAGGTCGCGCCGGTCCCGATAGTGAATGAAGGTTGAAGCTACCGGACAGATGGACTTTGACAATCATTCTCATTCTGTTTAGCATCGCACCATCAAACAGGCTCAACGGGTATTGCTCATGTACGTTTGCCTTTGCCAGGGTGTCACCGACGGCCAGCTTCGCGAAGCCATCTACGAAGGCTGCTGCAGCTACCGAGAAGTACGCGAGGCCACCGGCGTCGCCAGTCAGTGCGGCAAATGCGCCTGCGTGGCCAAGCAAGTCGTGCGCGAAACCCTCGGCGAGCTCCAGACCGCCCAAGCCGCCCTCGCCTATCCGGCCAGTTTCGCCCCCGCCTGAACGGCACCCAATCCTCCAAGCCGGGCCATCGCCCGGCTTTTTTATGCCCGCAAATCAAGACATTACTCACCCGATGCATGATGAAAGCATTCGCATTCAGGTTTAGCCTTTTGCATTCAAGGGCTTAGGTTTGACAGCCCCCGGCATCGTGGCCAGACTGCCGCAACGACTCACCTTCTCAGGCAGGGCTAGAACATGAAAGGCGACAAGCTAGTCATCCAGCATCTCAACAAGCTTCTCGGCAACGAACTGGTCGCCATCAACCAGTACTTCCTGCATGCGCGCATGTACGAGGACTGGGGGCTGGAGAAACTCGGCAAGCACGAGTACGAAGAATCCATCGACGAGATGAAGCATGCCGACAAGCTGATCAAGCGCATCCTCTTCCTCGAAGGTCTGCCGAACCTGCAGGATCTGGGCAAGCTGCTGATCGGCGAGAACACCCGCGAGATGCTCGAATGCGATCTCAAGCTGGAACAGGGCGGCCTGCAGGACCTCAAGGAGGCCATCGCCTACTGCGAGAGCGTCGGCGACTACGGAAGCCGCGAACTGCTGGAAGACATCCTCGAATCGGAGGAAGAGCATATCGACTGGCTGGAAACCCAGCTGGGGCTGATCGACAAGGTGGGCCTGGAAAACTACCTGCAGTCGCAGATGGACGACTGATCCGACCGCACCGCAGTCGCAACAAAAAAACGCCATGCCCCGACCGGGACATGGCGTTTTTCTTTATCGGTTCCCGAAAGCGGACACCTGCTGGAGATGCCCGTCTCCCAGTCGATTGCTCAGGCTTCGCTCTTACCGACAGCCGACTTGATCAGCGTCTGCAGCTCGCCCTTCTCGAACATTTCCAGAATGATGTCGCTGCCACCGACCAGCTCACCGTTGACCCACAGCTGCGGGAAGGTCGGCCAGTTGGCGTACTTCGGCAGGTTGGCGCGGATTTCCGGGTTCTGCAGGATGTCGACGTAGGCGAACTTCTCGCCACAGCCCATCACCGCCTGGGTCGCGCGGGCAGAGAAGCCGCACTGCGGAGCGTTGGGGGAGCCTTTCATGTACAGCAGCACCGGGTTGTTGGCGATCTGCTCTTTGATGGTTTCGATGATGTCCATGGGGTACCTCGGCTAGACGGTTGCCGCGCATTGTACCGGAACTGCATCGCGAAAGCCGAGTGGCCAACTCGGCTTTTAGCAGGCCGCTCCAGCAGGCCGGGCGGCGCTCCAGCCGCCTGGCGGCGAATTTGCGCCAGTCCGCGATTTGTGGATAAGATCGCGCCTTCCCCGTTTCGTCGCGTCACCGTGCGGCTCCTGTCGCCGGTCCCTGTTTTCCCTGGAAAAAGCCACGGTTCACGGTCTGCGACATGCAAGGTAGTTGATATGAGCGCACGGCACTTTCTCTCGTTGATGGACTGCACGCCCCAGGAGCTGAACAGCCTGGTACGCCGCGGCATCGAGCTGAAGGAACTGCGCGAACGCGGCGTGCTGTTCGAGCCATTGAAGAACCGCGTGCTGGGCATGATCTTCGAGAAGGCCTCCACCCGCACCCGGTTGTCGTTCGAGGCAGGCATGATCCAGCTCGGCGGTCAGGCGATTTTCCTGTCCCCGCGCGATACCCAGCTCGGCCGCGGCGAGCCGATCGGCGACTCGGCAATCGTCATGTCGCGCATGCTCGACGCCGTGATGATCCGCACCTTCGCTCACTCAACCCTGACCGATTTCGCCGCACACTCGCGCGTCCCGGTCATCAACGGCCTGTCCGACGATCTGCATCCATGCCAGCTGCTGGCGGATATGCAGACCTTCCACGAGCACCGCGGCAGTATCGCCGGCAAGACGGCAGCCTGGATCGGTGACGGCAACAACATGTGCAACACTTATATAGAGGCGGCGATCCAGTTCGACTTCCAGCTCAACATCGCCTGCCCGCAGGGTTACGAGCCCGATGCGGCGTTGCTTGCGCAGGCCGGCGAGCGCGTCCGCATTACCCGCGACCCGCGCGAAGCGGCAGCCGGTGCGCACCTGATCAGCACCGACGTCTGGGCTTCGATGGGCCAGGAAGACGAGGCTGAAGCCCGCCTCGCCACCTTCCGTCCCTACCAGGTCGATCGCGCCCTGCTCGACTGCGCGGCGGCGGATGTGCTGTTCATGCATTGCCTGCCGGCACACCGTGGCGAAGAAATCAGCCAGGACCTGCTCGACGATCCGCGCTCGGTCGCCTGGGATCAGGCAGAAAACCGCCTGCACGCGCAGAAGGCCCTGCTCGAATTCCTCGTCGAACCGGCCTATCGCCACGCATGAGGCACGAGCCGCTGCTGCTCCTGCGCGACCTGGCCTGCGGCTACGGCGCGCAGCGCGTCGTGCAGAACCTCAACCTGCACCTGAATCGCGGCGACATCGGCTGCCTGCTCGGTCCGTCCGGCTGCGGCAAGACCACCACCCTGCGTGCCATCGCCGGTTTCGAGCCGGTCCATCAGGGTGAGATCCGCCTGGGCGAGGCGGTCATCTCCCGCGCCGACTTCACCCTCGCCCCGGAAAAGCGTCGGATCGGCATGGTCTTCCAGGACTATGCGCTGTTCCCGCACCTGACGGTCGCCGAGAACATCGCCTTTGGCATCCGCAAACACCCGGAGCGCCAGCGCATCGTCGAGGAAATGCTCGAGCTGGTGCACCTTGCCGCGCTTGGCCGGCGCTACCCGCACGAACTCTCCGGCGGTCAGCAGCAACGCGTCGCCCTAGCCCGTGCCCTGGCACCGGAACCCGAACTGCTGCTGCTCGACGAGCCGTTTTCCAACCTCGATGTCGAGCTGCGCCGCCGCCTCAGCCATGAAGTGCGCGACATCCTCAAGGCTCGCGGCACCAGCGCCATCCTCGTGACCCACGATCAGGAAGAAGCGTTCGCCGTCAGCGATCAGGTCGGCGTCTTCCATGACGGTCGGCTGGAGCAGTGGGACACCCCCTTCAACCTCTATCACGAGCCGCTGACGCCGTTCGTCGCCAGCTTCATCGGCCAGGGGTATTTCATTCGCGGTCAGTTGATCGACCCCGAAACGGTACAGACCGAGCTCGGCGTGATTCACGGCAACCGCGCCTACACCTGGCCGGCCGGCAGCTCGGTGGACGTGCTGCTGCGTCCGGACGACATCGTCTACAGCCCGGAAAGCCCGCTGCGCGCGCTGATCATCGGCAAGACATTCCTCGGTGCCTCGACGCTCTATCGCCTGCAGCTGCCGACCGGCAACCAGCTGGTGACTATCTTCGCCAGTCACGACGACTACCTCACCGGCCAGGAAGTCGGCATCGCCATCGCCGCCGACCATCTGGTGGTGTTTCCTGCCCAGGGCAGCATCGACGCCCGCCAGACTCTGCCGTTCGCCGCAGCGCCGCTCTAGACGGGACCTACAGTAACCCGCGACACCTGAGAAATCGGCGTTGAGGTTCCGCGCGACCGCCGGGCCTCACTTCTGCCGGCGCAGGCGAAAGAACTCGCGCAGCACCTCGCCGCATTCCTGCGCCAGCACGCCGCCCTCGACCAGCACCCGGTGGTTGAGAAATTCCTGCGCGAAGAATTGCCCGCGGCTGACCACCACGCCGGCCTTCGGCTCGGTGGCGCCGTACACCACGCGCTGAATGCGCGAGTGCACGATCAACCCGGCGCACATGCTGCACGGCTCCAGCGTCACGTACAGCGTGCTGCCCGGCAGCCGGTAGTTCGCCACGGTCTGCGCGGCATCGCGGATGGCGACCATCTCAGCGTGGGCGCTGGGGTCGTGGCGGGAGATCGGGCAGTTGAAGCCGCGCCCGACGATCTGCCCATCCTGCACCAGCACGGCGCCCACCGGCACTTCGCCGAGCGCCGCGCCCTGTTCTGCCAGCGCCAGCGCCTCGCGCATGAAATGCTCGTCCTGGCTGCGATCGATGATTGGCGTTTTCTTCATGAGATAGGAACCGTGCACAGAACTAGACCACTTCGATCGCCGCCATCAGCCCGGTCTCCATGTGGTCGATGACATGGCAGTGGAACATCCACACGCCCGGATTATCCGCCACCAGCGCGATACGCGCCGTTTCGTTGCGGCCCAGCAGGAACGTGTCGGTGAACCAGGGCTCGATTTTCCGGCGGTTCGAGGAAAGCACCTTGAAGGCCATCCCGTGCAGATGAATCGGATGCTGGTACTGGCTGAGGTTGCGCAGCTCGAAGATGTAGTGACCGTTGCGCTTGAGCGTCGCGATCGGGCGCTCGGCGCAGCTCTTGTCATTGATGTCCCATGCCTGGCCATTGATCTGCCAGAACGTATAGGCACCACCCTGCTCAACATCGGCCGACAGGTTGCCAGCCCACTCGAAGTTGAAGCGCAGCGTCTCAGCCCGTTGCAGATCCGGCTCCAACACCGGATTGGCCGGCAGCGCCGGTGGCCAGTCGCCGCTCGCCCCGGCATGCGCGACCGCGCGCAACGTCGCCAGACGCAGGGGGCCGTTGCGCAGCGACAGCTGCGTACCCGCCGCTGGTACACGCAGCGCCAGATCGATGCGCATGCCAGGGCCGAGCCAGTATTCCTTGCCCAGCGGTCGAGGCGCGATCGGATGGCCGTCCAGCGCATAGATGCGCGCCTCGCCGTCCGGCAGGTTCAGCCGATAGGTCAGCGTATTGTCGAGGTTCAGCACGCGCAGCCGCACGACCTGGCCGGCCGGCAGATCGAGTACCGGAGCGTGCTGGCCGTTCACCGTCGACAGCACGCCAGGCGTACCGCCGCGGGCCGCCTCGCGCGGCACGCTGAAGGCGGTGAATGCTCCCTGCTTGTCGACGTGCCAGCTCTTCAGACTCAGCGTGCGCTCGTGGCGGAAACCGCTCGGTTCACGCTCATCGACGATCAGCGGGCCGACCAATCCACGTCCCAGTTGCTCGCTGCTCGCGGTGTGCGGGTGATACCAGAAGCTGCCGGCATCGTGCAGCGGGAAGCGGTAGTCGAAGAACTCGCCGGGCAACACCGGCAACTGTGAGACGTAAGGCACGCCGTCCATCTCCAGCGGCAGGCGAATGCCGTGCCAGTGGATGGTGGTGGGCTGCGGCAGGTGGTTGATGAAGCGCACCCGCAGCCAGTCGCCCTGCCGCCCGCGTAGCTCCAGGCCCGGCGCCTGGCCACCATAGGCCCAGGCGGGCGTGGCATGCCCAGGCACCAGCTCGACATCCAGCGGCGCGGCGATCAGCTCGTAATCGTGCGTGGTGACATCGGCAGGCCGTCCGAGCCAATAACGCACGCCGCCAATACCGGCACCGGCGACGCCCAGTCCGACCAGGCCGGTGAGTACCTGTCTGCGGGTGAACAGCATGAGCCCGGACTCCCTTGCGATGAAAACGGCATAGTTTCTCATTAACACCGGTGGTTGTGCGACCGCGGCAGCTGCGTCTTCGCCGTCGCCGCGCCGCGCCGACCGGCAGGCACTCGTCACCGCCGCTGATACCCGGAGACAGCTATGGATGTCGCACCGCTTGCCGACTTCCCTCACCAGCGTGCCCGGCCCCGCTTCCGCGACTGGTTCCTGCAGCACAACGACATCTGACGCCCCACCCCGGACAGCCAACCCCGACGGTCGAATTGATTTTGCCCGCATCAGAAAACCGAAAGCCCGCAGTTACGCGGGCTTTCGGGCTTTGCTGTCAGTCGGTCCCGGTCGATGCCGGACGCCCGATCATTCCCACTCGATGGTCGCCGGTGGCTTGCTCGACACGTCGTAAGTGACGCGGGAGATGCCTTCGATCTCGTTGATGATGCGGTTGGAAACCTTCTCCAGCAGCTCATAGGGCAAATGCGCCCAACGTGCGGTCATGAAGTCGATGGTCTCCACCGCGCGCAGGGCGACGACCCAGGCATAGCGACGGCCGTCACCGACCACGCCCACGGACTTCACCGGCTGAAACACTACGAAGGCCTGGCTGGTCTTGTGGTACCAGTCGAAGTTGCGCAGCTCCTCGATGAAGATGTGGTCGGCGCGCCGCAGCAGGTCGGCGTATTCCTTCTTCACCTCGCCGAGGATGCGCACACCCAGGCCCGGGCCCGGGAAGGGGTGACGGTAGACCATGTCGTACGGCAGGCCGAGTTCGAGGCCGATCTTGCGCACCTCGTCCTTGAACAGCTCGCGCAGCGGCTCGACCAGCTTGAGGTTCATCTCTTCCGGCAGGCCGCCGACGTTGTGGTGCGATTTGATCACATGGGCCTTGCCGCTCTTGGCGCCGGCCGACTCGATCACGTCCGGGTAGATGGTGCCCTGGGCGAGAAACTGGATGTTGTCCAGCTTGCTGGCCTCGGCATCGAACACGTCGATGAAGGTGCGGCCGATGATCTTGCGCTTCTTCTCCGGGTCCGCCTCGCCTTCGAGGTTGGTCAGGAACTGCGCTTCGGCGTCGGCACGAATCACCTTGACGCCCATGTTCTCGGCGAACATGGCCATCACCTGATCGCCCTCGTGCAGGCGCAGCAGGCCGTTGTCAACGAACACGCAGGTCAGCTGGTCGCCGATGGCCCGATGCAGCAGCGCAGCAACCACCGAGGAATCGACGCCGCCGGACAGGCCGAGCAGCACGTTGGCATTGCCGACCTGCGCACGCACCTGGGCGATGGCGTCTTCGACGATATTGGACGGCGTCCACAGCGCTTCGCAGCCGCAGATTTCCAGGATGAAGCGCGACAGGATGCGACCGCCCTGGCGGGTGTGGGTCACTTCCGGATGGAACTGCACGCCGTAGTAGTGGCGGATTTCGTCACCGATGGCAGCGATCGGGCAGCTCGGCGTGCTGGCGATGATATGGAAACCGGCCGGAATCTCGGTGACCTTGTCACCGTGGCTCATCCACACGTCGAGGCCGAACACGCCATCGTCATCCATGTGGTCTTCGATGCCGTCGAACAGCTGCGACTTGCCGACCAGATCGACACGCGCGTAGCCAAACTCGCGCACATCCGAGCCCTGCACCTTGCCGCCCAGCTGCTCGGACATGGTCTGCATGCCGTAGCAGATGCCGAACAGCGGTACGCCGAGATCGAACACCGCTTGCGGCGCGCGGGGGCTGCCTTCTTCATGAACCGACTCAGGGCCACCGGCGAGGATGATGCCGCGCGGCGCGAAGGCGCGGATGTCGTCTTCGCTCATGTCCCACGGGTGCAGTTCGCAGTAGACGCCGATCTCGCGCACGCGGCGGGCGATCAGCTGGGTGTACTGGGAGCCGAAGTCGAGGATGAGAATGCGGTGGGCGTGGATATCAGGTTGAGCCATTTTCTTCACCTGGAGAAATGGCTGAAGGCTGAAGGCCGCAGGCCGAACGCAATCCGTTCAACCTGCAGCCGCCAGCCTCCAGCGAAGAGTTCGATTAACCGACGCGGTAGTTCGGCGCTTCCTTGGTGATCTGCACATCATGCACGTGCGACTCGGCCATGCCGGCACCGGTGATGCGGACGAACTGCGGCTTGCTGCGCATGTCGTCGATGGTGGCGCTGCCGGTGTAGCCCATGGAGGCGCGCAGGCCACCCATCAGCTGATGGATGATCGCAGCCAGAGCACCCTTGTACGGCACACGGCCTTCGATGCCTTCGGGCACGAGCTTTTCGGCCCCGGCGGAGGAGTCCTGGAAGTAACGATCCGAGGAACCCTGCGCCTGCGCCATGGCGCCCAGCGAGCCCATGCCGCGGTAGGCCTTGTAGGAGCGGCCCTGGAACAACTCGACCTCGCCCGGCGCCTCTTCGGTACCGGCGAACATCGAGCCCATCATCACAGCGTTGGCGCCGGCGACGATGGCCTTGGACAGGTCACCGGAGAAGCGGATGCCGCCGTCGGCGATCATCGGCACGCCGGTGCCTTGCAGCGCGGCGGAGACGTTGGCAATCGCGGAAATCTGCGGCACACCAACGCCGGCGACGATGCGCGTGGTGCAGATCGAGCCCGGGCCGATACCGACCTTGACCGCATCGGCACCGGCCTTGACCAGATCAAGCGCCGCTTCGGCGGTGGCGATGTTGCCGCCGATCACCTGCACCTGCGGGAAGTTGTCCTTCACCCAGCGCACGCGGTCGAGCACACCCTTGGAGTGTCCGTGTGCGGTATCCACCACGACGACGTCGACACCAGCGGCGGCCAGTGCTTCGACACGCTCTGCGGTGTCAGAGCCGGTGCCGACGGCTGCGCCGACGCGCAGACGGCCCTGGCCGTCCTTGGACGCCAGCGGGTAGGTCTTGGCCTTCTCGATGTCACGGAAGGTCACCAGGCCACGCAGGTTGAAGTTGCCGTCGACCACCAGCATTTTCTCGATGCGATGCTCGTAGAGCTTGGTCTTGATCACTTCCAGACCGGTGCCTTCGAGCACGGTGACCAGCTTGTCCTTGGGGGTCATGATCGCCGCGACGGAATCACCGGCGTTCGGCGTGAAGCGCAGGTCGCGCCCGGTGACGATGCCCACCAGCTCCTTGCCCGACACCACGGGGAAGCCGGAGAAGCCCAGCTCGTGCGCCTTGCGCTGCAGCTCGCTGATCTTGGTTTCCGGCGTCACGGTGACCGGGTCATGCACGATGGCCGTCTCGTGGCGCTTGACCTTGCGCACCTCGGCAGCCTGCTGCTCGATGCTCATGTTCTTGTGGATAATGCCGATGCCGCCTTCCTGCGCCATCGCGATGGCCAGGCGGGCCTCGGTGACGGTATCCATCGCTGCGGAAACCAGCGGGATGTTCAGCTCGATTTCGCGGGTCAGGCGGGTCTTCAGGCTGACATCCTTCGGCAGAACCTCGGAATATCCCGGGATCAGGAGAACATCATCGAAAGTCAGGGCTTCTTGGCTGATACGCAGCATGGCGGGGGCTCCCAGGCGGGAAAAAGGAAGCGCGGCATTATACCCACGCACCCTCTCGCGCTCAACGTGGTTGTGCGGTCTGCTGCGCACGTTCCGGCGCGCCGCATCGACGAAGTGACCGTACGGTTACACCTGATCGATGACCAGCGCCACCTTGAACCCCAGCCGCTCGCCGAACTCTTCGAGGAATTCCTGACGAAACCCCGCCTCGCCCCAGCCGTTGAAGATGAATCCCAGGTTGGAGAACGCACACGCCGGAATGAACAGGAAACCGTTGATGTCGTCCTCGAAGCCACATTCGGGACAGGTGAAATTGTCGGTCTGCCCAGGCATCCACTCATCCAGACTCTCGAACAGCGCCTCGCCGATCTCCCGACGGCATTCCGGGCAGCCGGCTTCCTCGGCGAAATCGCGGGTCGGCGTGTAAATGCAGCGCTTGGTCACCACCTCCAGGCCGTTGACGGCCTCACCGAACGGCAGCCGCTCCGGGTGCAGCACGACGCGGCGCGCGCCCGGCGCAATCGCATAGGCCATCCCATGGGTACCGCGGCCGCAGGTGGTCGGCAGCGCCTCGACGATGCGCCGCTCGGCCAACCAGCGCAGGATCATCCGCGCGCGGGCCTCATGCGCCGGAAAGCTGGAAATGCGCGGCACGACGATGGCTTGACTGTGACTCATGAATGGCTCGGTCGGAAGGCAGTGGGCGGCCGGGCAGCTTAATGCGCGGATCGCTCAGGTCAATCGCAGCCGGTCGCAGGGCGGCTGCTCCGGGCGTTTTCCCGTATCATCGCCGCCATGCTCAAAGATCCCTTCGAACGCCTCAATCTCGATCGCGAAGTCCTCACCGTTAGCCAGCTCAACGGCCGAGCCCGACTGCTGCTGGAGGACGTGTTCGCCCAGGTCTGGGTCGAAGGCGAGATATCCAACCTCGCCCGCCCGGCTTCCGGCCACATCTATTTCACCCTCAAGGACAAGAACGCCCAGGTGCGTTGCGCGCTGTTCCGCCAGAACGCCGCGCGGGTGCGCCAAGCCTTGCGTGACGGCCTGGCGGTGCGCGTGCGAGGCAAGGTGTCGCTGTTCGAAGGCCGCGGCGACTATCAGCTGATTCTCGACACGCTGGAGCCGGCCGGCGATGGCGCACTGCGCCTGGCCTTCGAGGCACTCAAGGAAAAGCTTGCCGGCGAAGGCTTGTTCGCTGTCGAGCGCAAGGCCGCCCTGCCCGCCCATCCGCGGCGCATCGGCATCGTCAGCTCGCCGACCGGCGCGGTGATCCGCGACATCATCTCGGTGTTCAAACGCCGCGCGCCGCAGGTCGAACTGACGCTGATTCCGACCGCCGTGCAGGGCCGCGAAGCCGCCGCGCAGATCGTCCGTGCGCTGCAACTGGCCGACGCGCAAGGTTTCGACGCGCTGATCCTCGCCCGTGGCGGCGGCTCGCTGGAAGACCTCTGGTGCTTCAACGAAGAAGCCGTGGCGCGCGCGGTGGACGCCTGCGTCACGCCAATCGTCAGCGCCGTGGGGCATGAAACCGACGTATCGATCGCCGATTTCGCCGCCGACGTGCGCGCCCCCACGCCTTCGGCAGCGGCCGAGCTGCTGGCGCCGAGCAGTGCCGACCTGCAGCAGCGCCTGAGCGGTCTGCATCAGCGACTGCTGCTGCGCATGCGCGACCGCCTGCACCGCGACGCCATGCGCCTGGAGAACCTGACTCGGCGCCTGCGCCATCCGGGCGAACGCCTGCAGCAGCAGGCCCAGCGCATCGACGACCTCGAACAGCGCCTGCTGCGCGCGATCGACCGTCGCCTGTGCGGCGGCCAGGAGCGCCTGGCGCGCCTGGAAACCCGCCTCGCCGCGCAGCATCCAGGGCGCACGCTGCACCTGCTGCGCCAGCGCCTCGAACACCTGTCCGGCCGCCTGCCGCGCGCCATGCAGGCGACCATGAAGAGCCGACGCCAGCAGCTGCAGGGGTTGGCGCAGACGCTACAGATCGTCAGCCCGCTGGCCACCCTCGGCCGCGGCTACAGCATCCTGCTCGACGAGCGCGGCCAGGCGATTCGCAGCGCCAGCCAGACACACGCCGGCCAGCGCCTGAAGGCAAAACTGGGCGAAGGCGAACTGGATGTGCGCGTGGAAGACAACCATCTGGAACCGGTGACGCTGCCGCTGCTCTGAGCGCGCCAGCCGACCCCAAGCCCGCGCCGCCTGAAACGAAAAAGCCAGCCTTGCGGCTGGCTCTCATCGAGGCTTCGGGGCGATTTACGCCCCTGTGCGCTTTTCTGCTGCTCAGTCTTCGCGATAGCGACGCAGCTTGAGCTGCTTGCCACCCACGCGGGTGTCCTTGAGCTTGCCGAGCAGACGCTCGAGGCCTTCTTCCGGCAGTTCGACCAGACTGAAGCTGTCGCGCACCTGGATGCGACCGATGGCTTCGCGGGCCAGGCCACCCTCGTTGAGGATCGCGCCGAGCAGGTTGCGCGCAGCGATGCCGTCGCGCGCACCCAGCGGCGTGCGGCAGCGGGCACGGCCTTCGGCCAGCGGGATCGGCGCACGACGCTCGCGGTCACCGCTACGCTCCGGACGATCGGGGCGCTCCGAACGCTCGCGCGGGCCGCTGCCCGGCACCAGCGGTTGCTCTTTTTCCACTTCGGCCAGGGTCAGCGCCTGGCCATTGGTGGCCTTGCGCAGCAGCGCAGCGGCCAGAGCACGCGGACTGCAGCCGATATCGGCGACCAGCTTGTCGAGCAGATCGCCATGCGTGGCTTCGGCATCGGCGACCAGCGGCGCGAGGCTGTTGGTGAGTTTCTTGATGCGCGCATCCAGCACCTGCTGGGCGTTGGGCAGACGCGCCTCGGCGACCTTCTGGTTGGTCACGCGCTCGATGACCTGCAGCATGCGGCGCTCACGCGGGGTGACCAGCAGCAGCGCGCGGCCTTCGCGGCCGGCACGGCCGGTACGACCGATGCGGTGCACGTAGGATTCCGGATCGTAGGGCATGTCCACGTTGAACACGTGGGTGATACGCGCCACATCGAGACCGCGGGCGGCGACGTCGGTCGCCACGACGATGTCCAGACGGCCATCCTTGAGCGATTCGATGACGCGCTCACGCTGGTTCTGAGCGATGTCACCGTTCAGCGCAGCGGCCTTGTAGCCCTTGGCTTCCAGCGCAGCGGCCAGATCGAGGGTGGCCTGCTTGGTGCGCACGAAGGCGATCAGCGCGTCGAAGTCTTCGACTTCGAGCAGACGCAGCACGGCCTGGATCTTCTGGTCCGCGTGGACCATCAGGTGCGCCTGCTCAATGCGAGCGACGGTCTGGGTCTTGGCAGCGATCTTGATGTGTTGCGGCTCGCGCAGGTGCTTCTCGGCGATGGCGCGAATCGAGTGCGGCAGCGTGGCGGAGAACAGCACGCTCTGGCGGCTTTCCGGCATGGCTTCGAAGATCACTTCCAGATCGTCCATGAAGCCGAGCTTGAGCATCTCGTCGGCTTCGTCGAGAACCAGGAAGCGGATGGTCGACAGCAGCTCGCTGTTACGGCTCAGGTGGTCGACCAGGCGGCCCGGAGTGGCAACGATGACCTGCGCGCCCTGGCGGATGGCCTTGAGCTGCGGGCCCATCGGCGCACCGCCGTAAACGGCGACGACGCTGACGCCCGGCATCTGCTTGGAGTAGGTCTCGAACGCGGTGGCGACCTGCAGGGCCAGCTCGCGGGTCGGCGCGAGGATCAGCGCCTGCGGCTCGCGCTTGGCCGGGTCGATCTTCGACAGGATCGGCAGCGCGAAGGCCGCGGTCTTGCCAGTGCCGGTCTGCGCCTGGCCGATCATGTCGTGGCCGCCGAGGATCACCGGGATCGCCTGGGCCTGAATGGGGGAAGGTTCTTCGTAGCCGACTGCGCTGATGGCAGCCAGAACAGCGGAATGAATACCGAGTGCGGCAAAGCCGCCGATTTCCTGGGTCATGGGTCTTGTCTCTGATGCTCCGCAAGACCCATGTTCCGAAGCTGCGCATGCCGTGCAAAACCCGAAGGTCACCCTGGCAGCCTGGTCGGCGGGGTTGCGAAAACGTATGAATGATGAATCGTCAAGGATAGCCCGCTCGAAGCGGACAGCAGCCGAAGCAGCGCTTCGTGTGTTGCGGTACCTGAACGCAGGCTGGGTTTCAGCCGGCGCGTACTATACCGGAATTAGCTGAACCTGTGCGCGTATTTTGCATAGGCATCCACGATGGGCGATTGCAGGGCGAGGGTTGGGCACGGCGACGTCAGCCACCCATGCCCCGGATTCACTCGCGGTGCGTGACTCAGGCCGCCTCACTGTTGGCGGCGCTGACGCGGAAACGCCCGACCAGCTGATGCAACTTGCCGGCGGTCTGGCGCACGCGCGCCGCGCTGTCCTGCAGCACGCCGAAGGTCAGACCCATTTCGCTGGAGGCCTGGTCGACGCCGCGGATGGTCTGGCCGTAATGCAGGCTGCGCTCGTTGAGCCCCTTGATGATCTCGAACATGCGCTCGACGGTCTGGTGCAGGTGCACATTCTCGGAGGTGGCCTGCTCGGTCAGGCGCAGACTGCTGTCGACGTCCTGCACGCCGCCTTCCATGAAGGCAACCGCCTGACGAGTCTCCTGTTGCAGGCTTTCCACCTGCGCGCGGATGTCTTGCGCGGCCCTGGCGGTACGCTGCGCCAGCGAGCGCACCTCACCGGCCACCACGGCGAAGCCCCGGCCGTGCTCGCCGGCGCGCGCCGCCTCGATGGCCGCATTCAGCGCTAGCAGGTTGGTCTGCGTGGTGATGTCACTGATCAAAGAAACGATCGCGTCGATCTCCCCCATGCGGCTGTCGAGCAGCTGCACACTCTGCGCGGAACGCTGCACCACATCGCGGATCGATTCGGTGCCGAAGCGTACCCGCTCGAAACGCTCGCGGGCACGGCTGACTACTTCGTCCATAGCCGTCTTCATCTGCTCGGCCGTCATGGAGGCCTGCTGGATCTCGCCGAGCTGCTCTTCCACCAGCAGCAACAGCTGATGGACGGACTCGGCGACACCGCTGGTCGTTTGCCCCGCCTCACTGCTGCGCGCCAGCATCAGCTCGTTGTCATGGCGCACATGCATGGATACCTGAATGACCTGGCCGACCACGCCATCCAGGCTGTCGATGAAGCTGTTGATCCAGCGCGCCATGTCGCCGCTTTCATCGCGTGGCATCTGCGCCGTGTCGATGCGCTGGCGCAGGTTGCCCTCGCCCTCGGCCAGGGTACGGATCACATCGGTCATCTGCTGCATCCGCGCAGCCAGTCGACGCGGGCCGAACGCGGCGAATATCCAGGCGCCGAGCAACAGCAACAGACCGTTGAGCAGATAGAGCGCACTGGGCGACAGGCCGCTGAATGCCTGCAGCAAGCCGCTGACGGCAAACAGCGTGGTCACGGTGGACAGGTAGGTCTTCATCAGCCCGAAACTCAGCGAGCGGCGGCGGTAGACCTCTTCCAGATCGGCTTCGCACATCATGCCCCAGCGATCCGGCGAGCCCTGCAACTGGAAGGTCATGCCTTTGCCGATCACCGGTACATGGCGGTAATCGGCGTACCCCGGATAGGTGACAAACAGGTTGGCACCCTTGGCGATGGTTTCCCGCACGCCTGGATGCAGCTGGCCGGTGGCCGGGTCGGTGAAGCGCAGCTCCAGCTCGGTGTGCGAGCGTACCTGCACCGTACCCCAGGCGGTGCGGATGCCACCCTTGAGGTTATCGCCATGACTGAAGGTGGCATCCTCGAAGCGCGAGCGCGACAACGCCGTGCCGGGCTGGATGCGCCCATCGAAGCGCGACTGGACCATGAACAGGTAATTGTCGCCGGACTCCGGGTAAATGTGCCCGGCTTCGCGCTGGATCAGATCACCCAGTACATCGTTGGGAACACGCGCGCACAGGCTGCCAACGGTTTTTCCGGCAACCGTCAGCGGCTGATAGAACATCAGCGTCACGGCGTCGTGGAAGCGTGAGCTGGTCGGGCCAAGGCGAAGCGTCAGCGCGTCCGTGTACGGCCCATGCAGAAACGACTGGCGCAGACCCTCGGCGACGGCGCGACTGTCCAAGTCCTGCTGACCGACGTGAGCACCGCAGGTCGAGGCAACCACCCGGCCCTGCAGATCGATCACGAACAACTCGGAGACATCGACCATCTGCGCGCGCTTGGCTTCGAGCAATGCGGTATCGGCGCGCAGCGCATCCGCGCCGAGTGCGCCGGCCGCATCGCTCAACTGATCCCAGAGCGTCGCCACCCAGCTCTGCAACACGCGCGCCCGCGACTGGGCGATGCCCTCGAACACCTCTTCCACTGTCGCGACGCTGTGGCGATTGAGCCAGCACGACCAGCGCATGGCCAGCTTGCCCGTGCCGCCCAGCCAGGGCAGCCAGCAGCGTTCGCGGGCAGACAATTGCATCAGAGGACTTTGAAGGTTGTTCACGGCTGGCTCCTCGCTGGCAGTATGCACCGGCAAAGTGCAATTACCGGACCAGCTCAAGCACGCGGGTTTCAGCCGTGAAACGGACAGCCGCGCACACAAAGAAAGCATGCACAGCGCAAATGCCGCAATCGACGCACCACCAGGGAGCATTCAGCTCGCCGGACGCAGTGCCGCGATCAGGTAGTCGAGCGAATAGCCCAAACGTGGCGCCAGCGCTTCGGCGCGCTGGCGCAGACCGTCGAAATCCAGCGCCTGGTCGAGATCCGCCGGCACCAGCAACACCACGTTGCCCTCCTTCACCGAGCATTCCCAGTAGTGGCGGTGGAACAATCCACGCAACAATGCCGCGCCCAACGGCTTGCCCTCGTCGGTTCCCCACTGATTGATGACCAGCCAGCCACCGGGATTGAGCTTCTCCTGACAGCGCTTCAGGAAATTCCAGGCCAGGTGCGCCGCCGCCGGACCGACATCGGTATACAGGTCGACGAACAGCAGATCGGCCGACTCCGCCGACTCCAGCAGCTCCACGGCATCGCCGATGCGAATGTACAGCCGCACATCGTTCTGCAGGCCCAGGTAGCGCATCGCCAGCTCGGGTACCGCGGGGCGCAGCTCGATGGCCTCGACATCCTCCAGCGGCAGGAACTCCAGGCAGGCCTGGGTCAGTGTCCCCGCGCCCAGGCCAAGGAACAGCGCGGTTTCCGGTGCCGGATGGCACAGCGCGCCAATCAGCATGGCACGCGTGTAGTCGTACTCCAGCCAGCTCGGAGCGGGCGTGAAGACACAGCTCTGCTCCACCGCCGCACCGAACTCGAGGAAGCGATAGTCGCCAACCTCGTATACGCGGATCAGACCGAACTCATCTTGCACCTCGGCCAGCAGCCGTTCTTCGTCTTGCATTGCGCCCTCCCGCGGAAGGCGCGCATCTTACCAGCCGATTGACGCTCGCTATCAGTCATCGGCCAACGCTTGCGGTAACATCGCCGCACTTTTTCGCGAATGGAATACCCACTCATGACCACCGCCTGGAGCCCGTCGAGCTGGCGTAGCAAACCGATTCAGCAGCAACCCGAATACCCCGATGCCGACCACCTTGGCCGCGTCGAGCG
>JAANMV010001059.1_pt1 | contig 31848 bp, 33 predicted proteins | sample 7279661 | NCBI WGS metagenome assembly JAANMV01 (sample SAMN14094540, study PRJNA606508) | bioreactor metagenome | isolation source: A lab-scale SPAN reactor treating ammonium-rich wastewater day 121 | place: Ireland: Galway | collected 2017-05-16
GCCGCAGGTGATTACGCCGAACAATCCCCCGAACGGCGGCACCGCCGCCATCGGCGTCGCCGTGGCGAGCGCCGCCAATCTGACCACCAGCGATTACCGGCTGACCGCCAACGGCGGCGGCAACTACACGCTGGTGCGCTTGTCGGACAGCACGACGGTTTTTTCCGCCACGGCGCTGCCGCAGACCGTCGACGGCCTGACCATCAGCCTCGCTTCGGGCGCGGCCAATGCCGGCGACAGCTTTCTCATCCAGCCGACGCGCGCGGCCGCCCACGACATCGCCGTGGCGCTCACCGACGCGCGCAGCATCGCCGCCGCGGCGCCGATCCGCACGGCGGCCAGCAACGGCAACTCCGGCACCGGCGCCATCAGCGCCGGCAGCGTCAACGCGCCGCCGCCGGTCAACGCCAACCTGACGCAGACGGTGACGATCACCTTCAACAATCCGCCGACGACCTTCGACGTCGCCGGCACCGGCACCGGCAACCCGGCCGGGGTCGCCTACACCGCCGGCGGCAGCATCAGCTACAACGGCTGGACCGTCCAGATCGGCGGCACGCCGGCGGCCGGCGACGTGTTCACCATTTCCGCCAACAGCGCCGGGGTCGCCGACAACCGCAACGCGCTGCTGCTGGCCGGCCTGCAGACGGGCAAGACGCTGGCCGGCGGCACCGCCAGCTACCAGTCGGCGTATGCGCAGATCGTCAGCGACGTCGGCAACAAGACGCGCGAGATCCAGGTCACCGCCACTGCCCAGGAGAGCGTCGTCAAGCAGGCCGAGGAGGCCCAGCAGTCGCTCTCCGGCGTGAACCTCGACGAGGAGGCCGCCAACCTGCTGCGCTACCAGCAGGCCTACCAGGCCTCCGGCAAGATGATCGAGATCGCCGACAAGCTGTTCAACACCCTGCTCGAGCTCGGGAGGTGACGGCCCATCAACCAACCCCTTCCCCGAGGAAAGGGGTGACGTCGGTCCAGCCGCGCAAGGCGCGGCTTCCCTATATTGACTTGCTGCCTCCTCGGGGCGGCCCAGCGGAGGCAGCGCCATGCGCGTATCCACCGGAATGATCTTCGGCGCCGGCCTGGCGTCGATCCAGAAGCAGACGGCTTCCCAGCTGCATACCCAGCAGCAGGTGGCGAGCGGCAAGCGCATCCTGACGCCGGCGGACGACCCGGTCGCCGCGGCGCGCGCCCTCGAGGTCGAGCAGGCGAAAAACACCAATGCCCTCTACCAGACCAACCAGAAGGCGGCGAGCGAGACGCTCGGCCTGGAGGAAGGCCGCCTGGTTTCCGTCGGCGAGCTGATCCGCAACGTGCGCACGCTCGCCGTGCAGGGCGGCGGCGGGGCGCTCTCCGATGCCGACCGGCGCAGCATCGCCACCGAGCTGCGCCAGCGCTACGACGAGCTGCTCGGCTACGCCAATGCCACCGACGGCAACGGCCAATATCTGTTCTCCGGCTACATGGGCGACACCAAGCCCTTCGCCGGTTCGGTGGCGGGCGGCGTAACCTATGCCGGCGACGAAGGGCAGCGCCGGCTGCAGGTGTCGGCCTCGCGCCAGATCGCGGTGAGCGATTCCGGCAACGCCGTCTTCATGAACATCCGCAACGGCAACGGCAGCTTCGCCACTTCCGTTGCCGCCACCAATGCCGGCAGCGGCATCATCGACGCCGGCACGGTGACCGACCCCGCCTTGTGGAACGCCGCGGCCAACAGCAAGGATTTCACCCTCCGCTTCGCCGTCAGCGGCGGCACCACGACCTACGACATCGTCGACAACGCCAGCGGCGACTCGCTGCTCACCGGCGCGGCGCCGGGCGCGCCGCCCTATCCGCGCGTGTTCACCCCCGGGCAGGCCATCGTCCTGAAGAGCCAGGGCGCCGAGCCGGCCTTCGATTACGGTGCGCAGCTGGTGATTACCGGCAATCCGGCCAACGGCGACACTTTCGACCTCGACGCCAGCTCCGGCCAGAGCCTGTTCGCCACGCTTGGCAACCTGATCGATGCGCTGGAGGCCAGCACCGGCAGCGGCGCCGGCAAGACCCTGCTCGCCAACCGCATCGGCTTCGCCCTGACCGACCTCGACCAGGCGCAGGAGAACCTCCTGCGCGTGCGCGCCGGCCTCGGCTCCCGCATGAACGAGATCGATGCGCTGGCCAACGCCGGCGAGGATCTGAACCTCAATTACGAGCAGACCCTCTCGCGCCTGCAGGACGTGGACTACGCCGCCGCCATCACCCGGCTGACGCAGCAGCAGATGTCGCTCGAGGCGGCGCAGAAGACCTTCGTCAATGTCAGCGGCCTGTCGCTGTTCAACTATGTCTGAGGCCATCGCCGTGCCGCGGGGACTGACTTTTGCCGCGCTCGCCCTTTGCCTCGGCGGCTGCTATCACGTCGCCAAGGACGTCAGCGACTCGCTCGAGGCCAACGCCATCGCGCGCTCGACCGACAGCGCCGGCGCGACGAAGTATTCCGTGCCCGCCACCTCCCTCGTGCCCAACGCCAGCCTGAAGCTCACGCCGAACCTGAGCCTGTCCCTGGAAAACATGCTGATCGGCGCGGCGATCTACTTCTTCGTCGATCCGCTGGCGCCGAACTGGGAGGGGGAGATGAAGCGGCTGTCGGAGGACACCTTCAGCATCGCCCTGCGCTCGAAGCGCTTCCGCAGCACCGGCGGCGACGGCGAGGCCGGCCGCGTCTTCAAGCGCAACGCCGACCAGATCGTGCGCGAAGGCGGCTTCTCCGGCTACCAGGTGCTGGCCTACTCGGAGGGCATCGAGTCGGAGCTGATCGGCGCCTACCGCTACGCCGAAGGCACCATCCGCATAAGTCGCAGGTAGTTTGTTCCGCCGGCCTACGGCAAGGCGGCGCCGGCGCGCATCGCCGCGCCGACGGCCACATACCCCCGTTCGAACAGGTTCTCCAGCGCCGGAGAGAAATACGGCATGGTCAGCGCCAGCATGGCGAAGCCGGCCATCAGGGTGATCGGGAAGCCGACGGCGAACAGGTTCAGCGTCGGCGCCACCTTGGTGAGCACGCCCAGCGCGATGTTGGCGACGAGCAGGGCGCCGATGACCGGCAGCGCCAGCAGCACGCCGATCGAGAAGATGGCGGCGGCCCAGCCGAGCAGGGTCGCCCAGCCGGCCGGGAACGGCGAGAGGCCGACCGGCAGCACGCTGAAGCTCTCCGCCAGCAGGCCCAGCATGACGAGGTGCCCGTTCAGGGCGAGGAAGAACAGCAGCGCCAGCAGGCCGACGAATTCCGCCACGATCGGCGACTGGCCGGCATTCTGCGGATCGTAGAAGAGGGCGAAGCCGAGGCCCATCTGCAGGCCGATCAGCTCGCCGGCGAGGTCGATGCCGGCGAAGACGACGCGCATCGTGAAGCCGAGCGCGATGCCGATCAGTCCCTGTTGCAGGAAGATGGCGAGCCCGGCCCACGACGCCGGTGCCAGCTGCGGCAGGGGCGGCAGCATCGGCGCCACGGCGAACGTCACCGCCAGGCCGGTCATGAGCTTGACGCGCATCGGCAGCGAGGCATTGTTGAACACCGGCGCGGTGGCGACGAGGCCGAGCACCCGCGCCAGCGGGAACATGAAGGCGGCGAGCCAGGCGTCGAGCTGGGCGTCGGTGACGCTGATCACGGCTAGCCGATCAGGCCGGGAATCGACTCGAACAGCCGGCGCATGTAGTCGGTGAGCAAAGTCAGCATCCACGGACCGGCCACCACCAGGGTGACGAAGATGGCGATCAGCTTCGGCACGAAGGTCAGCGTCATCTCGTTGATCTGCGTCGCCGCCTGGAAGATGCTCACCACCAGGCCGGTGACGAGGGCGGCGAGGAACAGCGGCGCGGCCACCAGCAGGGTGACTTCGATGGCGACGCGGCCGAGCTCGACGACGGTGGCGGGGGTCATCCGAAGCTCTGCACGAGCGAGCCGACCAGCAGGTTCCAGCCGTCGACCAGCACGAACAGCATGATCTTGAAGGGCAGCGAGACGATCACCGGCGACATCATCATCATGCCCATCGACATCAGCACGCTCGCCACCACCATGTCGATGATGAGGAAGGGGATGAAGACGATGAAGCCGATCTGGAAGGCGGTTTTCAGCTCCGAGGTGACGAAGGCCGGGATGAGGACGCGCAGCGGCAGGTCCTCCGGCCGGTCCACCTTCGGCGCGTTGCCGATGCGCGAAAACAGGCCGAGGTCGGCGCTGCGCGTCTGCTTCAGCATGAAGGCCTTCAGCGGCACGGCGCCGCGCGCCAGCGCCTCGTTGAAGCCGATCCTGTTCTCCGCCATCGGCTGGTAGGCCTCGGCGTAGATCTTCTCGGTCACCGGCGCCATGACGAAGAAGGTGAGGAACAGGGCCAGGCCGACCATCACCTGGTTGGGCGGCGAGGCCTGCGTGCCGAGAGCGTGGCGCAGCAGCGAGAGGACGATGATGATGCGCGTGAAGGACGTCATCATCAGCACCATCGCCGGCAGGAAGCTGATGGCCGTGATGAACAGCAGCGTCTGGATCGACAGCGTGTAGGTCTGGCCGCCGCCGGCGGCCGGCGCGCTGGTCAGCGCCGGCAGGCCCTGCGCCTGGGCGGCCGGGGTGGCCAGCAGCGCGGCGAGCAGCAGCGCCGGCAGCAGGCGCTCAGCCCGCATGGCGGCGCTCCGTGATCTGCCTCAGCCAGGCGCCGAAATCCTTGCCCGCCGGCGCGCCGGCGGGCGTCGCCAACTGCCCCTTCGGCATCTGGTGCAGGGCGCTCACCTGGCCCGGCGCGACGCCGACCACCAGCCAGGTCTCGCCGATCTCCACCAGCACCACCCGCTCGCGCGCGCCCACCGCCGCGCCGCCGACCACGCGCAGCGCGCCGGCGGCGCCGAGCGGCGCGGAAACGCGCTTGAGCAGCCACAGCCCGCCGAGCAGGACGGCGACCACCGCGCCGAGGCCGGCGAGCACCTGCAGCAGGCTGGCGCCGGCCTCCGGCAGCGGCGCGCCGGCCGCCTGCGCCAGCGCGGCGCCCGGCAGGGCGGCAAGCAAGGGAAGGAAAATTTTGCGCATGGCGGCAGATTACTGCCGCCGCTGCCTGCGCGAGACGGGGATTAGGCGGCGAAAGCTGCCGCTATTCGAAAAACCTCTTTCAACGCAAAGGACGCAGAGGCGCAGAGATAGCAGAGAAAACAAGATTGATATCAGCGTTTCTCTGTGCCCTCTGCGTCTCTGCGCTCTCTGTGTCTAATGCGGTTTCGTTCATCTGTTCAGCTTCCGCATGCGCTCGCTTGGCGTGATGATGTCGGTGAGGCGGATGCCGAACTTGTCGTTCACCACCACCACCTCGCCCTGCGCGATGAGGGTGCCGTTCACCAGCACGTCCATCGGTTCGCCGGCCAGCGCGTCGAGTTCCACCACCGAGCCGTGCGCCAGCTGCAGCAGGTTGCGGATGGTGATCTTGGTGCGGCCGAGCTCGACGGTCATCTGCACCGGGATGTCGAGGATCATGTCGAAATCCTGCATGGCGGCGGCCTTGGCGCTTTCGCCGAGCGGATGGAAGATGTCGGCCGGCTGGGCCTTGGCCTCGGCGGCGGCCTGCTCGCCCATGGCGGCGGCCCAGTCGTCGGTGCTGACCTGGTCTGCGGTATCGGTGTCGGACATGCTGTCCTCCTTCTGGTCCTAGTGTTTTTCGGTCTTGTCGGGCGCGATGAAGCGCTCGACCCTGAGGGCGTACTGGCCGTGCTGCAGGCCGTAGCGGCATTCCATCACCGGCACGTGGTCCACCTCGGCGACGATGGTTTCCCCGATGTCGAAGGGGATGACGTCGCCGGCCTTCATGCCGAGGATCTGGCCGAGCGTGATTTCGGTCGTGCCGAGGTTGGCGACCAGCTCGACGTCGGCCGCCTGCAGCTGGCGGGTGAGGGTGCCGATCCAGCGCTTGTCCGAGGCCAGGTGGTCGCTCTGCATGGTGCTGTAGAGGACGTCGCGGATCGGCTCCACCATCGAGTAGGGCATGCAGATGTGCATCTCCGCCGTCGAGCCGGAAAACTCCAGCGAAACGGTGTAGGCGACGACGATCTCGCTCGGCGTGGCGATGTTGGCGAACTGCGAGTTCATCTCGGAGCGGATGTACTGCATCTTCAGGTCGAAGACCGGTTTCCAGGCCTTCTCGTACTCGGCGAAGATGACGCCGAGCAGGCCCTGGATGATGCGCTGCTCGGTCGGCGTGAAGTCGCGCCCCTCGACGCGGGTGTGGAAGCGGCCGTCGCCGCCGAACATGTTGTCGACGACCAGGAACACCAGGTTCGGGTCGAGCACGACCATGCCGGTGCCGCGCAGCGGATTGAAGTGCACCAGGTTGAGGTTGGTCGGCACCACCAGGTTGCGGATGAATTCGCCGTATTTCTGCACGCGGATCGGCCCCAGCGAGATTTCCGTCGTGCGGTGCATGTAGTTGAACAGGCCGATGCGCAGGTAGCGGGCGAAGCGCTCGTTGATCAGCTCCAGCGTCGGCATGCGGCCGCGCACGATGCGCTCCTGGCGGCCGATGTCGTAGGGTTGCACGCCGCCGGCCTGCTCCGCCTTCTCGGGCTCGTCGGCTTCGCCCGTGACGCCCTTCAGCAGGGCATCGACTTCTTCCTGGGAGAGAAAATCCTGTGCCATGTGTCCGCCAGTCCTGCCGTCACTGGATGATGAAGGAAGTGAAAAACACGCTCTGCACCGGGTCGTCCGCGGCCGCCTTGGCCAGCGTGGTGGCGGGCCTGGCGGCCGCGGCCGGAGGAGCCGGCGGCGCGGCGGCGGGCGCCTGCGCGGCGGCATCGGCCGGCGCGCCTTCCTGGGGTTTGTCGCCCTCGGCCGGCTTGGGCGCCTCGGGCGCCGCTGGTTCCGGTTTGGCCTCGTCGGCCTGGGCGGCGTCGGCCGGCAGCGGCACGTCGAGGACGATCGGCTTCACCGGCCGCCCGGCGGCGGCCAGCAGGATGTTGTTCGCCGTCTGGCGGATTTCCTCGGCCAGCCGTTCGCGGCCCTCGGCGGTGGCGATTTCCGAGGGCTTCTTGGCGGAGAGCAGCACCAGGATCTTGTGGCGGACTTCCGGCATGAACAGCTTGACGGCGTCGGCGGCCGGCTGGTCGAGCACCTTCAGCGTGGCGGCGGTCTGCAGGTACTGGCCGCTGTCATCGCTCGCAAGGTTGACCGTGAACGCGTCGAGCGGCACGAACACCGGCGGCTTGGGCGGTTGTGCCTTGGCCTGCTGGGGAGCCTCTTCCCCCTTGCCCTTGGACAGGAAAAACCAGGCGCCGCCGCCTGCGGCCGCGAGCAGCACGACCAGGCCGATGATCAGCGGCAGCTTGCCTTTCTTCTTCGGCGGCTGTTCCTCGCCCTCGGCGGCTTCCGGTTTTTTTTCCTCTTTCTTGGCTGGCGCTTTGGCCATGGCTCACTCCAGAATGATGGCGCTCATTATGTCGGCGTCGGCTCGCGGTTCATGCCGCGAAATGAGGGCGACAATCCCCCTTAATGGCCTCATGCGAAGGTGTCGATCAGCCCTTCGCTGCGCCGCAGCCACGGCGCGGGCGGGCTGCCGCGGGCGAGGCGGCCGCGGTCCTGGCCGTCGTTGCCCGTCTGCTGCCCGGTCGTGTCGTTGCCGTCCCGGCGAGGCGATTCGGCATTCACGCTGGCCTGGCCGAGGGTGATGCCGGCTTCGGCGAGGATCTCGCGCAGGCGCGGCAGGGCCTGCTCCAGCGCGTCGCGCGCGGCCGGGCTGGCGGAGACGAAGGCGGCGCTGGTCTGGTCGCCGTGCACCGTGATGGACACCTCGACGCGGCCCAGCTGCGGCGGCGTCAGGGTCAATTCGGCGCGGCTTTCCAGGCGGTTGACCATCATCACGACTTTCTGGCCGACCTCGGCATCCCAGCCGCGCTGGCCGACCGGCGTATCCACGCGGACGGCGGCAGGCGCGTCGGCCCGGGATGCCGCGTGGGCGGGCACGGCGGCGGCATGCGGGGCGGCGGCCGGGCTCAGCTGATCGGTGGCCGGCGATTGCGCCGCGCCCGTCGCCGCGACGAGCGGGTCGGACGCGATCGAGACGGTTTCCGCCTTCGCCGCTTGCAGGAAGCCCGGCGGCAGGGTCGCCGCGGCATCCGGCGCCGCATCCGCTTCGGCGGTCGGCACGGCCATGTCCGCCGTCGGCCGGCCGGCAACGGCCTGCAGCGGCGCGGCCGCCGGTTCGCTTGGCGGCGGGGCGGCTTCCGCCGGCAGAGGCGCCGGGCCGGGCCGGGCGGCCAGGGTCGGCAGCAGGGTCGCCAGATCCGGAACGGGCAGCGCGTCATCCTCGCTGGCGGCTTCCCCGGACGACGAGTCTGCCGGCAGGGCGGCAAGAATGTCTGGCGCGCTGGCGTCTTTTGCCGGCCGGGCGATCTGCGCCTTGAGGACGGCGGCAAAATCGACCGTGTCGGCGTCGGGCGCGGCGGCGTCGGCGGCCCCCGCTGCGGCAGGCTGGGCCGGGGCGATGCCGGGCATCGGCTGGGGGGCGGCAACTTGCGTCATGGCTGGCTCCTCGGGTGCACAGGTCTCATGCCCCGATACAGCAAGGGACGTGCCAACACCTCGGGAACGGCGCGGGAAGGAGGATCAGCTGCCGTCGCCGCGATGGGATTTCGCGGCATGCTCGTCCTGGGCGCGCTGCTCGGTTTTCGCCTCGCTGTGCGCTTCCTGGGCCCTGTGGCGCTGCGACAGGGTATCGAAGGCTTTCGCCCGGTTGCGTTTGTCCAGCCATTCCCTTTGTCCGTCGACCGTGCGCTGTTTCGAGGACTGGACGAGGGCGCGCTGCTGGGCGATGGCCTCGTCGAGCCGGCCCAGGAAAGACTGGTAATTGCCCCACTCGTCGCGGGACAGGCCGTTCTGGGCCGCCTGGCGAAAGCGCGTCTCGTATTCCTCGCGGTACTGCTCGAGCAGGGCCAGGGTCTTTTCCACTTCCTGCTCGCTGGCCAGCAGCTGGCCGAGCTTGCGCGCGGCGTCGTCCTTGCGGGCGTTCGACAGCTCCAGCAGCGACTGCAGGGGAAAAGCCTTCATCCTTCTGCTCCAGACGGGGTTTACGGCCTAATTCAACCGTACTTGATGGCCGAAGGCAAGGAAGGATTTCACGCTTCCAGGCCGAACAGGCGGTGCAGCTTGAGCACCGCGTCCTGGTAGTTCTCCCGTTCGTCCATGCCCTGCTGCAGGAAAGCCTCGAAGCCGGGCTGCATGGCGATGGCCTGGTCCAGGGCGGGGTCGGAGCCGGCGGCGTAGGCGCCGACCGAGATCAGGTCGCGCGAGCGCTGGTAGCGCGAGTAGAGGTGCTTGAAGCGCCGCACCACGTCCAGGTGCAGCGGCTTGATCAGGCCGGTCATGGCGCGCGAGATCGACGCCTCGATGTCGATGGCCGGGTAGTGGCCCTGCTCGGCGAGGTGGCGCGAGAGGACGAAATGGCCGTCGAGGATGGCGCGCGCGGCGTCGGCGATCGGGTCCTGCTGGTCGTCGCCCTCCGCCAGCACGGTGTAGAAGGCGGTGATCGAGCCGCCGCCCTCCGGGCCGTTGCCGGCGCGCTCCACCAGTTGCGGCAGGCGCGCGAACACCGAGGGCGGATAGCCGCGCGTCACCGGCGGCTCGCCGATGGCCAGCGCGATCTCGCGCTGCGCCATGGCGAAGCGCGTCAGCGAGTCCATGATGAGCAGGACATGGCGGCCCCGGTCGCGGAAGTGCTCGGCGATGGTGGTGGCGTAGGCGGCCCCCTGCAGGCGCATCAGCGGGCTGGTGTCGGCCGGCGCGGCCACCACCACCGAACGCTGGCGGCCCTCGGCGCCGAGGATGTTCTCGATGAACTCCTTCACCTCGCGGCCGCGCTCGCCGATCAGGCCGACGACGATCACTTCCGCCGCCGTGAAGCGCGCCATCATGCCGAGCAGCACGCTCTTGCCGACGCCGGAGCCGGCGAACAGCCCCAGCCGCTGGCCGCGGCCGACGGTGAGCAGGGCGTTGATGGCGCGGATGCCGACGTCGAGCGAGCTGTGGATGGGGGCGCGCTGCAGCGGGTTGAAGGGGCGGCTCTGCAGCGAGCGCGTGTGCCGGGTGGCGAGCGGGCCGAGGTTGTCGAGCGGCCGTCCGGCGCCGTCGAGCACGCGGCCGAGCAACTCGTCGCCCACCGGCAGGTGCTTGGCGCGGTCGGACAGGCGCCGGTTCGGCTGCAGGCGCCGGCCGACGGCGGGCAGCTCCTGGCGGCTTTCCAGCGGCACCACGTGGGCGCCCGGAGCGAGGCCGTAGACGTCGTCGGTGGGCATCATGAACAGCTTGTCGCCGGAGAAGCCGACCACCTCGGCCTCCACCGCCGCGCCGCCGGGCAGCGCGACATGGCAGCCCGAGCCGAGCGGCAGCTTGAGGCCGGCCGCCTCCATGACGAGGCCGTTGATGCGCGTCAGCCGGCCGCTCAGCTGGAAGGGGGCGGCCTCGGCGGCGAGGCTGCGGCAGTCGCCGAGAAAGCCTTGCCAGCGTTCCTGGTGGGGGTTCATGCCGTCTTCGCCGGGCCGCCCCAAGAAGGAGGCCGGCCAAAATATGGAAGCCGCCTTGGCGGCTGAACCGTTGTCACCCCCGCCCATGGGGCGGGGGATGGGGGGTGGGCGTTCATTCCAGGGGTTCGATCCAGTCGTCCGCGATGCCCATGCTCTCGATGACGCGCCGCCAGCGGCTGGCCAGGCTGGCGTCGAGGTGGCTGCCGCCGGCCTCCATGCGCAGGCTGCCGCGTCCGAGCGCCGCTTCCTCGAGAATGCGGTGGCCGAGGTGGGCGAGCTGGTCGCCGAGGTGGGCGCGCACCAGCGAGGCGTCTTCCGGGTGCAGGTAGATGGCGGCGTGCTGGTGCGGCAGCTGGTTCAGCGCCTCGCGCACCACCTCGAGGATCGCCTTCGGCCGCGCGGCGATGGTCTGGCGCACCACCTGGCGGGCGACCTCCAGCGAGAGTCCGAGCAGTTCCTCGGCGACCTGCTGGTCGAAGCCGGCGAGCGCCGCTTCCAACTGCTCGACGAGGGTGTGCAGGCGCAGCGCCTCCATGCGCGCGCGCGCCGTGCCTTCCTCGTAGCCGGCGTCGTAGCCCTGCTTGTGGGCATCGCGGTGGATGCGCTCGATGTCGTCGGCGGTCGGCAGCTTGCCCGCCGGGGATGGCTTCTGCGCCCCGGCGGCGGCTTTCTTCTGGTCGAAGCTGCCCAGCTCCCAGCGCTGCCAGGCGGTGAGGTTCTCCTTGGGGATGGCGGCGTTCGACATCGGCGCTCGGGGGCTCAGACGAACTCGTCCTCGCCCTTGCCGCCGAGCTGGATCTGGCCCTCGTCGGCCAGCCGCCGGGCGATCTTGAGGATCTCCTTCTGCTCGCGCTCGACCTCGGACAGGCGCACCGGGCCCTTCGACTCGAGGTCCTCGCGCAGCATCTCGGCGGCGCGCTGCGACATGTTCTTGAAGACCTTCTCGCGCATCGCCTCGTTGGCCCCCTTGAGGGCGAGGATCAGCGACTCCGACTGGACCTCGCGCAGCAGCAGCTGGATGCCGCGGTCGTCGACGTCGATCAGGTTGTCGAAGACGAACATCTCGTCGATGATCTTCTGCGCCAGGTCCGGGTCGTATTCGCGCACGTTGTCGATGATCGCCGTCTCGTGCGCGGTGCCGACGAAGTTGAGGATTTCCGCCGCGGTGCGCACGCCGCCCATGGCCGTCTTCTTGACGTTGGCCGAGCCGGCGAGGATGCGGGTGAGGGCGTCGTTGAGTTCCTGCAGCGCGGCCGGCTGCACGCCGTCGAGCGTGGCGATGCGCAGCAGCACGTCGTTGCGCAGCCGGTCGGTGAAGTGCTTGATGATCTCGCCGGCGTGGTCGTACTCCAGGTGCACCAGGATGGTGGCGATGATCTGCGGATGCTCGTTGCGGATCAGCTCGGCGACGGTGGCCGCGTCCATCCATTTCAGGCCCTCGATGCCGGCGGTGTCGCCGCCCTGCAGGATGCGCGAGATCAGGTTGGCGGCGCGGTCGTCGCCGAGCGCCTTGGTCAGCATGCCGCGGATGTACTCCTCGTCGGCGGTGACCGGGGCGCCGCGCTGGGTCTCCTCGTAGAACTGGTCGACGACGGCCTCGACCTTGTCGCGCGGCACCGACTTGAGCTGGGCCATGGCGGCGCCCAGCTTCTGCACCTCGCGCGGGCCGAGGTGCTTGAGCACTTCCGCCGCCTCGTCCTCGCCGAGGGTCAGCAGCAGCATGGCGCTGCGGGTGATGCCGTCTTCGTTGGCCATGGCGTTTCGTCCTTCTTATTGCACCTTGCCGGCCGGCTGGTTGCCGCCGCCGACCCAGTCCTTGATCACCGTCGCCACCGCCTTCGGTTCCTGCCGGGCCAGGTTGCGCGCCGCCTCCACCTTCTGGTCGTAGCCGACGCTACCCGGCGCGGCGTAGGCCGCCTCATCCGGCATGACCGGAATCTGCATGGCGCGGGCCATCAGCTTGCGCAGGAAGGGCAGCGCCACGCCGAACAGCAGGTAGCCGGCGATTCCGGCGAAGACCAGGTATTTCAAGCCTTCCAGCACCCAGGCGATGACGGTCGGGTTCTTCCAGATCGGCGTCTCCGCCACCTCCTGCTTGTCGGCCTCGGCGAAGGGACTGTTCTGCACGTTGAGGGTGTCGCCGCGCTCCTTGCTGTAGCCCATGGCCTCCTTGACGAGGTCGTTGATCTGCGCCATTTCCTTGGCGGCGAGCGGCTTGAAGCCGTCCTTGCCAGCTTCCTTGCGGTGATTCACCACCACCGCCACCGACAGGCGCTTGATGGCGCCGACCGGCTGGCGCACGTGGCGGATGGTCTTGTCCAGCTCGTAGTTGGTGGTGGCATCGCGGCGTCCCGCCGCGGACACCAGGGCGGCGCTGCCGGCGGCCGGCGCGGGAGCGGCGGCGGTGCCCGCCGGAGCCGTGGCGCCGGCGGCGGCGCCCGGCGTGCCGGGGGCGGGCGGGGCGGTGAGCGGCGCGGTGGCCGGCACCGGCGGCTGGTTGGAAAGCGCCCCGGGCACGCCGGCGGCGGCCGGCCGGCCCGTGCCGTCCTCGCTCACCTGCTGGCTGCGGATCGAGGCATCGTTCGGCGGGTTCGGCTTGTAGGTTTCGGCGACCTGCTCGGATTGCGAGAAATCCACGTCCGCCGTCACCTGGGCGCGGAAATTGCCCGGGCCGACGATGGGCGCCAGGATGGTCTCGATGCGGCGCACGTAGGCCGACTCGATTTCCTGCACGTATTTGAGTTGCGTGGCGTCGAGGCCGGTGCCGCGGCCGCCGGCCTTGTCCGACGACAGCAGGTTGCCGTTCTGGTCGATGACGCTGACGTTGGCGCTCGACATCTGCGGCACGCTGGAAGCGACCATGTGGGCGATGCCGGCCACCTGGTTCGGGTCGAGATTGCGTCCGGGATGGATGTTGAGCACGACCGAGGCCGAGGGTTTCTGGTCGTCGCGCAGGAAGCCGGTCTGCTTCGGGATGGCCAGGTGCACGCGCGCCCCCGCCACCGCGGCGAGCGACTGGATGGAGCGCGACAGCTCGCCCTCGAGGGCGCGCTGGAAATTGATCTGCTCGATGAACTGCGACATGCCGAGCTTCTGGTTCTCCATCAGCTCGAAGCCGACCAGGCCGCCCTTGGGCAGGCCCTGCGAGGCGAGCCGCATGCGCAGCTCGTGCACCTGCTGCTGCGGCACCAGGATGGCGCCGCCCGATTCGGAGAACCTGAACGGCACGTTCATCTGCTGCAGGGCGGCGATGATGTTGCCGCCGTCGCGTTCCGAGACATTGGTAAACAGCACAGAGAAGGTCGGCGTGCGCGTCCAGGTCCAGCCGGCCACGACGAGGGCCGCCACCATCGACAGGGCGATGATCGCCAGCAGCTTCTGCTGCATGGGCAGCCGCATGAAGGCGGCCAGCGAGAATTGCGTATCGGCCATATAACCAATGCTCCCTTGCCGGGCGGGGGGCCGGGCATCTGGCGGCATTCTGCCCACGCCATGCAAGAAGCGTTCTGGGAATAAGCGGCAATTTTTGCCTCCTATTTGCCGGCTTGGCCGGCCGGCCCGGGGCGTAATCTGCCGCCATCCCAACAGGGAGTGCGCATGGACAAGGCAACGGACAACCCGCAGCAGATCGAGGCCGGCCGGCTCGCCGAGGCCTTCCGCCTGTTCAGCCAGGCCTCGGAGGATCTGGCCGGCGCGTATACCAGCCTGCAGGAGCAGGTCGCCGGCCTGACGGCGGAGCTGGCCCTGGCGAATGGCCGCCTGAAGCGCGAAATCGCCGAGAAGACGGCGCTCACCGAGCGCCTGGCCCTGCTGCTCGATGCCCTGCCGGCCGGCGTCGCCGTGCTGGATGCCTTCGGCCGCGTCGAGCAGGCCAATCCGGCCGCCGCCGGCATCCTCGGCGCCGACATCGAAGGACGCAACTGGGAGGAGTTCGCCGCCTCCTGCCTGGCGGCGACGGCGACGCCGGGCGAATGGGAAATGCCGCGCCTGCGCAACCGCCGCGTCGCCGTCGCCGAAACGCGGCTGGCCGCCAGCGGCGGCCGCCTCGTGCTCATCCACGACGTCACCGAAGCGCACCGCATGAAGGCCCAGGCGGCGCGAAACGAGCGCCTGGCGGCGATGGGCGAGATGGCGGCGGGCCTGGCCCACCAGCTGCGCACGCCCCTGGCGGCGGCGCTGCTCTACGCCGGCGCGCTGGAGAACCCGCGCCTGCCCGAGGCCGAGCGCGCGCGCTGCGGCAGCCGCGTGGTCGAGCGCCTGCAGCACCTCGAGCGCCTGATCCGCGACATGCTGACCTTCGCCCGCGGCGAGGCCAGCGGCGGCGAATCGATTCCCGTCTCGGCCCTGCTGGCCGAGGCGGCGCAGGTGTTCGAGCCGCTGGCGCGCCGCCGCGAGGTGGCCTTCGTCGTCGCCGACGAAAGCGCCGGCGCCGTCGTCACCGGCAACCGCAAGACGCTGTCCGGCGCGCTGGTGAACCTGATGGAAAACGCCCTCGACGCCTGCGCCGCCGGCGGCCGCGTCGAGCTGAATGCCGCGCTGGCCGAGGCGACGGTGTGCATCCGCGTGCAGGACAACGGCCACGGCATGGACGCGACCACCCGCGAGCGCCTGTTCGAACCCTTCTTCACGACGCGCGCCGAAGGCACCGGCCTCGGCCTGGCGATCGCCCGCGGCGTCGCCCGCGCCCACGGCGGCGGCATCGAGGTCGACTCCGCCCCCGGCGCCGGCGCCCTGTTCAGACTGACTTTGCCGGCCGTGGTGACAAATTCGGCCGGCGCAACCGAGAAACCGCAACCGATGGAACGGAGAGCAACATGCCTGAGCCACTGAACGTATTGGTCGTCGAGGACGACCTGCAACTGCGCGACGCCCTCTGCCTAACGCTGGAATGCGCCGGCCACCGCGTGCTCGGCGCGGCCGACGGTCCCGCGGCGCTGCGCCTGCTCGAGCGCGAGGCGTTCAACCTGGTGGTGAGCGACCTGCGCATGCAGCCGATGGACGGCATCGAACTGCTGCGCGCCATCCGCGCCAACTCCCCGCACCTGCCGGTGCTGCTGATGACCGCCTTCGGCGACGTCGACAAGGCCGTCTCGGCGATGCGCGCCGGCGCCTGCGACTTCCTGCTCAAGCCCTTCGAGCCGCGGGCGCTGCTCGAGCACGTCGCGCGCCACGCCGCGCAGCCGGCCCAGTCGGAAGGCCTCATCGCCGCCGATCCGCGTACGAAGAACCTGCTGGCGCTCGCCGCGCGCGTCGCCAGGACCGACGCCACCGTGCTGCTGACGGGCGAATCCGGCACCGGCAAGGAAGTCTTTGCCCGTTACATCCATGGTCAGTCGCCGCGGCACGGCGCGCCCTTCGTCGCCATCAACTGCGCGGCGATTCCGGAGAACCTGCTCGAGGCGACGCTGTTCGGCCACGAGAAGGGCGCCTTCACCGGCGCCCAGGCGGCGCAGGCCGGCAAGTTCGAGCAGGCCCAGGGCGGCACGCTGCTGCTCGACGAGATCTCCGAGATGCCGCTCGGGCTGCAGGCCAAGCTCCTGCGCGTGCTGCAGGAGCGCGAGGTCGAGCGCGTCGGCGGCAAGAAGCCGATTCCGCTGGACATCCGCGTGCTCGCCACCAGCAACCGCGACATGGCCAAGGAAGTGGCGGCCGGCCGCTTCCGCGAGGACCTCTACTACCGCCTCAACGTCTTCCCTTTGCAGATTCCGGCCCTGCGCGAGCGCCCGGCCGACATCGTGCCGCTGGCGCGGCATTTCGCCGCCCTGCACGGCAGCGCGGCGGCAAGGTTTGCCGCCGACGCCGAGGCGCTGCTGGCCGCCCACGCCTGGCACGGCAACGTGCGCGAGCTGGAAAACGCCGTGCAGCGGGCGCTGATCCTGGCCGGCGGCAGCACCGTCGCGGCCGAGCACCTGCAGCTCTCGCTGCGCTTCGCGCCGGCTGCGCAGGCGCCGCAACCGCCTGTCGCCCTGGAGGAAATCCAGGCGTCCGGGCGTCCGCAGGCGGCGCCGGCGAACATGCGCGAGCTCGAGCGCCAGCACATCCTCGAGACGCTGGCGGCGGTCAACGGCTCGCGCAAGCGCGCCGTCGAGCTGCTCGGCATCTCCGAGCGCACCCTGCGCTACAAGTTGCAGCAATACCGCACGGCCGGCGCGCTGTGAAGACTGGCACGGCCCTTGCTGAAGACGGGGCATCGGGAACAGGAGCGGGACCATGGACACACGCGGCATAGACCAGATGCTCGCCGAGCTGCGCGCCACGGCGCAGCTCGCCTCCGGCAAGGCGCTGCAGCCGAAGCAGGCGGCCGAGGCCGGCGCGGCCGATTTCGGCCAGATCCTCAAGAGCACGCTCGACCAGGTCAACCAGGCCCAGGTCAATGCCCAGCAGCTGGCGCAGGACTTCTCCGCCGGCACCGGCAACGCCAGCCTGCAGGACGTCATGATGTCGCTGCAGAAGGCCAACCTCTCCTTCCAGCAGATGGTGCAGGTGAGAAACCGCCTGGTCTCCGCCTACCACGACATCATGAACATGCAGGTCTGAGAAAAGTCAGTCCCTGCAACACGGCGGCGTGATGCTCCCGCATCGCCGCGACGGCTTCACCGCATCCCCGCTTCCTGTGCCTTGGGCCGGTCCGCCCTGCGCAACACGCCCTGCGCTACGGTGTCAAGGCCGCTGCAAATGCCCTCGGATAACGCAACATCGCAACCCAACTCCCGGCCTGCTCTTCCTCCAGCCGGCCTACAGCATTCCCGATTCGCGCGCCTTGCGCTCCCGTTCGACGCGGATGATGTAGCGCTGGATCAGGGTCAGCATCTGGCCCGAAAGGTCGATGAACTCGCAGCCGGCGCGCTTGCTCCTGGCGCCGCTGCGCTGGGTGAACTCGAAGATGTTGCGCACGCGCAGGGTGGCCAGCACCGTGCCGACGTCGGGCAGCTCGATGCGGCAGTTCTCGAACAGGTGGTCGGTTTCGAACTCCACGCCCTCGGGCGGCGCCATCACCGCCAGCCCGCCGCCGCTGATGTCGATCACCGTCGTCTCGATCGTCGAGCGCTTGCCGTCGGCCAGCCGGACCGGGATGAGGCAGCGCAGCGGGTGGGCGATCGGCGTCGTCAGGCGGTAGAACTCGCGCCGCTGCAGGCGCAGCAGCTCGCCCGGGATGGCGGCGCGGAAGGCTTCGCGGCCCTCGTATTCCGCCTTGTCGAGCCGCCGCACGGTGAACTGGATCTTCACCTTCTCGTGCGTGGCGACGAAGATCAGCTTGTCGGCCGCCAGCGCCTTGCGGTTCATCTCGGCATTGCTGCCGGGATCGAGCAGCAGGGTATTGCCTTCCGCCGAGACCGCCAGCAGCGTCGTCAGCAGGAAATCGTTGCCCTGGTTGAAGTAGACCGTGACGAGGTCGCCCTTGTCGCGCATGGCGCGCAGGATGAAGAGGATTTCCTTCTTCGAATGCAGCAGGTACTTGCTGTCGTCGTCGGACTGCACCAGTTCGAAGCGGAGCTGCCCATCCTGCTGGTTTTCTTCCCGGTCCTCGGTGTCTTCGCCCATGCCGCAAGTTTACTCACAATTCCGCCGCCTGTGGCGGCGCCAGGCCTTCCTCCAGGCGGTAGATCCAGGCCAGCAGTTCCGCCACCGCGACATACAGCTGCGGCGGAATGCGCGCATCGAGGTCGACCTGCATCAGCAGCGCCACCAGCTCGGCCGATTCATGCACGAAGACGCCGTGCTCGCGCGCCCGCGCGACGATCTGCTCGGCGATCAGGCCGCGGCCCTTGGCCACCACCCGCGGCGCCCGGTCGGCGCTGGTGTAGGCCAGCGCCACCGCTTCCTGGCGGGTTTCAGGCGGGCTCATGGGTGTCCACATCCACGCCGGCGGCGAGCGGCGGCAGGCCGGCCGCGGCGAAGGCGGCGGCAAGCTCGCCCAATCCCTGCCGCAGGGCGGTCGCGCCGTCCGCATCCGCCGTGATGGCGAGACTGACTTTTGCCGGATTCAGGTCGAGCGCCACGCGCAGCGCGCCCAGGCGCGGCAGGGTGAGCGCGAGGCGGGTCGACCACGCGGCGGCCGTCTCCTCGCCCGTTTCGCCGCGCGCGTCGCGTTCTTCGTCGCGCCGCTCTTCGATTTCCCAGTGCAGGTTCTGGCCCGGCCAGATTTCGCCGCGCCAGACGAGGTGCGCGGTGGCGGCGGCGTTGAGCTGCTGGTGCACGAGCGGCTGCAATTCCGCCGGAAGTTCCGCGGCGGGCACGCCGCGCGCGGCGGCCGCGCCCGTGGCAACGGCGTCGGCCGGTGGCTTTCCCGCCGGCGCCGCTTCGCCTGTTTGGCTGGCGGCGGCCGGTTGCGGCGCCGGCTGCGGCGGGGCGCGCCGCGCCTGCGGCTCGCGCGCGAGCGCCTCGGCCGGATAGCGGCCGGCGACCCATAGCGCCTGGTGCGCTTCGTAGAACAGCCCGCTCTCGACGATGGCCTGCCTGAGCGCCGGCGCCAGCAGGGCGGCCAGCGGCTGCGCCGCGGGCAGCAGCGGCGCGGCGCGCGAAATCGTCGCCGGCCGCGGCGCCGCTTCGTCGCCGGCGAGCAGCGTGCCGATCATCCGCGCCGCGCGCGACAGCGTCGGCGGCGACTGCCTGGACGCCCCCTCCGCCGCCTGCTCGGCGACGATCAGCCGCGGCGTGCGCGCGGCGACGACGAGTTCGAGCGTGTCGCCCGGCGCGGCGGATTGGGGCAGGGCCAGCGTCAGGCTGCGGCCGGCCACCAGCGCGCGGAAGCTGCCGTCCGGCAGCGCGCTTTCAATGCGGGCGGTGAAGCGCTGGCCGACGGCCAGCTCCGGCAGCTCGGCGGAGATTTCGTGCACCGCCGAAACCGGATTGACGACGGATTCGGTGAGCAGGCGCAGGCGTGCGGCAAGGTCGTTGGGAATCATGCCCCATGCTCTCCCTCATGAGGGTTCGGCGCCCGCCGGCCGCTACTGGGCGCCGTAGGCGCGGCGCACGCTGCGCTCGCGCGCACCGCCGCCGAGGAACTGCTTGACCTGCTCCATCCAGGGTTCGGTGTGGCGCCGCACCTCGGCGTCGTCGGCGAGGATTTTCAGGATCAGGTCCTTCTTGCGCGCCCGCTCGGCCTCGCTCAGGCGGATCGGCTCCGCGCCGGCTTCGAGTTCGCGGGCCAGCCCGGCGCAATCGCGTTCCAGCTCCGTCAGCCGCGCCCAGTCGCCGGCGCCGGCCGCCTCGGCCATCTGCGCGGCGAGGCTGCCCATCGATTCGTAGAGGGCCAGCGCGCTCATGGCTTGTTCCCGATCTGTACCCAGGCGCCCTTCAGCTCGGCGAGCAGGTGGCTCACCTCGTCGAGCGCGGCCGGCTGGTTTTGCAGGTTGGCCTGGAGCAGCCGGGCGCTCATGTAATCGTAGAGCGCGGCGAGCCGGCCGGCCAGCTCGCCGCCGGCTTCCTGGTCGAGGCTGGCCTTCAGGCCGTTGTCGATGATGTTGATGGCCTTCGAGATCGCCTCGCCCTTGCGCGCCACGTCGGCGGCGTCCTCGTTGCGCTTCATGTGCAGCGAGGCCGAGGCGAGGGCGAGCAGCGCGCCCTCGAAAAGCATGAGCACCAGCTTGTGCGGATCGGCGGTCTCGACGCCGGTTTCGACTCCCGCCTTGGCGTAGGCCGCCTTCGGGTTGTGCATCGCTGCGAACATTATGGCCTGTCTCCTCGTGGTGTCCGTTTGTTATCCGTTCGAGCCGCCGATCTTCGGCAGATTCGCCAGTTGCTGCTGCAGGTAGTTGCTGGTCTTGGTCATGCTGGCGAGCATGGTGTCGAGCGCGGTGAATTGGGCGCGGTAGCGCTTCTCGATCATCTCGAGGCGGCTGGCGAGCGCCTCCCGCCGCGAGCCGAGTTCCTTGATCGAGGCGTTGATGCCGTCCATGCGGCCGTCGACCAGGCCGTCGTTTTCCAGCATGCGTCCGACCAGTTTGTCGAGCAGGTCGGCGTAGCCGCGGGCGAAGCCGATGCTGCCGCGGTCGCCGGTGGTGCCGCCCGTGACGTTGATCTTCAGCCCGGCGGCGTCGCCGCTGCCGGTCAGCGCCTGGCCCGATCCCGTCGCCGCCAGGCCGCCGATCGTGCCGGCGACATCCACCCCGGCCGTCTCCGTCGTGCCGCCGAAGAGGTCGCCGGCCGCGTTGCCGCCGGTGATGACGACATTCGAGGCCGAGCCGTAGCGGCTGGAGGTGACGGTGAGCTTGCCGCCCGCTTCCGTCACGGTCACGCGGCTGCCCGCCGACGTGAGCGCGCTCGCGCCGTTGATCTTCGACTGCAGCTCGGCGGCCAGCGTGGCGGCGGTATACGTGCCGGCCGCCAAGGTCAGGCTGGCCGAGACGCCGTCCACCGTGAAATTCAGCGTGTCGTTGCCGCCGCCGACGATGGTCAGCGCGGCATTGCCCTGGCCGGCGGCCTTGCCCTGGGTGGCCAGCTGCGTGACGTTGACGGCATAGCTGCCGTTTTTCGTCTCCGCGCTCGACGACACGAAGGAAACCAGGCTGTCGGTGGGTTTCCCGACGGCGGCGAAAAGCGTGGATACGTCCTTGTTCGGATCGTTCAGCGCGGCCGTCAGCTTGGCCGCATCCAGCTTCAGCGTGCCGTCCGTCTGGAAGCTCACGCCGATGTCGGCGAGCGTAGTCAGCCCGCCGCCGGCGCTCGCCAGCGCCGTGTTGAACAGCCCGCGCAGCTGGCTCTGCACCGCGCGCACCGTGGCGTCGCCGGTCAGCGTCGAGGCCTTCTTGTTGGCGGCGTCGTATTTCGACAGGTCGGTCAGCGTCTTGTTGAGGTCGTTGTAGGCCTTGACGAAGGATTCGACGGCGGCCTTGACGCCGGCGCTGTCCTTCGCCACCGTGAGCGTTGTCGTGCCGGCCTTCAGCAGGTTCAGCGTGACGCCCTCGAGGGCGTCGGTGAAAGTGTTCGAGGCCTTGCTCACCGTGATGCCGTCGATGACGGCGACGGCGTTCTGCGCCGGGACGGTCTGCGCCAGGTTCGTCGTGCCGCCCGTCGAGGCATCGTAGGCGAGCCGCGACAGGCCGGCGTTGTCGGTGTTGTCGAGGTCGTCGTCCGCCACGCTGATCTTCAGGGCATTCGCCAGCCCCGCATCCTTCGAGGCGACGACGAGGCGGTAGCCCGTGCCGTCGTTGACGATGCTGGCCGTGACGCCGGCGTCGGCGGCGTTGATGGCGTCGCGCACGCCGGCCAGCGACGCGGCGCCGCTGGAAATCGTGATGGTCCTGGCGGCCTTGTCCGGATTCAGCGTGAAGCCGCCGCCGCTGTAGGTGCCGAACTGGATGGTCAGCGTGCCGCTGCCGAGGCTGTCGCCGGTGGCGGCGAAGACGTCCGACCTCAGCTTCTGCGCCTGCGCCAGCGTCTGCACCTCGATTGAATGGCTGCCGGCGGCGGCGCCGGGCGCGGCGCTGGCCGAAAATACTGTGCCGTCGGCAACGCTTGCCTTGGCGGCGGTAAATCTTGCCGGCGTGGCAAGTGCCGCCACCGCGCCCTGAAAGGAAGAAAGGGCGCCCTTCAGGCTGCCAAAGGCGGAAAGCTGCGCCTGCAGCTTGGCTTCCTTGGTGTTGAGCAGCGCCAGGGGCCGCTGCTCCAGCGCCATGAGCTGGCTGACCAGACCGTTTACATCCAGGCCCGAGCCGATGCCGGGTGAAGAAAGCGCCATGCCTTGTCCTTGCAATGATTTACGGCCCGGGCAGAGGGCCCGCCGCCGTCCAGCCGCGACTGACTTTCTGCCCCAACTTGAAACCCGAAACCCGAAACCCGAAACCCGAAACTTACAATACCCTACGCCTTGCCCTTGAGCAGCAGGCCCTGCAGCCGGTCCATCGCCCGGGCGATCGCCAGCACTTCCTCGTTGGGAATCTGCCGGATCACTTCCTTCGTGGCGCCATCGACCACGCGGATCACGGTCTTGCCCGTTTCTCCGTCGACCATGAATTGCAAATTCTGTGCCACCGGCTCGGCAACGCGCTGAAGCTGTCGAACAACCTCCTGAACCTGTTCGCGGTCTGGACGTGGGGAGGAGGGCTCCGATGCCGGCTTGGCCGGCGGGTCGGAACGCTTGGTCTGCGTGGGCTGGGATATGCTGCCCGGCCCGGAAATCTGGGGTATCGCCATGTTCTTACTCCTTGAACATTGCGACGACGCGGGCGGCCTTGTGGGCCGGCCCGCGTATCGTCATGCTGCCGACCTCCTTAGCCGCGGATCAGCGTCAGCACCTGCTGGGGCAGGGCATTCGCCTGTGCCAGCATGGCCACGCCGGCCTGCTGCAGGATCTGGGAACGGGTGAGGTTGGCCGTTTCCTGCGCGAAATCGGCATCCTGGATCCGCGAGCGCGACGCCGTCAGGTTCTCGGCCGTGGCCTGCAGGCTGGAGATGACGGACTCGAAACGGTTCTGGATCGAGCCGAAGGTCGAACGCAGGTTGGTGATCGAGGTCAGCGCGGCATCGGCGCGCGTGATGGCGACGTTGGCGTTGGCGACCGAGGTCACGGAAACCGAGTTGAGCGCCGAGGCGCCGAGCGCCATCGAGCTGGAATCGGCATAGCCGATGTAGGTCTCGTTGTTGCCGGACAAGGTGATGGCTTCGGTGGAGGTTAGCCGGATCGTGCCGCCGAAAGTGTTCGCCACTGCCGCGCCGCTGGCCGTTGTGAGGGCCGTTTTTGCGTCGTTAGTGCTGTTGTTCAGTCCGGCGCTCGTCGCGGTGAGGCCGGCACCAATTACACCACCGGTGGCATCCGCATCGGTGGCCGTCTGGGATACGAGGATATTGCGGCCATCCGACGCGTTCAAGGTCAGCTTGCCGCTGCTGAACGTGGCCGTCACGCCGGTGGCGGCGGAGTTTGAGTTGATCGCGATGGCCATGTCGGCGCCGGCGATGGTGGTTGACGCAACCGCGTTATAGATGTTCGTGCCGTTGATGCTGAGGGTGTAGGTGTCCGTAGCCTGTGAGCTGGACACCGACGTGTAATCGAACACCACCGTGGTGTCGGCGGACGCCGTGAGATTGGGCACGCTCGACTCGTTGATGGCCTTGACCTTCGAGTAGGCGCTGCTGGCCGTCCGGCCGGCATTGCCCGCGCCCGAACTGTTGTCGGATGACGCACCGATGGCGACGGCAGAGTTCGAGCCGACCGTGATCGAAAGATCGCCGGAGGCCAGCGCGTTGGTAATATCGACCCCCGTGCCTTGCTGGCCAAGGGCCAGGCTTGTGCTATAGGCCGTCGAGCCGTTCACATAGTCGGCGGTTTTGCCGATGGCGGTGGTGCGCATGCTGGTCGCAAGACCGATCGAAATGGTCTCGCCGACGTTGGCGCCAACCTGGAAGGTTGCCGTTCCGAAACTGCCGTCGAGGAGTTTCTGGCCGTTGAACGAGGTTTGAGACGCAACGCGGTCGACCTCGGCCAGGCGCTGCTGCACTTCCAGATCCAGTGCGGCCCGGTCCGAGGCGCTGTTGGTGGCGTTGGCTGCCTGCACAGCCAGTTCGCGAACGCGCTGCAGGTTGCTGGCGATCTCGGCCAACGCGCCTTCGCCGGTTTGCGCCAGGGAAATGCCGTCGCTGGAATTGCGGGCAGCCTGGTTGAGACCGCGAATCTGCGTCGTCATCCGCTCGGAAATCCCGAGGCCGGCGGCGTCGTCCTTGGCGCTGTTGATGCGCAGGCCGGAGGAGAGGCGCTGGAGGGCGGTGGCAAGTGAGGTTTGCGAGGTATTGAGGTTGCGCTGCGAGTTCAGCGATGCGATGTTGGTGTTGATAATCTGAGGCATGATCTGTCTCCTAAGTGATGAGAGGGTTCTGACAGCCTCACGCCCCCTGACTCCCGATCAAGCTGGCGATGATGTTGCCGTCAGGAGCTTTATCGGTTCGAGGCGGGAAAACTTTAGGGGAATTTGCCAATGCCGAGGCCTATTGCATTGATTGGACGGGGATTTACGCTCGGGCGCAAAAAATCCTTCAAGTTTTTTCAATCCGCGCCGATAATGCCAGTACACGCTGAACTGCGTGCAGGGTTGAGAAGTCCCCTGACTCCCAGGAAAACCGCCGGCAACCCCGGCGGTTTTTCTTTGCAAAAGTCAGTCCCGGCAGAACGGCGCAGATGAAAAAGACGGTTTGCCGACGCACCGCCCCCTTGTAAACCACCTGGCAGCATGTCTTCAAGGCACGGGTGACAGCTGAGCGGGAAGTCCGGCGGAAAACCCGGAAAAGATGCCATTTCGCATGCGAAACAGTTAGACTGTCGCGCAAGAGGGACATCATGATCGAGAATATTGAAAACCTGATCCTGGAACATCTAAAGAAGATCCAGGCCGAGCAGGCCGCCGCACGCGAGCGTGACGCGGAGATCCTCACGCGCCTGTCGAGCATCGAAAACGGGCTTGCGCGGATCTCGCGCGACGAGGCCTTGACTTATACCGAACTGGTTCAGGATCGGCATGTCGTCGATAAGCTCAAGGAACGCATCGAGCGCATCGAGCGGCGCTTGGAGTTGAGCCAATAAAATCCTGAGCCTGCAAAAGTCCCGGCAGGACGGCGGTCAAGGCGTGATGCCGGCGGCGAATCGCTGCAAGCGCTGCCCCTCGGCCCGGGCTTCGGCCAGCAACCGGTTCCAGTCGTCCGGCGGCTGGCCGCTTTCCAGCATCTTGCGGAACACCCGATAGGCGTCGTCGCCGCTCTCGTAGGCGCGCCTGGTGTCCTCGTCGTTGACCCAGGCGAACACGATGACCTTGCTGGTCGCGTGGTAGCGGAAGAACAGCCGGTATTGCTGGAAAAACTTCGCGCGGAACCAGTGCTTGTGCTCGTCGCCCAGAGTGCCGCCTTGCCGGTACTCCGGGCGGGTCGGATCTTGCGCGATGACATCAAACGCCAACCTGGTGATCGCCGCCAGTCGCTTGCTGGCGTTCTTCTTCACATACCCGGCCGGATCCTTCTGCCTGAAGGCCTCGACCTGTTGGGCCAGCGCCTCGATCTGTGCAAGAAACAGTGGGTGGGCAAAGACCGCCCAGCCGTGGATGACCAGGTGAGCAGGCTTGCCCGCGCTCATTCATCGCCTGCCGGCAGGGCGGCATCGAGATCGATTTCGATGTCGCCGACCAGCGATTGCAGCCGCTGGACGAGGCTCGCATCCACGGGTTGCAAGCGCTCGGGGTGACTGGCAATGTCGCGGGCCAGGAAAGACAAGAACAGGCCAAGCGCCGGATCATCGCCCTCGGAGGCTGTGGCGCGGGTCAGCACCACCTCGCCGCCGGGTCGGATGGAGTAACGGATCTTGTCGCGCTTGCCAAGCCGAAGGGCGCGGCGCACGGTTTCCGGCACCGTGGTCTGGTAGCGATCGGTCAGCGTGGATTCGACTTCGAGGCTGGCGGACATGGCGCTTTCCTGGCAAAAGAACAGATACGCCGCATGATAATGCAACACCCTTGCCAGGTCAATGCAATTGCATTACCTGTGTTGCATTACTTGTATTGGCCCAAGCCGCGCATCAATCGGCCTGTACGACGCGGTTCTTGCCGCTTTTCTTGGCCTGGTACATGGCGGCGTCGGCGCGGGCGATGGTTTCCTGGCGCGGCTCGTCGGCGCGGAAGGCGGTGACGCCGGCGCTGAAGGTGATCAGCAGCTTCTCGTTTTTGTGCAGGAAGAAGCGCTTGGTGAGCTCGCGCTGCAGGCGCGTCAGGGCCGAGACGGCGTCCGGCAGGTGGGTGTCGGGCAGGATGATGAGGAATTCCTCGCCGCCGTAGCGGGCCAGGGTGTCGTGCGGGCGCATGGTCTCGCGGATGACGCGGGCGAGGTGCACCAGGGCGTCGTCGCCGGTCTGGTGGCCGTAGGTGTCGTTGAGCCGCTTGAAGTTGTCGACGTCGAGCAGCGACAGGCACAGCGGCGTCTGCCGCCGGCGCGCGCGCGCCAGCTCGCGTTCGAGGGTTTCCTCGAGGCCCTTGCGGTTGAGGGCGCCGGTGAGCTGGTCGTGGCGCACCATCTCGCTGGTTTCGGCCAGCTCGTTTTGCAGGCGGGCGACTTCCTGCTCGGCTTCGCCGACGCGCGCCTTCAGGGCGTTCAGGTCGTCGCGCGAGCGCTGCGCGTCGAGCTGGATGAGGCGCGTCTCGCGCATGACTTCCTCGATGACGTCGTTCAGCTCGGCGAGGTCGTTGGCGGCGCTGATCTTCTCGGCGCATTTCTCGATCTTGTCGTGGTAGCCGCTGGTCGACTCCGAGAAGCTCGCCAGGTGGTCGACGAAGCCGGCCAGCATGATCTTCAGCCGCTCCTTGGCTTCGTTGAGGTTCTTCTTCAGCGTGCTCTGCCGGTAGATGACTTCCTTCAGGCGCTGGCCGACGTCGTCGAGGCTGCGGATGTTGAGCGGCTGGCCGAAGAGCTCGAGCACCATGCCGATCTGGCCCTGCACCCATTTGTCGTCCTCGACCAGCTCGCTGATGTTCTCGATGACGAGGTGGAGCAGCTTCTGCAGGGCGGCCTTCAGCTCGGCCTGGTCCTCGGCGACGAAGTGCAGGCGGTAGTTGAACTGCTTGAGGCGCTTGGCGAGCAGGGCGAAGGTGGCGGCGTCGCGCGCCTGCCGCACGCTTGCCGCCAGCGCGGTGGCTTCTTCGGCGAGCTCCGGCGTGTCGATCAGCAGCATGGCGACCGAGCTTTCCACCAGCTGGGCGATGAGCTCGCGCAGCTCGTCACTGGGCAGGCGCATCTCGGTCGCGCCGGCGTCGCGGAGCGCCGCCGCGCTCTCCGCGGATGGCGGCATGTCGCCGGCCGGCGCGGCCGGCTCGGCGCCGCTCTTCGACCAGGAGCGCAGCAGCGACTGCATGCGCTCGAACAGGTTGGCCGGGTCGGCGCCGGCGGATTCGAGGATGTGGCCGACCGCCTCGCGCTTGCGGGCCGGCGTCAGGCCGGCGTGGCGCCGTTCCATCTGGCCGAGCAGTTCGTCGATGAGTTCGGCCCAGTCGAGCGGTTCGGCCTCGAAGGCTTTCAGCACGGCCAGCATGGCCGCGGTGAGACTGGCCCAGTCCTTGGCGGCGATGGCGGCTTCCAGTTGCTGCGCGAAGCGGGCCTGCTCGGGGGTGGCGCGCGGCAGGCGGCCGGCCATGGCTTTCAGGGCGCGCTCGGGAAATTCCTCGCCGGCCGCCGAGCCGGCGATCTCGTGATAGAGGGTGCGGTAGTTGTCGGGCGTCGGCGGAATCCGGCGCGTCGCCAGGCGGCGCAGGGCTTCCCGCGCGATTTCAGAGGGTTGGGTAATCTCGGCCATGAAAAATCATCCTTCGCCGAGAATTATCGGCCGCCGCCGGCCGGACTTGATGGTTTATTCGACCAGGCCGTGCTTGAGGCCGTAGTGGGTCAGCTCGGCGTTGTTCTTCAGTTTCATCTTCTCGATCAGCCGCGCCCGGTAGACGCTGACGGTCTTGACGCTGAGCTTGAGCTCCTCGGCGATCTGGGTAAGCGTCTTGCCGGAGGCGATCATGACCAGGGTCTGGTATTCGCGGTCGGAGAGCTTTTCGTGCGGCGGCCGCTCGGTATCCTCGGAGATGGCGTTGGCCAGCTCTTCGGCCAGCGAGGGGCTGACGTATTTCTTCCCGCCGGCGACCTGGCGGATGGCGGTCACCAGCTGCTCGGGAGCGCTTTGCTTGGTGAGGTAGCCGGAGGCGCCGGCCTTCAGCGCGCGGATGGCGTATTGTTCTTCCGGGTGCATGCTGAGCATCAGCACCGGCAGCTTGGGATATTCCTTCTTGAGCTGCTTGAGGGTGTCGATGCCGTTCTTGTCGGGCATGGAAACGTCCATCAGCACGACGTCCCATTCGCCCTGGCGCGCCATCTGCAGGGCCTGCACGCCGTTCTTGGCCTCGCCGGAGACGACCATGTCTTCCGAGTCCGACAGGATCTGGCGCAGGCCGTGGCGAACGATGGCGTGGTCGTCGGCGATGAGGATGCGGATTGGCTGCGTCATGGGCGGGTTCTCGCTTACAGCGGGTCCGGCCGGGCCGTCCCGTTCGGTTGGTAGGGCGCGCGCAGGATCACGCGGGTTCCTTGCGGCGAATTCCGGGCCAGTTCGAGGGAGCCGCCCAGGCCGATCATGCGCTCGCGGATGCCGCGCAGGCCGAAGGACTTCGGCTTGTGCATGTCTTCGGCGGAGATGCCCCGTCCGTTGTCGGAGATTTCCAGCGTCAGGTTATCACCCGAGGCGCCGAGGCGGATGCTGACCTGGGTGGCCTGGGCATGCTTGGCGACGTTGGTGAGCGCTTCCTGGAAAACGCGGAACAGGGCAAGCGAGGTTTTCTCGTCCGGATCGACGTCGTGGGCAATGCTTGTCGTGTCGCAAGCGAGGCCGACGCGCTGGGAAAAGTCGTCGGCCTGGCATTCGATGGCTGCGGCCAGGCCGAAGTCCTTGAGAATGCCTGGGCGCAGTTCGCGGGCGACGCGCCCGGCCGTGCTGATGGCCTCGTCGATCAGGCCTTCGATGCCGCGCACGCGCTTGCGCAATTGCAGGGGATCGGAGGGCAGCCGGCTCGAGAGCAGCGATGTCTCGATCTTGATGGCGACCAGCGTGCCGCCGAGCTCGTCATGGATGTCCCGGGCGATCCGTTCGCGCTCTTCTTCCTTGGCGGCTTCCAGGTGGGACGACAGTTCGGACAACTGCGCGCGCGACTCCCGCAGTTCGTTTTCGGCCAGCTTGCTCTGGGTGATATTGGAGGCGATGCCCTCCCATTGCACTTCGCCGTTCGCCAGCCGCCGCGGGGCGGCGCGCAGGTTGATCCACTTTTCCGTTCCGTTCGTGCTGCGGATGCGGCCATCCCAGTTCATCTGGGACAATGCACCGGCGGAATTCGCCAGGGCGGCGTCGAAGGAAGGGCGGTCTTCGGCATCGAGGGCCTCGAAGAAAAGACGGGATGAAGCGCACAGCTCGTTGGGCGCCAGACCAAGCAGGGCGTCGGCCCCTTCGCTGATATACAGGAAACGAAACCCGCCGTCCGCCTGCCGCAGGAGTTGAAACACCATTCCGGGGATATTGGAGACCAGCGCGCGGAAGCGCGCCTCGCTTTCCTTGACTGCCTCAAGGGCGGTTCGCCGCTCGGCGCGGTTCTTCGCCTCGCGCATCTCGCGCTCGACTGCCGGCACAAGACGATCGAGCCGATCTTTCGACAGGTAGTCGTGTGCGCCGGCCCGCATCGCGGCAATGGCGGTCTCTTCGTCGATGACGCCCGAGACGATGATGAAAGGCAGGTCATGGTGAAGTTCCTGCATCAATTCCAGCGCTGCCAGGGCATTGAACCCCGGCATGCTGTGGTCCGACAGGATGGCGTCCCAGTTGCCCGCATTGAGGGCCTGCCGTGTTTCAGCGGCATTTGCGACGCGTCGAAATACGAGTGGATAGCCGGCGCGCTTGAAGCAGCCGGCCAGCAGGAGGGCATCGTCCTCGGAATCCTCTATGATCAGGATGTTCAGCGAGGCTTTTTCGTTTGGCCGCGGTTGAGCCATTGCAATTCGCTGCGGTATTTTATTTCTCGCCCGAGTCTACTCCAAACGGCCATTAGCGCAAGCACGGCCCGGCGGGGGCATTCGGATATAATTTTCCCTGGCCGGCATAGCTCAGTTGGTAGAGCAGCTGATTTGTAATCAGAAGGTCGCGGGTTCGATTCCTGCTGCCGGCACCATCTAGTTGCTGACCAGCCCTCCGAACCGTTCGTAGAAATAAGGCGCGGCCTCGGGAAGACGCCCGTGGGCGGTTTCCAGGATCGACATCAGGTGGTTTTCGGACTCCTTGCGCACCAGGACATAGAGCTCGCGGCACAGCTGGCGGGCGGCATTTCCCGGCCAGTCGTGGGGCAGCAGCTGATCCGGCAACTGGGGGTCGCGAAGCAGGGTGCGGCGGAACTCGTGCATGAGCAGGGTGCGCACGACGAAGCATTGTTCCGGATCCAGTTCACGAGCGCTTTTCAGCGACTTGAGTACGGGGCGGAATCGATCCAGGAATCGTTTGTAGTCCTGGGAAATCGATTCCAGGTTCCAGCAGTCGCGCACCAATTCCCGTGTGGGCTTGTTGACCAGCGTTCCGAGACTCTTCGCCCGCAGGACGACGACGCTGTCTTGCACTTCGTTGCTCTGAAGAATATCCAGGAGGGGTTCGAGGTTGGCGGAAGGGTGTGCCAGCACGCCGGGTGCGATGAGGCCGAAGCCCTCCCACTGCAGTTCCTTGCGAACCTCGTCGCGTAGCGTCGGGGTCAAGGTGTTGCTCGTTGTCAAAACCAGTTGCCAGTCTCCCTCCCAGTGGACCTTGGGCTGGAAATAGATGCGGCGATGGGCATGCTCGAAGCGGCGCTTCCCTGTTGCGGTAAGGCCGTAGTAACTGCGCCTGCCAATATGTTCCGATGTCAGCCAGCTGTCCTTCGATAGACGGAACACGCTGGTCCTGACCAGTCGGTCGTTGATGCCGAGGGGCTTGACGAGCTTGATGAAGCTGCCCAGCCATACCGAGCCGCCATGAGAAGAAATGGCATCTCCGTAGATCGTGATGATCAGGGAGTTGGCGCGCATGGGCCTTTCGCGCAAGAAGTCCTCGATCCATTGGCTGACGAACCGGCTTTTCATGTTTTTTCCGCTGGAATCCCGTTTTTGTTCCGTGCCTGGAGGTTTTTGCCGGCACGACGTATGAATAATGATACCAATTGTTGCCAAGGTTGGTAACGAATGAATCAATTTTGAAATTGACCGGTTCTATTGTTTTGCGACAAACCGGATGCGAGGTTTTTTGCGAAAGGTTTTCTTGACGCGCTTGGAGGATTTGAATAAAATCTCTATTCTTATCGGGCGCGGGGTGGAGCAGTCTGGCAGCTCGTCGGGCTCATAACCCGAAGGTCATAGGTTCAAATCCTATCCCCGCAACCACGAATTCATGAATAAGGCCAAACAGTTAGCGCTGTTTGGCCTTATTTCTTTGGCATGACGGAATGCTTCGGGTTCAATCTGTGACACATCTGTGACAGGTTTTGTGGCAGGTCTGTGACAACCCAACCAAGGGTGTCATTTAACCTTGCCGCGATTCTGACCTTCGGTCTTCTTCGTGTTGTCACGGACCACCTTTTCACCCGGTGGCCCATCAGGAATGTGCTCTGCGAGTTGGCTGAGCGAGCAATCGAAGTAGTTGCACAACCTATCTAGGGGTTTACTTTGGGTTACCATCCTTATATAATTCCGCTTCTTTGCATGTCGGCGAATTGCTGGCGTGCCTTGTTCTTTAACAACCTAAACAGCCGATAGGTGTGGGTGCTTGATTGGTTGGGCGCTGGGGATTTACCTTGGCGGATCGGATTGATTGAGTGCTCA
>JAANMV010001063.1_pt1 | contig 31799 bp, 32 predicted proteins | sample 7279661 | NCBI WGS metagenome assembly JAANMV01 (sample SAMN14094540, study PRJNA606508) | bioreactor metagenome | isolation source: A lab-scale SPAN reactor treating ammonium-rich wastewater day 121 | place: Ireland: Galway | collected 2017-05-16
GCAGCTCGACGGCGACCCGTTCACCACCTTCGTGACCGTGAACGACAAGGGCCAGACGGTGACCGGCAAGGTCAAGACCGTGGACGCCCGTGGCGCCGAAATCGATCTGGGCGACGACATCATCGGTTACCTGCGTGCTTCGGAAATCTCCCGCGACCGCGTGGAAGATGCCCGCAACGTGCTCAAGGAAGGCGACGAAGTCACGGCCGTGGTGGTCAACGTGGATCGCAAGACCCGCAACATCCAGCTGTCGATCAAGCAAAAGGACATGGCCGACGAACAAGGCGCCATGGCCAACCTGAGCCAGCAATCGAGCCGCGAAAGCGCCGGTACGACCAGCCTGGGCGCCCTGCTGCGCGCCAAGCTGGACAACTCCGAGAAGTAAGCTCCTCGCGCGTTGGATGACACTGGCCGGGTGGGTGCGCAATGCGCCCACCCGGCCATTTTCCTGAAGCAGACTATCCAGTTATGACCCGATCAGACCTCGTTGAAGAACTTGCTGCGCGATTCAGTCAGCTCACGCACCGTGATGCCGAGTTCGCCGTCAAGACCCTTCTGGATGCCGTGGGCGAAGCCCTGGTGCGTGGCCACCGCATCGAGGTGCGCGGCTTTGGCAGCTTCTCGGTCAACCACCGTCCCCCACGCATGGGCCGCAACCCGCGCAGCGGCGAAGCAGTGGCCATTCCCTCCAAGCGAGTGCCTCATTTCAAGCCGGGCAAGGCTTTGCGTGAAGCAGTGGACCAGCGCACGGCAGAAATGGAAGACAAAGGCTAAGATTGCTATATATTCAATAGCATTCAGCGCCTCAAGGACGGTCAGAACCGTCCTTTTTTCTATATTTTCCTGTCCCCGTCGGCTCTGTGGCCGGTGGCTCTTAGAATCTCTCCACCACTGGGGAGACACATGAAATACCTCCTGTGGCTGCTCAAGGCAGCCATTTTTTTTACCCTCTTTGCCTTTGCGCTGAACAACCAGCAAGACGTCACCGTGCACTTCTTCTTTGGCACGCAATGGCGCGCACCGCTGGTTCTGGTGGTATTGACTGCTTTCGCTGCGGGTCTGGTGACCGGTGTGCTGGGCATGGTGCCGCGCTGGTGGAAACACCGCGCTGCAGCACGCACTGCACAGCAACAAATCCACACATTGACCTCCACTTCACCCATCAGCGCATCGGCCCCCAGCCCTGAAGACGCCCCACCCCATGGAATCTGATTTCGTCTGGCTGCTGCTCGGCCTGCCGCTGGCCTTCGTGCTGGGATGGGGCGCATCGCGCATCGACCTGCGCCAGTTGCGCGCAGAAAATCGCAGCGTGCCCAAGGCCTATTTCAAGGGCCTGAATTTCCTGCTCAATGAGCAGCAGGATCAGGCCATAGACGCCTTCATCGAAGCGGTGCAAAACGATCCGGATACATCGGAGCTGCACTTCGCGCTGGGGAACCTGTTTCGTCGGCGTGGAGAGTACGACCGGGCCGTTCGGGTGCACGAGCACCTGCTCTCGCGCGGCGATCTGGTCAAAAAAGACCGCGAACGCGCACAGCACGCGCTGGCCCTGGACTTCCTCAAGGCCGGGCTGCTGGATCGGGCCGAGGACGCCCTGGCCAAGCTGGAGGGAACCCCCTTCGAGGGCCAGGCCCGGCTGGCATTGCTGGCCATTTACGAGCGCTCACGGGACTGGCCACGCGCCGCCGCCATCGCACTCAAAATGCACCACGCCGGTCAAGGTGACTTCAGTACCCGGCAAGCCCATTATCTGTGCGAGCAGGCACAGGAGCGGGTTGCAGGCAATGACCTGGAGGAGGCTCGCACGCTGCTTGAAAAGGCCCATGCCAGCGCCCCCCAAGCACCCCGCCCTCACATTGATTTGGCGCGCCTGTATCAGCGCATGGGCCAGCCCCGCGCTGCCCTCTCGACCCTTCAGACGATGATTGCCGAAGCACCTGCCGCGCTCCCTCTGGCGGCAGCCCTGCTGGTCGAGGTGGCTGAAACCAGCGGACAGACAGATCAGGTCCTGCAGGGTCTGCAACAATACTATGCAGCGGCCCCTTCGCTCGACGTGCTTGATGCCATCGTGGCACTGACCGAGAAGGCTGGCCAGGCCACATCCCCCGGACGCCTGTGGTATCTGCGCCACCTGGATACCGAGCCTTCGCTGGTGGCGGCCGCCAAATGGATGGCAGGTGAGCGCCTCGAGCATGAGCAATACCATCCGCAGGTACAACGCGCCCTGGACCATGCCACCCAGCCTCTGACGCGCTACCGCTGCGCCGCCTGTGGTTTCGAAGCCCGTCAGCACTTCTGGCAATGCCCGGGCTGCCAGACCTGGGACAGCTATCCGGCGCGGCGCGTTGAAGAACTGTGACTCTTGCCGCCCGCTCGGTACGACCGCTATGATCCTCTGCGCGGCCGTACCGCGCCGCTTCATTCCCAACCAGGAGTAGCTGTCCATGCTGAAAAAAATTCTGATGTTCGTCGCCATGCTCTATGCAGCCGCCTCGTTCGCGGCCGTCGATGTCAACAAAGCCTCTGCTGCTGAACTAGACGGCATCAAGGGTATTGGCCCTGCCATATCGGAAAAAATCATCCTGGAGCGCAAGAAGGGCAACTTCAAGGACTGGAATGACTTCATCGGCCGTGTCAGCGGAGTGGGCGAAGCCACAGCCGCCAAGTTTTCTGCCGAGGGGCTGACCGTCAATGGCAGCACCTACGCCCCATCAGCCACCAAAAAGACCAGTGATAAGAAGCCGGCAGCGGAGACCAAGTCCGCCAAAGACGAGAAAACCGTCAATCCCAAAAAATAGCTCTGTTGCATCCATCAACCAACCCGCCTTGGCGGGTTTTGTCTTTGAATGGGCATGCTCCGAGGAGCCCAGCCAGGCCAGTACGCAGTGCTCTTCCCCGGTAACCATTGCCCGGAGGAACATGCTCCCTTTGCTGTTACCCTGAAACGATGCCCACACACCTGCCCTGGCTGGACGCTGACGATCCGTTTCCCCCGGTCTCTCTGGCCTGGGGCCCGGAAACACCCGCGCCCGGCTTGCTGGCTGCGGGCGGCCAACTGGATGTGGCACACCTGACGGCGGCATACCACCGGGGCATCTTCCCCTGGTTCAGCGCAGGGCAACCCATCTTGTGGTGGTCTCCCGACCCTCGCATGGTGCTCGAACCGTCCTCGTTCCGCCTGCATCGTTCTCTGCGCAAGACCCTACAGAAATTTCGCTGTACCCCCGGCTGTGAAATCCGGATAGATCACGATTTCCATGCCGTGATTTCCGCATGCTCGAGCAAAGCCCGCAAGGGCCAGGACGGGACGTGGATCGTGCCAGAAATGGTGTCTGCGTACCAAGCCCTTCACGACGCGGGTCACGCTCACAGCATCGAAACCTGGGTGGATGACCACCTGGTCGGCGGGCTTTACTGCATCGGCCTGGGACACGCGGTTTTTGGAGAGTCCATGTTCGCGCACCAGCCGGATGCGTCAAAAATTGCACTGGCGGCCCTCGTGTGCCTGTGCAGGAAGCAAGGCGTAGAACTCATCGATTGCCAGCAAAACACCCACCATCTGGCCTCTCTGGGGGCGCACGAAATCAGTCGCGACCGGTTCCTGCAGCACATGGGCGAGGCTGCCGGGCAGCATGATCTGCGCTGGTCATTCGATCCCGTATACTGGAATGAGCTTCTGCCTCCTTCCGTGCTGCCGGCATGACGCAACTTAACGATCTCCCGTTCCAGACGCTGCAGTTTTACGCCACGGCTCCCTATCCCTGCAGTTATCTGCCAGACCGCCTGGCACGCTCGCAGGTGGCCACGCCCAGCCATCTGGTGCACAACGACACATACTCCCGGCTGGTGGCCCAGGGGTTCCGGCGCAGCGGAATGTTCACCTACCGCCCCTACTGCGACGGCTGCCGTGCATGCACAGCACTCAGGGTTCTGGTCAACGAATTCAAGCCAGATCGCAGTCAGAGGCGTGCCGACACGCGCCATGCCAGACTACAAGCCCGAGTGCTGCGCCCCCGGTTCGTGCCTGAGCACTATCAGCTTTACCTTCGCTACCAAAACGGCCGCCATGCGGGTGGCGGCATGGATCACGACAGCATCGATCAATACACCCAGTTTCTGCTGCAAAGCCGGGTGAATTCGCGTCTGGTCGAGTTTCGCGAGCCCGATGTGGACGGGAGAACCGGTGAACTGCGCATGGTTTCCATCATGGACGTGCTCGATGATGGTCTGTCCGCGGTCTATACCTTCTACGAACCTGATGCTCGCAGCAGCTACGGCACCTACAACATTCTTTGGCAGATCGCACAAGCCCGCGAACTGGGCCTGCCTTATATCTATTTAGGCTACTGGATCAACGCCAGTCCGAAAATGAGCTACAAGGCCCGGTTTCTGCCCCATGAAGTGCTGCAGGATGAACATTGGCACAGGGTCGAACCCGCAGGCCGATGAGGATATGCATTTTCATTTCACCAGATAAAATGTAATTTCCAATGCAGGCCTGCTTCCATGAAAAAAAACGACCCCGATCTCCCCGCCAAGCCCAGCGTCCAAGTGATCGAACGCATGTTCGCCCTGATCGAGGTTCTGGCGTCCCGTGAAGAAGCCATCTCTCTCAAGGAAATCAGCGAACGGACAGGGTTGCACCCCTCCACAACCCATCGCATTCTGAACGACCTGACCATCGGCCGTTTTGTGGATCGACCCGAATCTGGCAGCTACCGCCTGGGAATGCGCCTGCTGGAGCTGGGCAATCTGGTCAAAGGCCGGCTGAGCGTACGCGATGCCGCGCTGCTTCCGATGCGTGAACTGCACCGGCTGATCCAGCAGCCCGTCAACCTCAGCATGCGCCAGGGTGACGAAATCATCTATGTGGAACGCGCCTACAGCGAGCGATCCGGTATGCAGGTGGTGCGTGCCATCGGTGGCCGGGCCCCGTTGCACCTGACCTCGACCGGCAAGCTCTTTCTTGCTGCCGACGATCCTCAACGGGTGCGCGCCTATGCCACGCGGACGGGACTCGCAGGGCATACACGCAATAGCATCACGCAGCTGCCTGCACTGGAACGGGAGTTGGCCAAGGCACGCGCCTCGGGTGTTGCCCGGGACAACGAAGAGCTGGAGCTGGGCGTGCGCTGTATCGCTGCAGGCGTGTTTGACGACCAGGGACGCCTGGTGGCAGGCCTCTCCATCTCGGCACCTGCGGATCGTCTGGATGAAAGCTGGCTGCCCAAGCTGCAGTCCACCGCCCATGAAATCTCTGCCGCACTTGGCTACAAGGCAACGCCTGAGGGAACACCACGCGGCGCACTTTCATTGCCTGTGCGCTGACCGGCTCGCGGCTCCCCCTGGTTCAGGGGGGAGCCAGCCAACGCTTTTGTGAGGCGACGGCGCGCCGCAGGGGGATTCAGCCCTTGGTCACCTGAGCAGCAGGCACCTGGGAATGCGGTCCAGTCATGGACTCGACCCAGTTCCGGACCCGTACCGCATCCCCGATCCGGCTGAGTTTCCCGGCAGAATCGAGAAAAACCATGATGAGCTTGCGACCCGATATCTGGGTTTGCATGACCAGACAGCGACCCGCTTCGGAGATATACCCGGTTTTTTGCAGGCCGATATCCCACGAAGGGTTTTTCACCAGCAAGTTGGTGTTGTTGTACTGCAGCGTCTTCTTTCCGACCGACACCTCGTACCCCGGGGAGGTAGAAAACTCGCGCAGCACCGGGTCGCTGTGAGTCACATTGACGAGAACGGCCAGGTCGCGGGCGCTGGACTGATTCTGGCTTGAAAGCCCTGTGGGCTCCACATACCGCGTATCGGTCATGCCCATCAGGCGCGCCTTGATATTCATTTGTGCCACGAAAGTCTGAAGTCCGCCCGGATAGGTACGCCCGAGCGCATGGGCGGCCCGGTTCTCGCTGGACATCAGTGCCAGGTGAAGCATCTCGCGCCGACTCAACGTGGTACCCACCCTCAGGCGGGAACTGCTGCCTTTTTCCGTATCAACGTCTTCTTCCGTGATGGTGATCGCCTCGTCCATGGGCAACCCAGACTGACTGATGATCAACCCCGTCATGAGTTTGGTCAGCGACGCAATCGGCAGAACCGCGTGATCGTTCTTGCTCAGAAGAACTTCCTGTGTGTCCTGATCCACCACCAAAGCAACGCTGGACTGCAAATCCAGCGGGTCGGTCAGGTCGTGCAGACCTGCCAGTTTTCCAAACGAAGGGCGCGGCGCTGCCATGCGGACGGGGGTCCGAGCTGAAGTGGCTACCACACGCCGGGGCTGGGCGCGCAAGACCACTTTTTTCCGGGGAGCCACCGATGACTTGGCGACTGGGCGTTTGCCCACCACATGCTGTTTTTTATCCGGACTGGATTTGCGCTGCGCGGCATGGGCACCCGGCGCAGCAAGCGCAACGCCCAACACCGCAAAAGCACACAACCTGAGCATGGAACGCAGTGCAGTCATGGATCGATGTGAAATCAAGGCTCATCTCCAAGCAGCAACAATTGTGTCACAGTGTAGTCCCATAAAAAAAAACGCGCAAGATCAAGACCTTGCGCGGCATTTTGAAGAAACAGGACGAGATAAGAAATGGCTCGCCCCGTGTAGTCGGCTTCAGCCCTGCGCCGCCACGCGGTCCGCCTTGCTCTGCAACTTGTTGAGCGCGCTGAGGTAGGCCTTGGCAGACGCCACGACGATGTCAGGATCGGCCCCTACGCCATTCACAACGCGGCCGCTGTTCTGCAGGCGCACCGTCACTTCGCCCTGGCTTTCCGTCGAACCGCTGATGGCATTGACGGAATACAGCACCATCTCGGCGCCGCTCTTCACATGCGATTCAATGGCCTTGAGCGAAGCATCGACAGGGCCGTTGCCATCCGCCTCGCCCTTGACTTCCTTGCCATCGACGGTGAACACCACGCTGGCATGGGGCCGCTCGCCCGTCTCGCTGTGCTGGGCCAAGGATACGAAATGGTACTGGTCACTCTGACCATGCACGCTTTCATCGCTGACCAGAGCCAGGATGTCCTCGTCAAAGATCTCGCTTTTGCGATCGGCCAGTTCCTTGAATCGGGCGAATGCGGCATTGGTGTCTGCCTCGCTCTCCAGGCTCACACCCAGATCCTGCAAGCGCTGCTTGAAGGCATTGCGACCGCTGAGCTTGCCCAGCACGATCTTGTTGGCGCTCCAGCCCACATCCTCGGCACGCATGATCTCGTAGGTATCACGCGCCTTGAGCACGCCGTCCTGGTGGATGCCGCTGGCATGCGCAAAGGCGTTGGCGCCCACCACGGCCTTATTCGGCTGCACCACGAAGCCCGTGGTCTGGCTCACCATGCGGCTGGCGGCCACGATGTGCTGGGTGTCGATGCCGACTTCCAGATTGAAGTAGTCCTTGCGCGTCTTGACGGCCATCACCACCTCTTCCAGCGAGCAGTTGCCCGCGCGCTCACCCAGGCCGTTGATGGTGCATTCCACCTGGCGTGCGCCGCCGATCATCACGCCAGCGAGCGAATTGGCCACGGCCATGCCCAGGTCGTTGTGGCAATGCACAGACCAGATGGCCTTGTCGCTGTTCGGAACGCGCTCGCGCAGGGTCTTGATGAACTGGCCGTACAACTCCGGCACGGCGTAGCCCACGGTGTCGGGCACGTTGATGGTGGTGGCGCCCTCGTTGATCACGGCCTCGATCACGCGGCAGAGAAAATCCACCTCACTGCGATAGCCGTCCTCGGGGCTGAACTCGATGTCACCCACCAGGTTGCGTGCGAAGCGCACCGATTGCTTGGCCTGCTCCAACACCTGCTCAGGTGTCATGCGCAGCTTCTTTTCCATGTGCAGGGGGCTGGTGGCAATGAAGGTGTGGATGCGCGCACGGTTGGCACCCTTGAGGGCTTCGGCAGCACGGGCGATGTCGCGGTCATTGGCGCGCGAGAGCGAGCAGATGGTGGAATCCTTGATCGAGTTGGCGATCAGCTGCACGGCCTCGAAATCACCATTGGAACTGGCGGCGAAGCCGGCCTCGATCACGTCCACCTTCAGGCGCTCCAGCTGGCGGGCAATGCGCAGCTTTTCATCGCGCGTCATCGACGCACCGGGAGACTGCTCGCCGTCGCGCAAGGTGGTGTCGAAAATGATCAGTTTGTCAGCCATGTGGTTTCTCCTGGTTCCTGGTGGTGGGGGTGGCCCGCAACGGCATTCCCTGGCGCCCAAAACAAAAGGCCCGTTGCGAGTGCAGACGGGCCTGTGTGGAAAAAGTGTGCGCGCGCGCTACTGTCTCCGCCCGTGGGAGGCTAGCAGTAGGCTCAGTGCAAACGATTTCATGAAGAGCAATGTAGCACAAATTTCGTGGGGGCGCGGCCAGGGTCTGTTCACTTGTGCAGGCCCCGTTCATCAGGTTCGTCCGTGGACGTGCTGATCACACTCGTTTGCTGCCCGCGTGATTTGCGCCAGGCATATACGCCATAGCCGCTGAGCCCATACAACACGAACACGCCGAACAGCACGATGGGAGGATGGATGTTGATGACGGCAATGCCCAGCGCAATCAGCACGATGACCACGAACGGCACGCTCTTTTTCATCTGCACGTCCTTGAAGCTGTAGAACGGCACGTTCGTCACCATGGTCAGGCCGGCATACAGCGTGAACGCGAACATCGTCCAGGTGACCTGCGTCCAGGTCAGCCAATTGTCCTGCCCGCGCTCCACACCCAGTTCCGTCATGAGCCAGATGAAGCCCGCCACCAGCGCCGCAGCCGCAGGCGAAGGCAAGCCCTGGAAGTAGCGCTTGTCCACCACCCCGGTGTTCACATTGAAGCGCGCCAGCCGCAGCGCCGCGCAGGCGCAATAGACGAACGCGGCAATCCAGCCCCAGCGCCCCAGGCCATTGAGCGCCCAGACATAGGCGATGAGTGCAGGCGCCGCCCCGAACGACACCATGTCCGAGAGCGAATCCATCTGTTCGCCGAACGCGCTCTGCGTGTTGGTCATGCGGGCCACGCGGCCGTCCAGGCTGTCGAGCACCATGGCGCAGAACACGCCAATGGCTGCCATGTCGAAGCGCCCGTTCATGGCCATGACGATGGCATAGAAACCGCCGAACAAGGCCGCCAGCGTGAACAGGTTGGGCAGGATGTAGATGCCCTTGCGCCGCTTGCGCACCACCACGCCTTCTTCCACAGCCGATTCTTCGCCGTCATGCATCAAATGGGTCTCCAGCGCACATCCATCATGCGCAAGTAGCTACGAAAACAATAGCAGTCATATCCTGCCAGAGCTTGGCAGTGTAGCCGCGCCCGGCAGCCCTCCCTGGAACCGCCCTCCAGAAAAGGCAAAAGCCACCGAAGTGGCCTTTGCAGGAACCGGGCCGCAGGGGCTCAGTTGCGGGTCTGGTCGACCAGCTTGTTCTTGGCGATCCAGGGCATCATGGCGCGCAGCTGGGCACCCACCACTTCGATGCTGTGGTCGGCCGTGTTGCGGCGGCGGGCCGTCATCGATGGGTAGTTCAGGCGGCCTTCCTGGATGAACATCTTGGCGTAGTCGCCGTTCTGGATGCGCTTGAGGGCATTGCGCATGGCGGCGCGCGACTGCTCGTTGATGACTTCGGGGCCGGTCACGTACTCGCCGAACTCGGCGTTGTTCGAGATCGAGTAGTTCATGTTGGCGATGCCGCCTTCGTAGATCAGGTCCACGATGAGCTTGAGCTCGTGCAGGCATTCGAAGTAAGCCATTTCAGGCGCATAGCCGGCTTCGACCAGGGTTTCATAACCCATCTTGATCAGCTCGACGGCACCGCCGCACAGCACGGCCTGTTCGCCGAAAAGGTCGGTCTCGGTTTCTTCCTTGAAGTTGGTCTCGATGATGCCGGCCTTGCCGCCGCCGTTGGCAGCAGCGTAGCTCAGGGCCAGGTCACGGGCCTTGCCGGACTTGTCCTGGTGCACGGCCACCAGGTGGGGCACGCCTCCGCCCTGGGTGTAGGTGTTGCGCACGGTGTGACCGGGGGCCTTGGGGGCGACCATCCACACATCCAGGTCAGCGCGGGGCACGACCTGGTTGTAGTGCACGTTGAAACCGTGGGCAAAGGCCAGCGAAGCGCCTTGCTTGATGTTGGGTTCGACGTTGTTCTTGTAGACCGCTGCGATGTCTTCATCGGGCAGCAAGATCATGACCACATCGGCGGCCTTGACCGCGTCGTTGACTTCCAGCACGGTCAGGCCGGCCTTGCCAACCTTGTCCCACGAGGCACCGCCCTTGCGCAGGCCGACCACGACCTTCACGCCACTGTCGTTCAGGTTCTGTGCGTGGGCATGTCCTTGCGAGCCGTAGCCGATGATGGCCACGGTCTTGCCCTTGATCAGGCTCAGGTCGGTGTCTTTGTCGTAGAAAACTTTCATGGGTCGCTCCGGTTGAAATGCGTTGTTGGGGTTGAAAACTAAACAGTCGATTGTCTTACATCGGATTGGGATTCGGCCGGATGGCTAGGCGGGAAGCCGCAGACAGTGCTGTAGCACGGCAAGGCTTCCCAACGACGCTAGCCGGTCGAAGGCCGATCCGTCATACGCGCAGGATGCGCTCGCCGCGGCCGATGCCGCTGGCACCGGTGCGCACGGTTTCCAGAATGGCCGTGCGGTCGATGGCCTGCAGGAAGGCTTCGTTCTTGGACTGGTCGCCCGTCAGCTCGATGGTGTAGCTCTTTTCGGTGACGTCGATGATGCGGCCGCGGAAGATGTCGGCCATGCGCTTCATTTCTTCGCGCTCCTTGCCGACGGCACGTACCTTCACCATCATGAGCTCGCGCTCGGTGTAGGAGCCTTCGGTGAGATCGACCACCTTGACGACCTCGATGAGGCGGTTCAGGTGCTTGGTGATCTGCTCGATCACGTCGTCCGAGCCCGTGGTCTGGATGGTCATGCGCGAGAGCGATGCATCCTCGGTGGGCGCCACGGTGAGCGATTCGATGTTGTAACCACGGGCCGAGAACAGGCCCACGACGCGGGAAAGAGCGCCGGGCTCGTTTTCCAGCAAGACAGCAATGATGTGTTTCATGAGATCAGATTCCTCTTTTTGCGACGGCAGCACGATCCCAAAGGGGTCGCAGAAAACTGTCGTTTTTCGCTGCCCTCCCCCGCGCACGGTAATGTGCGGGCTTGGCAGGCAATAGATTCGTCAATAAAAAGCTATCGTATTGATAGCTGCCAGCGCTTTCTGGAAAAGCGCTGGAGGCCAATTTTGTTTAAAGGTCTTCAGACCCCAGCAGCATTTCCGTCAGGCCCTTGCCAGCCTGCACCATCGGGAACACGTTCTCGGTGGGGTCGGTGCGGAAGTCGAGGAACACGGTGCGGTCCTTGAGCTTGCGCGCCTCGCGGAGGGCCGGCTCCACGTCCTTGGGGTGCTCGATCAGCAGACCCACGTGGCCATAGGCCTCGGCCAGTTTGACGAAGTTGGGCAGCGCATCCATGTAGCTGTGGCTGTAGCGGCCGGAGTATTCGATCTCCTGCCACTGGCGCACCATACCCAGATACCGGTTGTTCAGCGCGCAGATCTTGATCGGCGTGTTGTACTGCAGGCAGGTGGAAAGCTCCTGGATGTTCATCTGCACCGAGCCTTCGCCCGTGACGCAGAACACCTCCGCATCCGGCTTGGCCAGCTTGATGCCCATGGCGTAGGGAATGCCCACGCCCATGGTGCCCAGGCCACCGGAGTTGATCCAGCGGCGCGGCTCATCGAAGCGGTAGTACTGCGCGGCCCACATCTGGTGCTGGCCAACGTCGGACGTGATGTAGGTGTCCGCATCCTTGGTCATGTTCCAGAGCGTCTCGACCACGTACTGCGGCTTGATGACGTCGGGGCCGCCCATGTCGTATTTGAGGCAGTTGCGCTCGCGCCAGCCCTCGATGGTGTCCCACCAGGCGGCCAGGGCGCCGGCGTCAGGCCGGGTGCTGGTTTCGCGGATCATCGCGATCAGTTCCGTCAGCACGTCCTTGACGTCGCCGACGATCGGAATGTCCACCTTCACGCGCTTGGAAATGCTCGACGGGTCGATATCCACATGGATGATCTTGCGGTCGTTCTGCGCGAAATGCTTCGGGTTGCCGATCACGCGGTCGTCGAAACGCGCACCCACCGCCAGCAGCACGTCGCAGTTCTGCATGGCGTTGTTGGCCTCCACCGTGCCGTGCATGCCCGGCATGCCCAGGAACTTGCGGTCGGAAGCCGGGTAGGCGCCCAGGCCCATCAGCGTGTTGGTGACCGGGTAGCCCAGCATGTCCACCAGGGTGCGCAGCTCGTTCGTGGCATTGCCCAGCAGCACGCCGCCGCCCGTGTAGATGTAAGGGCGCTTGGCCGTCAACAGCAGGTTCAGGGCCTTGCGGATCTGACCGCCGTGGCCCTTGCGCACCGGGTTATAGGAGCGCATTTCCACGCTCTGCGGGTAGCCTTCGTAGGGCACCTTCTTGAAGGACACATCCTTGGGGATGTCCACCACCACCGGGCCGGGGCGGCCGGTGCGCGCGATGTGGAAGGCCTTCTTCATGGTCATGGCCAGATCGCGTGCGTCCTTCACCAGGAAGTTGTGCTTGACGATGGGGCGCGTGATGCCCACGGTGTCGCATTCCTGGAAGGCGTCCAGCCCGATGGCCGCCGTGGGCACCTGGCCCGTGACGATGACCATGGGAATGCTATCCATGTAGGCCGTGGCGATGCCGGTGATGGCATTGGTGACGCCTGGGCCCGAGGTGACCAGCGCGACGCCCACGTCGCCCGTGGCGCGAGCGTAGCCGTCAGCGGCATGCACGGCGGCCTGTTCGTGGCGCACGAGCACATGCTGAATGGTGTCCTGCTTGTACAGGGCATCGTAGATGTAGAGTACCGCGCCACCGGGATAGCCCCAGATGTATTGCACGCCCTCGGCCTGCAGGGCCTTGACGAGAATCTCCGAGCCCATGAGCTCTTGCGAGGAGGAATTGTGCGCAGCGGCTGCCGAAGCGATTTCGGCTTTGGTGATTTCCATGATGAACCTTTGTGAATTTCTCTAACGAAAAACCTTGGGTGCCTCTTGCGTGGACTCTCGTGAAGCCAGCTCGAAACTTGAGGCCAAGGACATGGGCGTGAAGATTGCCGCGCCGGACCGTGACCCGTTTGCCTTTATGTTTGCAGACGGGCATTATCGCACCGCAACAAAGAAAATGCGCCGGCCGTGGGAAAAAACCACGCCAATGCCATAATCAGCCCCGTTACCGCGCCCCGGAACCAGCCCGTACGCTGCGCCCACTCCCGCCCGACTCCTCTTGGCCACCGAAAAAGAACTCTCGGACTTCCTGCAAAGCGTGGAAAAGCGCGCCTTCAAGCGCTCTCTGTACCATGTGCGCAATGAGGAATCGGCCCTGGATATCGTGCAGGACAGCATGATGCGACTGGCCGAGCACTATGGCGACAAGCCCGTGAATGAGCTGCCCATGCTCTTTCACCGCATCCTGTCCAATTGCACTCTCGACTGGTTCCGTCGGCAAAAGACGCACAATGCCTTGTTCTCGCACATGAGCGACTTTGAAGGCAGCGACGATGAAGACTTCGACCTGCTGGAGGCCTGGAGCGGTCCCGAAGGCGGCGAATCGGCCCAGAGCGCGGAAGACCTCGTGCGGCGTGGCCAGACCCTGCGGGACATTGAACTTGAAATCCAGGAACTGCCCCCACGTCAACGGGAGGCGTTCCTGATGCGTTACTGGGAGGAAATGGATGTGGCAGAGACAGCTGCCGCGATGGGCTGCTCAGAGGGCAGCGTCAAAACCCATTGCTTTCGCGCCATCCAGTCCCTCAGCAAAGCGCTGAGGGCCAAAGGAATCAATTTATGAACATTTCGCCCATGCACCCCAACGAGCTGGCCGCCGACCGTTTCGCACGGCGCGTCGCCACGCACCTGTCCGAAGGCGCCAGCGAACTGCCGTACGACATCTCCGAGCGCCTGCGGGCCTCGCGCATGCAGGCCCTGGCGCGCCGCAAGATCACCGTGTCCCAGGTCCGGACGGCTCCAGCGCTGGTCACGGCGGGGCACAGCGCCGTGCTGGGCAAAGGCGATGGTGGCACCCACTGGTGGCAGTCCATCCTGTCAGCCCTGCCCATCATGGCTTTGCTGGCCGGTCTGGTGGTGATCAACCTGGATCTGGATGAAGCAGGCACCCTGGAAGTTGCCGAGGTCGATGCCGCCCTGTTGGCAGACGACCTGCCCCCTACCGCTTACTCGGATCCCGGCTTTGTGCAGTTCCTGAAATTGGGCGGTGCACAGTCCCATTGACCCGACCCTCGACTGCATGCACGCATCCGGACCCTCCTCCGCCCCCTCCCCCCGCAGCCCCACGCCAGCCATCGTGCTGGCGTGCGCTTTGCTGGGCGCGTTGACCGCAGGAGGATGGCGGTTCGTTCAGCAGGCGCCCATGACCCCCGGCACCACCATCGAGGTGCCATCGGACGTGCCCGGCCCCCTGGTGAGCACGCCCGACTCCCGCACGGCGCCTGCCGTGAACGCCCGCGGTGAAGGGCCCGGATGGGAAACCCTCAATACTCCCCAGAAACTGGCGCTTTACCCCTTGGCCGACCGCTGGGCGCTGCTCAGCGGATTGCAGAAACGCCGCTGGCTGGCCTTGGCCCAGGGTTTTGCCGCACTGCCCTCGGACGAACAAGCCCGTCTGCATGACCGGATGACCGAATGGGCCAGCCTCAGCGCACAGCAACGCAACCAGGCCCGACTGAATTTCGCCGTGACACACCGCATGGCGCCGGAAGACAAGCGCACGCAATGGAATGCCTATCAGGCACTGAGTGAAGAAGACAAGCGCAAACTGGCCGCCCGTGCCGCCCAGAAGCCCCAGGGCGCAGCCCCCGCGCTGCGCCCCGTTTCTCCCAAGAAGCTGGCCAAGGTGCCTGCCGCCATCAACGCTCCCGGCAATCCAGCGAACCCACCCAAGGTCGCACCGGCTCCAGGCGCCACAGCGCGCATTGCCGCACCCGGCGGTTTCCCGTCCGAAAACCGTCCCGCAGCCACTGCGGAGAATACCGGCGTGGCCCCCGCTGCACTGCTCCCGGCCGCTTCAGCCCCGGCACCATCCGCCAGCGCATCAACTTCGGTTCCATCCGATGCCCCGGCAGAAGCCCAGCCAGCGAACCTCTATCTGAACTGAAGGTGTGAACCCGCCAGCCATGCCCATGCCAGCCTCCCCGTCGATTTCTCCGAATTCCAGCCCCGACCGTACCCACGGCATGGCCCCCAGCCTGGGGCGCCGGATGGCTTGCTGGCTCTATGAAGGCATGCTGATGTTCGGCGTGGTCTTTATTGCCGGCTATCTGTTCGGCACACTGAGCCAGACCCGCAACGCCCTGGACAACCGCAATGCGCTACAGGCCTTCCTGTTCGTCGTGTTCGGCATCTATTTCACCTGGTTCTGGGCCAAAGGCCAGACCTTGGCCATGAAGACCTGGCATATCCGCGTGGTGGACACCGCCGGGCGGCCCGTGTCCCAGCCACGCGCCCTCGCACGCTATGCCCTGAGCTGGCTGTGGTTCCTGCCGCCCCTGCTGGCCGTCGCCCCTTTCTCGCTGCCGGCGGGCGAAGTGGCGGTCATCGTTTTGGGCTGGGTCGCCGTCTGGGCACTGGCCAGCCGCCTGCACCCGCAACAGCAGTTCTGGCACGACGCCCTGGCAGGCACCCGCCTGGTGCACTGGCAGCCGCCCGCACGGTAAACACCCACCGCCCGCTTCCGTGGGTGGTGAAAAACCCATCTTCCGCAAAGCCGCCCATGTCTGTGTCCCGCCGCCTCGACACCGAACCCGTGAACCCCCAGAAAACCCGCAGGGGCTTGCACCGCCTCTGGCATGCCACGGGGTACTCGCTGCAGGGCCTGCGCACGGCCTGGGGCGAAACAGCCTTTCGCCAGGAAGCCATCGCTGCCATGGTGCTGCTGCCCGCTTCGGTCTGGCTGGGCCGCACCTGGGTGGAAACGGCTCTGCTGGCTGGCACCGTGGTGTTGCTCATGGTCGTCGAACTGCTCAACACCGGTATCGAGGCAGCCATCGACCGCATCGGTCCCGAATGGCACGACCTGTCCAAACGCGCCAAGGACGTGGGCAGCGCCGCCGTGCTGCTGAGCCTGCTGCTGTGCGCGGGCGTCTGGGTCGCAGCTCTGTTTCAGAGGTTTTTCCATGGCTGAACCGGCTTTTTCGCTGTGCATCTATTGCGGCTCGCGTCCCGGTGAGAACCCGCTGTTTGCCGACGCGGCGCGTACCGTGGGCACCTGGATCGGCCAGCACGGCGGCCAGCTGGTCTATGGCGGCGGCAGCGGAGGCCTGATGGGCATCGTGGCCCGGGCCACGGCCGATGCAGGTGGGCGCGTGGTGGGCGTGATCCCGCAGTCGCTGGTGGACCGCGAGTTCGCCAACCGCGACTGTGATGAACTGCACATCGTGCAGACCATGCACGAGCGCAAGGCCCTGATGGCCGAGCGCAGCGGCGCCTTCCTGGCGCTGCCGGGTGGCATTGGCACGTTCGAGGAACTGTTTGAGGTCTGGACGTGGCGCCAGCTGGGCTACCACGACAAGCCCATCGGCCTGCTCAATGTGGCGGGTTACTACGACGGCCTGCTGGCTTTCCTGCAGGGCAGCGTGCAAAACGGCTTCATGGGCCCCTGGCAGATGGACCTGGTGGATGCGTCCACCGACGCGGCTCCACTGCTCGCCCGGCTGGCGCAGGCGGCACGGAGCGCGGCCCCTGGAGCGGCGCTGCGCACGGTGATCTGACGGTCCTGCGGCCCCGCCGCAGGTGGCGCCCCCGTCAGATCGCGGATTCGTCCAGGTCGCCGGTGCGGATGCGCACCACGCGCTCGACCGGCGTGACGAAGATCTTGCCGTCGCCGATCTTGCCGGTGCGGGCCACGCCGACGATGGCATCCACGCAGCGGTCCAGGTCTTCGGTCTTGACGACCACTTCGACCTTCACCTTGGGCAGGAAGTCCACCACATATTCCGCGCCCCGGTAGAGCTCGGTATGGCCCTTCTGACGGCCAAAACCCTTGACTTCGGTGACCGTCAGGCCCGTGACGCCGCAATCGGCCAGGGCCTCGCGAACTTCTTCGAGCTTGAAGGGCTTGATGACGGCGGTGATCATTTTCATGGTGGAGATTCCTCAAAGACAAAAAACAGATGGGGCATGACGACTCCGCGAATTTCACCGCGCGACGAGCAAATCGAAACGCATGGAACCGGCGCGGCCCAAGTCAGCGCCCCCGCGCAAGGGCCGCCCCGCCGCGCTGGGGGCGTCCCCCTTCCCGGCGATAGCCGAGAGAAGGGGGAAGCGGCAACGCCGCGCAGGGGGTTGTTTCATTTCACGCCCGGAACTGGTTGGTGATAGGGTAGCGCCAGTCCTTGCCGAAGCTGCGGCGGGTCACTCGAATCCCTACGGGAGCCTGCCGGCGCTTGTATTCATTGATCTTGATGAGGCGGGTCACCTTTTCCACATCGGCGCGCTCAAAGCCGGCGGCGACGATGCTCTCGATCGGTTCGTCATTCTCCATATAGCGCTCCACGATGGCGTCCAGCACCTCGTAAACCGGCAGGCTGTCCTGGTCTTTCTGGTCGGGGCGCAGCTCTGCGCTGGGCGGGCGCGTGATGATGCGCTCGGGAATGGGGTTGGCGCCCGTGCCATACGGGTCGTTGGCGTTGCGCCAGCGCGCCAGCGCGAACACCTGGGTCTTGGCCACGTCCTTGATCGGAGCAAAGCCGCCAGCCATGTCGCCGTAGAGCGTGCAGTAGCCCGTGGCCAGCTCGCTCTTGTTGCCGGTGGTCAGCACCACGGCACCGAACTTGTTCGACAGCGCCATCAGCAGCGTGCCGCGGATGCGGGCCTGCAGGTTTTCCTCGGTCGTATCCTCGGCGCGGCCCGCGAAATGCGGCGCCAGCGCGGCCTTGAAGGCCTCGAACTGCGGGGCGATGGCGATCTCGTCGTACTTCACACCCAGCCGCCCGGCCATGTCGCGCGCGTCGATCCAGCTGATATCGGCCGTATAGGGCGACGGCATCATCACCGTGCGCAACTTGTCGGCACCCAGTGCATCGACTGCAATGGCCAGCACCAGCGCCGAATCGATGCCACCCGACAGGCCCAGCAGCACCCCCGGGAAGCCGTTCTTGCGCACGTAGTCGCGCACACCCAGCACCAGGGTATCCCACAGGTCGGCTTCCATGCTGCGTTCAGGGGCCACATCAGCTACTATTTTTATAGCTGACTGCGCTTTATCCACCTGCGTAAAAACCAGTTTTTCTTCAAAACCCGGGGCCCGGCCCACCACCTGCCCCGCAGCGTCCAGGGCAAACGAGCGGCCCTCGAAGACCACCTCGTCCTGCCCACCGACCAGGTGCGCATAGACGAGCGGCAGGCCCGTCTCCAGCACGCGCTCGCGCATGGTCTGCTCGCGCTGGGCGCTCTTGCCCATGTGAAAGGGTGAGGCGTTGATGACGGCCAGCAGCTCGGCGCCGGCCTGGGCGCAATCGCGTGCGGGCGCAGCATGCCAGGCGTCCTCGCAGATCAGCAGGCCCACGCGCACACCCTGCACCTCGAACACGCAGGGCGCCTGGCCGGGCACGAAGTAGCGGCGCTCGTCGAAAACCTGGTAATTGGGCAGCTCGCGCTTGGCGTAGGTGTTTTCGATGCAGCCGTTGCGCAGCACGCTGGCGGCATTCAGACACGGGGCGAACGCGGGCGAGCCCTGTTCGGTACGCTGCGGATGACCCAGCACGATGGCGAGGTCTTTCAGCCCTGCGGTCTCGCGGGCCACTGCTTTGACGGCATCATCGCAGGCAGACAGGAAGGCGGGACGCAGAAACAGATCTTCGGCCGCGTAGCCGCACAGGGCCAACTCCGGCGTCAGCAGGAGGCGCGCGCCAGCAGCATGGGCCTGGCGTGCCGCATCAACGATTTTCTGCACGTTACCGGGCAGGTCGCCCACCACGAAATTAAGTTGCGCAGTGCAAATGGAAAGCGTCATGGAATGGAAACAGGCCGCTGAGGCCCCTGAAAAAACCGCCGTGTCAGCGCACACAGGCCCTGGGCTACGCATGGCTGCAGAGGCAGGCATGACTGAAGCAGCCATTATCACCCGCGTGTCCGATTCTCTGCAGGACATCGACGCCGCCGCCTGGAACGCTCTGCTGGCCCTGCAACGCCACCCCACCCCCTTCATGCGCCACGAATACCTGGCCGCACTGGAAGCCAGTGGCAGCGCCACGCCCCGGACAGGCTGGACGCCGCGCTTTCTCACGCTCTGGCAAGGCGATGAGCTGGTGGCCGCCTGCCCGCTGTACCTCAAAAGCCATTCCTACGGCGAGTATGTGTTTGACTGGGCCTGGGCCAACGCCCATGCCGAGCACGGCCTGCCCTACTACCCCAAGGCCCTGGTGGCCGTGCCCTTCACCCCGGTGCCGGGCACGCGCCTGATGGCCCGCGATGCACAGGCCCGGGCGGCGCTGCTCCAGGCACTGAACGCCTGGTGCGACGAAACCGGTGTTTCGTCGCTGCATGTGCTGTTCGCCGCCGACGAAGACCTCGACGCCTGCGCCCAGGCCGGGCTGTTGCTGCGCCAGACCGTGCAATTCCATTGGACGAATAGGGCCCCCATGCTCGGCACTGGCGTGTCCTCGCTGCCCCCCGAGGGGGCTCTCGCCGCCTTGGGGCGGCCCGGCGGCGGCTCGGCGGCCCCCACGCTCGGCACTGGCGTGTCCTCGCTGCCCCCCGAGGGGGCCCTCCCCGCCTTGGGGCGGCCCGGCGGCGGCTCGGCGGCCCCCACGCTCGGCACTGGCGTGTCCTCGCTGCCCCCCGAGGGGGCTCTCGCCGCCTTGGGGCGGCCCGGCGGCGGCTCGGTGGCCTACCGCGATTTCGACGATTTTCTGTCCCGGCTCGCGCAGGACAAACGCAAGAAAATCCGCCAGGAGCGCCGCCGCGTGCAGGATGCCGGCGTCACGTTTCGCTGGCTGCGAGGCACCGACATCCAGACGCATGACTGGGATTTCTTCTACCGCTGCTACGAACGCACCTACCTCGAACATGGCAACCCGCCCTACCTCACGCGCGACTTCTTCCAGCGCATGGCGCAGCACATGCCTGAAGCCTGGCTGCTGTTCATTGCGGAACGCCAGGGCCAACCCATTGCTTCCAGTTTGATAGCTATCAGCGCTTATCCATCAAGCGCTGGAGGCCAAAATCACCCTGAACTGGTAGCCTACGGCCGCTACTGGGGTGCGCTGGAGCGCGTGGACTGCCTGCACTTCGAGGCCTGTTACTACCAGCCGCTGCAGTGGTGCATTGCGCATGGCGTGCTGCGTTTCGAAGGCGGCGCACAGGGCGAACACAAGATGGCCCGAGCCCTGTTGCCGGTGCCCACGCACAGCGCACACTGGCTGGCCCACCCGGCCTTTGCCGATGCGGTGGACCGCTATCTGCAGCGCGAAACCGCCGGGATGGAGCAATACCTTGAGCATCTGCAGGCGCGCAGCCCCCTGCGCACGCACGCATAGGTCTCAGCGCTTGCCCAGCCCTTGTTCCAGCAATTGCTGGAACTGCCCGGCCGGCACGGGCCGGCTGTAGTAATAGCCCTGCACCTCGGTGCAACCCTGCTCCTGCAGAAAGGCCAGTTGCCCTGCGGTCTCCACCCCCTCGGCGATGGTCTGCATGCCCAGGCTGTCGGCCATGGAGATGATGGCGCTGACGATGGCGCGGTCGTCCGGGTCGTCCGTGATGTCGCGCACGAAGGACTGATCGATCTTGAGCTTGTAGACCTTGAACCGCTTGAGGTGGCTGAGCGACGAATAACCGGTGCCGAAATCGTCGATGGACAGCAGCACGCCGCACTGGTGCAGCTTGTCCATCATGGCAATGGCCGTGACCGGGTCGGTCATCGCCACACCCTCGGTCAGCTCCAGCTCCAGGCAATGCGCGGGCAGCGCAGTCTGCGCCAGGATGCTGTCGATCAGCTGCGGAAAATCAGATTGGCGGAACTGCACCATCGACAGGTTCACCGCCATGGTCAGGGTGTGACCGGCCTGCATCCACTCCTGGAGCTGCCGCGTGGCCGTGCGCAGCACCCATTCGCCGATCGGCAAAATCATGCCGCTGCTCTCGGCCACCGGGATGAATTCGGCCGGAGACACGGCCCCCAGTTCGGGGTGGTTCCAGCGCAGCAGGGCCTCGGCTCCGATGATGGTGCCCGTGGCCAACGAAACCTGGGGCTGGTAGTGCAGCTGGAGCTGGTTGCGCTCGAGCGCCCGGCGCAGTGCGTTCTCCAGCATCAGGCTGCGCTCGGAACGTGCCTGCATCTCGGCCGTGAAGAAGCGGTAATGGTTGCGACCGTGCTGCTTGGCGGAGTACATGGCCGCATCGGCGCAACGCGACAGGGTGTCGAAATCGGCTCCGTCGTTGGGGTACATCGCAATGCCGATGCTCGGGGTCACGATCAGCTCGTGCGATTCGATCTCAAACGGCTCCGCCGCCGCCTGCAGCAGCTTTTCGGCCACATGGGCCGCTCCCAGGGCATCGGTCTCGGGCAGCACCAGGATGAACTCGTCCCCGCTGAGGCGCGACACGGTGTCCTGCTCACGCACCAGGGTGCTCAGGCGCCGGGCCAGTGCACGCAGCAAGGCATCGCCCACCCGGTGGCCCAGCGAATCATTGACGTTCTTGAAATGGTCCAGGTCCAGAAACATCAGCGCAACCGCCTGGTGGTTTCGCTGCGCGCAACTCAGGGCGTACTGGCAACGGTCGGCCAGGAGACTGCGGTTGGGCAGGCCGGTCAAAACGTCGAAGTGCGCCAGCTGGAGCACTTTCTCCTCGGCTTCCTTGTTTTGGGTGATGTCGCGCGAAAGCACCACAAACCGGGGCGCCTCACCGGGGGCGACCGCCTTGCGGGCGACGGACAGTTCAAACCAGCGCGGCCCGATCTCCAGCGGAAGGCAGATCTGTGTCCCGACGGACCAGGTCTTCTCATTCGCCTCCTGCAGCGCATCGAGCACCTTGCGGGCCGGCTCCGGCGGCATGACCTCCTGCACCGTACGGCCCAGCAGCTCGTTGCTGGGCCGTGCCAGCAGTTCCTCGCGCGGTGAATGGGTGCTGAAATAGCGCCCATCGAGCCCCACTTCGAACAGCATGTCGGGAATGGCATTGACCGTGGCCTCCAGGTGCTGCTGGGTGGCCAGAATTTCAGCAGTTCGCTCGGCCACCAGTGCCTCCAGCTGGGTGTCGCGCAGCCGCATGGCATACAGCAGCCAGGCCAGATAGGCCAACAGGCCGCTGACGAGGACACCGACCATGGCCTCCATCACCAGACTTGCGGTGTCAACCCACCCGTTGACGGGGGCCACACTCAAGGTCCACACACCGTTGGGCAACTGGAGTGTGCGCTCGACAGGATGGGTCAGCGCCTGCTCGTTCCACGCCTCGATGCGCTGGCGGACGCCGGTGTCCGGCACCACGCGCCACAACTCGTAGGCATACCCCCGCTCACGAAGCAGGGGAAAGCGGGCCGCATCGAGCGATTCGGGAAAGCGCAGCGTGACGTAGGTAAACCCCCAGAAGCGGCGCTCGCCGTCGAGGTCCGACAAAAAGATGGGCAACCGCCCCACCACCCCCATACCGCCCTGGGCCAGCATGAGCGGGCCGGCCAGCGTCAGGTGCCCGGTATCGCGCGCCAGCCGGGCTTCCTTGTTTTGCGCAGTATCTTTCAGCTGGTTGAAGCCGATGCTCTTCTCGTTGCCTGCCAAAGGCACCACACAGCAGATCACGCCGCCAGGCGAGAGGCCCAGTGCGGCGATGCCCGGATAAAAGGGCAGCATTTCAGTGGCAATGCCTTCAAACCCCTCCACCTTGCCATGGCCCTGACGCACCAGCGCCGCAATGGCGTAGGTAGCCGACAGGGCGCGCTCGATGCCACGCTGCAACGACTGGGCGTGGTCTGCGGCCAGATCGGTGGCCAGCGCCATGCTCTTTTCGCGCTGCAACTGCTCCGAGTGACGCACCCATGCCATCACCAGCAGAAGGCCGCATGCAAACACCAGCAGCGAAAGCAGCCACTGTCGTTGAAGGGGCGTGGTGGTGTGCATCGATCAGGAGGGATGTGCTACGGCATGTAAATCATTGTCTACCATCCCGTCGCCACAGGGGATGGCGTCCTCGTACATACCGGCAGCATAGGCCGTCTTTGTGTCATTTATGCACGACCCCAGGGCCGTCGATGCCCATGGCAGTGGCGCGGTCACAGGGGCTTCAACTTGCGGCGCCCATTAAAGATGCATACGCTATGCATATTAAAACACCGCAATCAAGGCCCCACCCATGACCCCTGCTCCTGGTGCCACTGGCAACCCACTTGCCCTCGCACGGCACACACTCCACGGCTTGGAGGCACCCTATGTCCCGTGCTGAGCAGGCAGCCCCGCTGACGCAGGCACTCGATCGCCCCTACCAGCACGGTTTCATCACCGACATCGAATCCGACGCCCTGCCTCCGGGGCTGGACGAGAGCACGATCCGCGCCATCTCACGGCGCAAGCGCGAGCCCGAATTCCTGTTGCAGTGGCGCTTGGCCGCCTTTGCGCGCTGGCAGGCCATGGAGCCGCCGGACTGGGGCCGGCTGCATGTGGAGCCCATCGACTTCCAGGCGCTCTGCTACTACTCGGCCCCCAAATCCCTCAAGGATGGCCCGAAAAGCCTGGCCGAAGTGGACCCCAAGCTGCTGGAAACCTACGAAAAGCTCGGCGTGCCGCTGCACGAACGCGCCCGACTGGCCGGTGTGGCCGTGGATGCAGTGTTCGATTCGGTGTCGGTCGGCACCACCTTCCGTGAGCAGCTGGCAGCGGTGGGCGTGCTCTTCTGCTCGTTCTCGCACGCCGTGGAGCACCACCCGGATTTGATCGAGCGTTACCTGGGCAGCGTGGTGCCGGTGGCCGACAACTTTTATGCCGCGCTCAACTCGGCGGTGTTCTCCGACGGCTCGTTTGTCTACATCCCCAAGGGTGTGAAGTGCCCCATGGAGCTGTCGTCCTACTTCCGCATCAACGCGCGCAACACCGGGCAGTTCGAGCGCACGCTGATCATTGCCGAGGAAGGCAGCCACGTGAGTTACCTCGAAGGCTGCACTGCACCACAGCGCGACGAGCACCAGCTGCACGCCGCCGTGGTGGAGCTGGTGGCGCACGACGATGCCTTCATCAAATACTCCACGGTGCAAAACTGGTACCCCGGCGACGAACAGGGGCGCGGCGGCATCTACAACTTTGTGACCAAGCGCGGCCTGGCCGCAGGCCAGCGCTCGCGCATCGCCTGGACACAGATCGAGACCGGCTCGGCCATCACCTGGAAGTACCCCAGCGTGGTGCTGCGCGGTGACGATTCGAGTGGCGAGTTCCATTCCATTGCCGTGTCCAACCACTTCCAGCAGGCGGACACGGGCACCAAGATGATCCACCTGGGCAAGAACACCACCAGCCGCATCGTCTCCAAGGGCATCAGCGCAGGCCACGCGCAGAACAGCTACCGGGGGCTGGTGCGCGTGAACGGGGGCGCGCAGGGTGCACGCAACCACACGCAGTGCGACTCGCTGCTCATCGGGCCCGACTGCGGCGCGCACACCTTCCCGTACATCGACACCGCGCGCAGCGACGCCGTGGTGGAGCACGAGGCCACCACCACACGGATCTCCGAAGAACGCTTGTTCTACTGCCAGCAGCGCGGCATCGCCCCACAAGACGCCACGGCACTCATCGTCGGCGGCTTTTGTCAGGCGGTGCTGGACGAACTGCCGATGGAATTCGCCCTGGAGGCCAAGGCCCTGCTGGCGGTCTCGCTCGAAGGCGCCGTGGGCTGAAACACGGGTTTTTACAAGCCAAAACAGACTCCAGCCCTTACCCATCCAGCGCCGCAAGCTATCAAATTTGAAAAGGACACCCCCATGACAACCCCCTCCCCCCTGCTCCAAGTGCGCGACCTGCGTGTCGACGTGGGCGACCGCAACGTGCTCAAGTCGGTCTCGCTCAACGTGGCGCCCGGCGCCCTGGTGGTGCTGATGGGCGCCAACGGCAGCGGCAAGAGCACGCTGGGCCTCACGCTCGCGGGCCACCCGAACTACCGCGTCGCCTCCGGCCAGGCACAGTTCGGCGGCCAGGACCTGCTGGCGATGAACGCGCACGAGCGCGCCCGCGCCGGCCTGTTCGTCTCGTTCCAGGCGCCGCCCGACATCCCGGGCGTGAAGAACAATCTGTTCATCCGCAGCGCCCTCAACGCCGTGCGCGAGGCGCGCGGCGAGGAGCCGCTCGACGCCTTCGACTTCCTGGCCAGCGCGCGCGAGGCTGCCCAGCAGCTCGGTCTGCCCGACGCCATGCTGGGCCGCCCGGTCAACGAGGGCTTTTCGGGCGGCGAGCGCAAACGCAACGAGCTGCTGCAACTGGCCCTGCTGCGGCCGCGCCTGGCCGTGCTCGACGAAATCGACTCCGGCATGGACGTGGATGGCGTGCGCGCCGTGGTGCGGCTGGTGCAAAACCTGCGCGCCCAGGGCACGGCCTTCGTGGTGGTGTCGCACTACCTGCAACTGATCGAATCGCTGGCACCCGATACCGTGCTGCGCCTGGACCAGGGCTGCATCGCCGAGTCGGGCGACCTGGAACTGGCGCGCGGCATTGCGCGCACCGGCTTCGCGCGCGCGGCCGAAGCCGTGGAGGCCTGAGCATGGACACCGCCCGCGCCGACACCCTGGCCGCCCGCGACCACCTGCGCATGCAGGGCTGGATCGCGCCCCGCAACGAATCCTTCCGCCACCTGCCGCCACCCGGCGCCAACACCTGGCTCGAAGGGCCGGCCGGCAACGCGGAGCCCGCCTGCGATGCCCCGCCACTGGCCGGCGCCGGCTGGACGCTGCACCCCGTGGGCAATGCCCCACAGGGCGGCGTGCAGGCCCGCTGGCTGGATGCGCAGGACCCGGCGCAGCGCGCCGAACTCTTCGCCGGCCTGCCGCAGCCCGGCGACGGCGACGCCGCCCCGTTCGCCTGGGCCCACCACGCCCTGTGCCGCCAGGGCCTGCGCCTGCGCATCCAGGCCACACCCGGCAAGACCGGCCCGGACCAGGGCACCGTGTGGCTGCAACTGCGCCACCAGCCGCGTGCGCAGGCCGAGGCACCGCTGCTGGTGCTCGACATCGAGGCTGGCGTGCACTGCGTGCTCATCGAAACGCACGAGCGCGAGGCCGCGCAGTGCGGCCGGGGCGTTGCGCAGAACCTGCACGCACACATCCACCTCGGCGCAGGTGCCACGCTGCAGCACCTGCGCATCGCCGCGCCCGGCCCCCGGGACCAGGTCGCACACCACATCCATGCGCGGCTGGACCCGCACGCCCGCTATGAACAGGCCCTGGTGGCGACGCAAGCCCCCTACCACCTGCAGCGCACTACGCTCGACCTGCGGGGACACCACGCCACAGCGCGCTCGGCAGGCCTTCTGCTGGCTGCGGGCCAGGCGCTGGAGCAGCAGGTGCACACGGTGCACCACGTGGCCCACACCACCAGCCAGGTCGAGTCCCTAGCGCTGGCCAGCGGCAGCGCACGCGTGGTGGCCAACGCACACACCCGCATCGCCCCCGGAGCCGACGAGGCCGCCGTGCGCCAGCGCCTCACCGGCATTCCGCTCGCGGGCCAGCCCCGGTTGGTACTGCGCCCGCACCTAGAAATCCTGCACGACCAGGTGCAGGCCGCGCACGGCGCCACCTGGGGCGCCCTGCCCGAAGAAGCCCTGTTCTATGCACGCCAGCGCGGGCTGGACGACGCCAGCGCACGCGCGCTCATCGTCGAGGGCATGGCCCATGCGCTGCTGGAGCGCTGCATCGACCACCCCGAGTTGCTCGTGACCTGGCAAGACAGCGGCTGGCTGGCGCAGGCCATCGCACGCCAGCTCGCATCCGCGCAGGAGGTCCACCATGGGTGAAATGCACGCCACGATCTGCCTGGGAAGCAGCCTGCGCGCACAGTTCCCGGTGCTGGCGCAGCGCATCCACGGCCAGCCGCTGGCCTACCTCGACAACGCCGCCACCACGCAGATGCCACTGGCCGTGCTCGACGCCCTGCGCGCTTTCGAGACACACGACCGCGCCAACATCCACCGGGGCGTGCACACGCTGAGCCAGCGCGCCACCGATGCCTTCGAGCGCGCGCGCAGCGAACTCAAGCGCTTCCTGGGCGCGGGGGCGGACCATGAACTCGTCTTCACCTCAGGCACCACCGAGGCGCTGAACCTCGTGGCGCACGGCCTCTGGGCCGGCGGCCCCGAGGCGGCCTGGCTGCGTCCGGGCGACGAAATCATCGTCAGCGGCCTGGAGCACCACGCCAACCTCGTGCCCTGGCAGCTGGCCGCGCGCCGCAGCGGCGCGATGCTGCGCATCCTGCTGCCCGATGCGCAGGGGCGCCTGCACACCACCGACCTGGAGCGCCTGCTCTCACCGCGCACGCGGGTGCTGGCTCTCACGGCCGGCGCCAACGCCACCGGCGAGCGCCCGCCCTACGAGGCCCTGCTGGCCCTGGCGGCCCGCGCTAGCGCGCTCACCGTGCTCGACGCCGCCCAGGCCGTGGGCCACGCCATGCCCGGCCTCGAAGCGCTGGACTGCGACTTCATGGCCTTCTCGGGCCACAAGATGTACGGCCCCATGGGCACCGGTGCGCTGGTCGGCCGGCGCGCCGCGCTGGAGCGCCTGGCGCCGTTGCGCCTGGGCGGCGACATGGTGGAATGGGTGCGCTACGACAGCGCGGGCTATGCCGGCCTGCCGGCCCGGCTCGAAGGCGGCACACCCAACGTGGCCGGCGCCGTGGGCCTGGCGGCGGCGGCGGCGTTCATCGAACGCACCGGCCGCGCCGCCATCGATGCGCATGTGCACGCGCTGCGGGCGCATGCGGCCACGGGGCTGGCGGCGATCGACGGCGTCACCGTGCTGGCGCCGCATGCCCACCATTCAGCGCTGGTGTCCTTCGTAGCTGAGGGCGTGCACCCGCACGACATCGGCACGCTGCTTGACGGGCAAGGCATCGCGGTGCGCACGGGCCACCACTGTGCCCAGCCGCTGCTCGACCACCTGGGCCTGGGGCCCACCACCCGTGCCTCGTTCGCCGCCTACAACACCCACGAGGAAGTGGAACGCCTGATCGCGGGCGTGGCACACGCACTGGAGATATTGAAGTGAAACACCCCCCTATGTCGCTTTGCTCCTTCCCCCCGCTTTCGCATCGCTGCGCGATGCGGGCAGGGGGACGCCACCGGTGCGGCGGGGCGGCCCTAGCACGGTGGCCGCTGGCCTGGGCCGCGCCAGTTCCATGCGTCGTGGGTACCGCACAGCATCATGGAGAACTGAAATGAACACCCCGGAAAACGACCTCTACCAGGAGGTGGTGCTGGAGCACAAGCGCGCGCCGCGCAATTTTGGCCACCTGGCCCACCCCACGCACCAGGCGCGCGGCACCAACCCGCAGTGCGGCGACAACATCGCCGTGGAACTGGAGTTGCGGGACGGCTGCGTGCACGACATCCGCTTCAGCGGCCAGGGCTGCGCCATCTGCATTGCGTCCACCTCGATGATGGGCGAGGCGGTCAAGGGCCGCGACGTCGCGTTTGCACAGCAACTCCAGCAGCATTTCCGCGCCGTGCTGACGGGCGAGGCCGAGCCCGAAGCCGCACCGCTGGGCAAGCTGGTGAGCCTGGCCGGCGTGGGCCGCTACCCCAGCCGCATCAAGTGCGCGCTGCTGGGCTGGCACGCCCTCATGCACGCACTGGCACAAGAGGCGCAAAGCTTAGACGCGCCGACAGTCACCCTGGAGGAAGCCCCATGATGAAACGCCACCGCGAAGATGTGCTGGTGCGTCGCCCGGTGCAGGTGGAGTGCATTCCTGACGGCTCGCCCATGGAACTGGAGGCCGGCACCCTGGCGCAGATCACACAGGCGCTGGGCTCCTCGTTCACCATGCTCGTGCAAGGCCAGCTTGTGCGCCTGCGCGGTGCCGATGCCGACGCCATCGGTAAGCAGCCGCCCGCAGCGCTGGCCTTGCCGGAAACGGTGGAAATCAGCGATGTGAGCGACCTGGTCTGGCAGACGCTACGCACCTGCTACGACCCGGAGATCCCGGTCAACATCGTGGAACTGGGCCTCATCTACCGCTGCGAACTCGAAGCGCTCGAAGACAGCGAGAAGGTGCGCGTGGTAATCGACATGACGCTGACCTCGGTGGGCTGCGGCATGGGCGAAGCGATCGCTGACGAGGTGTGCGACAAGGTGCTGGCCCTGCCGCGCGTGGGCGAGATCACGGTGAACATGGTGTTCGACCCGCCCTGGAGCCGCTCCATGATGTCCGAGGCGGCCATGCTGTCGCTCGGTTTGTAGCCCAAAACGCCACAGCCCGCTTTCGCGGGCTGTGGCGCACCAGGAGATTGGATCGGCCGTAGCCGGTAGGCATCAGCAAGCCATTGCGTTTGCTCCACCTACGGAGCATGAAGCGAACGCGGCCCAGGCCAGCGGCCCCCGCGACGCATGAAACTGGCGCGCCCCAGGCCAGGGCCGCCGTGCAAGGGCCGCCGCACCGGCGGCGTCCCCCTGCCCGCAGCGCGCAGCGCTGCGAGAGCGGGGGGAAGGCGCCAAAGGCGACTCAGGGGGGAGTTTCATTTCAGCCGCAGCAGGCGCCGCCGGAGCAGCAGGAGTCCTCGGCCTCGGCCGCAGCCGCCTTGGCTTCGAGCTTGCTGATCAGCACGCGCCACTGGTCCGGACCGGACTGCAGATAGGCCCACTGGAACTGGCCGGGCGTGCGCGACTCGATCTGGTGGCGCAGCGGCACCGGGTCATGGTCGTTGACGATCTGCAGCGCCTCGCCGGCACGCAGTGCGTCCAGACGGCCGAAGATCTGCACATGGCGTTCACGCGGCTCGATGGTGCGCACGTCGATCACGGGGGACTGGGTGGGAAGCATGGAAAGGGCCTTTCTGGGCGTGGATGGAGAAAAAAAGAAGATATTGACGAACCGGTCCGGTGTGCCTGCCTGACGGGAAATTTCAGCCGTCTTTCCCATCAAGCCGGGTCTGTGCCAGCCAGGGGGTATAGATCACCAGATAGATGGCGAAGGCCACAGCCCAGGCCACGGCAGCCACCGCCAGGGCCGGGCCATACCATTGCGGCAGCACGGCGGGCAACAGCACACGCAGCACGGCGGCGCCCATCACCAGTGCATAGGCCAGCACTTCAGCCCGCGAGACCTGCAAAAGCCGCCCGGTATGGCCACGTGCCGTGCGGGTGACCATGCCGATGATCAAGCCCCCCGTGGCGCCCACGGCGAACGCGTGCACGGCCAGAGACATGCCCACCCAGCCCAGTTGCGCCATAGCCAGCAATGCAAACCCCACCGGAATCCAGGCGTAGGCCGCGTGCAGAATCCACAAGATCGGACGCTTGAACGTGACCTGCGGGTGCCATTGCCACAGGCGCGCGGCATGCAGCACGGCTGCCAGCGCGCAGGCCACCAGGGTCACGGGCCCGGGCGGAGCAAAAACCCAGAGGGCCAGCGCCACCCCCGTCACGGCCAGCGTGGAGAGTTCAAACTTGCGTGCCATGTTGATCACCAGGCCAGGCGTCACGTTCTTGGTGAACATGGGCACCACGCGCCCCGCCATCACGCACTCGATCATCACGATGAGCGCCAGGCCCGCATACAGCGCCTGCACTGGCGGCACATTGAGCACCCCCATGACGGCCAAGTGGAACACCCCATTAGCAGCCGACAGCAGCAGCAAGATGGAGATCAGGGGCAGGTTGCGTTTGTTGCCTGCCTTCAGCAGCAGCCGCAAAAGGATGATCGCCACCGCAGGCAGCAGGGCCACGTCCAGCGCGGCATACACCGGGTAGGGCGCCACCACCGCGGCCACCCGTGCGGCCAGCCAGAGCATTGCCAGCACGCCCAGCACCGCACCGCGTGGCGTGGCCAGCCCGGTCCAGGCTTTCACGGCAGTCAGCAGAAAGCCGATGATGACCCCGGCCGCAAAGCCGAACAGCATTTCATGGGCATGCCAGAGCAGCGGAGACACCGGCAAATCCAGCTGGACCTGCCCGAGAAAAATGGCGATCCAGAGCGGCACCGACAGGCACGCCAGCAAGGCAGCACCCAGATAAAAGGGCCGGAAGCCCAGCCGCAGCAGGGGCCAGCCCTCCAGCGCCGCGGGCTGCTGAGCCGCATGGCCCGTGGGCAGGAGGGGGGGTAAGGGGTGTGTCATGGGTTGGGGCACCAGGCCGGGTTCGGGGGTCTGGACGGCATGCAATAAGATTCATTTTACATGAATCTTATTGTGGCGCAACTTTACCCTGAATACGCTGGGGCAAGCGTTCAGGTCAGAAGGTGCAGATGGACTCAGAAGCTTTCCCAGTCTTCAGCGGACGCGGACGGTGCTGCCTTTGCAACAGACTTCGGTGCGGGAGCGGGGGCGGCCAGGCCCGGCGTGGCCTGCTTGCGCGCCACCACCCGGGCTGCCGGAGCTGGACGGGGCACGGCGGGGCGGGCAATGGGAGCGCTCCGGGGGGCCGCCGCCGTCCTGACGGTCCCCTGGCCCTGGGACAGCTTGAAGAAGGCCACGGCATCCACCAGCTCCTGCGCCTGGCTGCTCAGGCTGCCAGCGGCAGCGGCCATCTGCTCGACCAGGGCCGCGTTCTGCTGCGTAGCCTGGTCCATCTGCGTGATGGCCTCTCCCACCTGGCCCACAC